>JAAUYG010040492.1_pt1 | contig 10046 bp, 6 predicted proteins | sample 7278091 | NCBI WGS metagenome assembly JAAUYG01 (sample SAMN14350201, study PRJNA611818) | marine sediment metagenome | isolation source: surface marine sediment (0.6m) | place: French Polynesia: Moorea | collected 2018-08
CCAGCTGAGGAAACCCCCCCAAATTTCTCAAAAGTTTTTCATCAAAATCACCGCAACTAAAAAGTGTCATTGTATAAATATTGCTATATTTGGATACAGTGGATAGCACTGTATCAGGTGGTATATAAATGTCTGTTACCATGGGAGGCCTTGACATGCTCTTTAACTGCCTGTTCTTGCATGACTGGCTATTACAATGGCGAGTCATCATAGGAGGCAATTAAATGTTTTTTTTTTAAATTATCACTGGGGAGCACAGACTGCATGGAGAATTACTTTTAAAATATGCAAAGTCACTTCTAGGTGTGGAAATCTAATGATCTAGGTTTTCATTTGGTGTGGCCTAGTGCACTTATTTCAGCTGCTGGTGGCAGTGGATCTGAGCATTTGCTCATTTTGCCAGTGGTAGCAATAAATATACACCTGTGCACTGGAGCAGAATTGCCACAACTCATATGATACTCTACCAGTTCTTTTGATGATGCTCACTGAGTGAGCATTACTCACTGGTGCTTGCTGGAAACCTGTGCTGTTGCTGATGCAACTGTAGGTAAATTACTAATTATCTTTTAACTGATTTTATTGCAAATTATAGAATGTACATATAAAAGTGCAGAATTTTGACTTAATGATACTGATTTAATGCTGAGTAAAAAATTCATGTGGAATTTTTAAAAGTTGTAAAAGTAAATTTCTATTTTAATACTGGGTAAATTGTGTTTAAATTCTTGAAGTGCAGTACCGGTACATCATACTTTCACTTCATGTCTTGGTGCATGTAAAATCATGAGCGTGGTAAATATTTGTTTACTGTCCCTGCATAAGCCTATTATCATACAATCCTTGCCTTGCCATGTGGAGTATGGCACAGGGCTGTATGGATTTAGCGGTAAGGCACTCTACATACAGGGCAATGGCATTTTGTGCTTGAAGGCACCGGCTGCGGAGGCTGTCACTGTGTGTGCCGCACATGTGTCACTGGCTGGTCACTCACTCAACCGTGAGCTAGAACAACAGCAGCAGCAGGTTGAAGGCTGGACATATTGGGGTCAACTCACCATACTCACTCTCGCCCAGGGGATTGGCTTTTAAGTGTGGGCTTTCAAAGTTACCGGTACCTTCCATGTGTACATATACCGGTATATCACCAGTGCATCACAGTCCTTCACCTTATAAAAGAATGAATGGCTAAAACTGTGCATGAAATGTCACTAGTCTGAGGATATGCAGTCTCACTACCAGTACATGTACATACCTGGTAGGTGGATCAAAATTTTTTTGGGGAAAGTCAGTATAAAAAACTCATGGCATTTATTCAAGAGAGAACTGTGTGGAATAGATTGCAGCAGTGCAGTGTTTCCTGTCTTATGGATCAACTTCTCTGATTGATTTACGTCAATGCAGGTCGGCCCAGTTTCTGGATAGAGCTTAAGTCCAGGAAGGAATTCAATTTAAGTTCCACACCACTAATCATCATGGCAAGTTGTCTCTAAATTGCACTAGAGGCCTTAATATAATCATCCCCAAACTGCTGCAGCAGCATTATCTTAAGAGTTTTCAGATTAATGTTTCTTACTCATCTTTCACAGCAAAGGAGATTTATATAGAGAGTAGGCTCTGTGTTCGGTATTACAGTGAACCTGCTCTAAAGACTAACTACCTGTATGTAAAGACCACCTGCTTATAAGGACCAGAGGTATATTTCCGTATTGTTGAACTTGTATATATCACAGCCACCTTTGTAGAAAGGCAACATATTGTTGATCCTTTGGGGGGTTGGGGGGGGGGTCTTTACGGGTAGGTTTCACTGTATATGAAATCTACACCCTATTTCTTGAAGAGTTGCTTATAGGAACGATTGTGATAGAGATACATGATCCTATTGTATGCATGTCTTTTCTGAAAGGCCAGTGTCAGGTGTCCATTTCAATCAGCGACTCGAGTCTCAACATTTCTTTTTTTCAGAAAGAATCGTCTGACAGCTGGCCAGAAATCTCAAGGTATACTTTTAGCTGTGACAATTATAAATCAAAGGGACTTTAACATTTTCTTTAAATTTTGCAACATGCTTCATATACAGTAAGTATCTTACCAGGAACTTTTATGTACGCATCTACATATATCTGGAGGACACCGGTAGTGCAGTATGTTATATTTATTATGTATGGTCATCTTTTGGGAAACTGTTTTATGCAGTGTTCAATTTAGGTCTCCAGAACGTGTTAATTCAGGCAATTATTCTGGGTAATTTTGTATATTAATAACATATCCATAGTCAATAACAATATAAAAATTAAATATATAAATTATCTGGGCTTGCTTCACATTAGATATCGATTGGGAATGTTATACATGGTACTGTTGCAAGAATTGAAATCCACTTACCCCGGTACACTACTGTTTACTCTTCAATGATTTGTGGCTACTTATATGTGATATTCTCTCTGTGCTTATTTTTAGGCATGGCATTCCGTTTTGTCATGCGCGAGAGGTGGCCCGTTAAACAAGTTAACACACAGCGTCATTTATCGTGCCGACCACAAGGGGGAGCCTGTTCACGACCTGTATCCAGCTTGTTACAGCTAAAGTGACAGAAGAAAACATTCATTACACATTTGGCTGACGTGGTTGACGTTTTTCCTTCGAGGGCCTTTCTTGGGGGGGCCTTCGTGTGGTACTGTGGTGCCAGGAATTCAGCCAACCATAGCTATACCTTGATCAGGTGTATGTTTGTATGGTAAGCATTACTAGCAGTGTTCTTCTCACTGCACTTTCTCGCCTCTCATCATTCCTTGCATCATATGGACTGGAAATAGCGCAGACAATAAGAGGCCATGTTAAGCGCGGGTGACCTGTGGTTTAGGTGGTTGGTCACCATACAACTCGGGGAGCTAAGTGCCTAGCGGGAGTGTCTCCACATGTTTGCCCCCCTTGCCCTGGAATAATTTACCTGTTAGCCGGGAGCGGGACTTGTCCGCCGCCGGTTCCCCCGGACGTGACTGTGATTGAGTAGATTGGAGCAGTAAGAGGCTGGCCGCCGGAGTCTGTCTGAGGCTCTGTCAAGCTGCAGTGCCGCAGTGCCTCGGAAGTGCCACTCACACGCGACACCTGGCTTACGGTAATACCAGGCTTGGTCCCATTACATGGTGCCACAGCTCCAGTGTGCGGGAGCCATGGGACGGCATCCGAATCAATTTTCCCCACCGTCATCAATGCCACGGGGTTCGGAATGATCACAGCCGCAACGATCGGATTGACGCTGCCACTGTGTCACCACAGCTACGGTCACGGTCAGATATCACAGCTTGGAAGAGGAAGTCGTCGCGGTTCAGTGCCTCAGTTATAATGTGGCATACATACAATGTATGATGTTCATGAGTGTTAAGAACTAATATATAAATGAAGATTTTGATCACTCCTTGCGGATACATAGTCAAACGATTGGATATGTGGTGACATTGTCAGCCCGATAGGAATAATTTCTTGGTGTATAAAGTTTACACAAATAATTTACGGTAGAAGCCTTGGTTCCTCCAATTAGCGCTGTCATATGAATTACTCATCCTGGCCATTGCTCTGTTGGATGACCCCTAAAGACTGACCGAGTGACTGTGCATAGTGGAGTAACAATGAAATCTATACTATATGACATCTACATGTGGTTATGTAGTTGTCCTACTATGCCAATGCTGGCCAGCTGTTGCTACTGGCAGCCATGAGATACACGCCAAGGCATACTACACACACCTGCACTGTAACTCCGCGGTCAATCAGCTGACTCATCCATCGACAGTTCAACTGTGACAATAGTATCACAATGGATACCTAGACACAATCACACGCTTTTGTCATGGTCCCTGGATATACGTGTATTCACAGCTCCCATCCAAGCTAAAGAGGAATAAATACCGGTAGCAAAACTCGGAAATCGCCCTTAATGTCACCGCACAACACAATTATGGATGCAATATCTGTGCTTGCCGTGCAAGAATTTTATAGCGCTTTGTGAAGGATATCAAAGTCATAACAATAGGAAAATGTAATTTTTGGGAGGACATCTTGTCTGTGACATGGAGGATTTACCTGTCAATACAGCGGCAGAGGCAATGCAGCCAAGTTTGGTGACGTCGTCGACCGCCCTTCCTGACGGCTGGGAAGCCAGGGAAACCAGTGACAGCAGGTTCTACTATGTGTGGTAAGTCTTGAACTGATTCCAGACCAACATTCTGTACATGCGCAATACAGTAAATTTGTCAGACCAGAAAACCTGATGATATAATATGTCATTTCAGCTTCTCATTTAAGATAGACAGCATAGGTATATACCCTTACTAGGTCTAACTCCATGTGGAAATATGTCCTTTTAGAATACCAAATTTCTCTAGGTAGGTTTCATTGTACTATCAGTCACAGTATCCGAAATGTATGTGGTTTTTACCCGAAGAGCTGACCACATATAGAAGTATTGTGATAATCTGAAGTGTCATTGTCACAAAGTCAGAATGACTGTTGTTGTAGTGAATATGTACTAGTTAATTTACATATTGTCTACATGTGTATATTAATGGGTGTACAATTACATACTTTCTTGTATCCATCTCTGGTTACATGGCTATCCTAAGTCCAAGGACTAGAAGTGTGGATCCCTATTGAAGAGTGGATGCGCTGCGACATTTCTTCAACATGTTCAATGTACCATGTATGGTGATGGTGTTATATGCTACCACTGTGTTGGCACATCTGTCAGCAATGGTAAATGAGTTAACATTTTTTGTTAACAGGTTGTAACATAAAAAGTTTAATATATTTACATTAGTAATGGCAAAAGAAACATGCAGTGACTTTGTTTTAGGAAGGGGAAATCCTCAAGACAGGAGAATGATCTTTCTAATGATAATAGGCCAACTATTTTGATTTAGTTGTTGGACCAGCATTATTACTGCCTTCTGTATATGCGTTTCAGCAGCAGAACTTAAAAGCAGTGATGCTGTACTTAGGTTTGCTGGTCGAGCTCCATCTTATTTATGATATGGTCAGGAAACCTTCCCTTTCTGTCTTGGGGAACACTTGGTCATATTTGCCTCAGGGGTGTAGACAGTATGTTATATGGAACACTAAAACCTGACCCTTTTCTCAAGAGGGTGCCGGTGCCATGGCTCTCAACCAGCATAGGAATGGACCCAAAGATAAAGCTTTTACACATGGTATGGGAGAGTTGTCAATCAGCCCGCAGGCGAGATGGATCCTAGGCCTTTTAGAACTAAATGGACAGTTTGACCAAGAGCTACATGTACTAGGATTTATAATGGCCACTGTGAGCCAAGGGAAATTCTGAGCGCATCATACATAATTGAACCATCTTCACGCAGATCAATGGCTGTATGACAGTTGCTTGACAGAGAAGTGTTGTTGTGATATCACTTTAGCTCTAGAGTTGCAGTGATAAACAAAACATCAAAACATGTAAAGAAAAAAAAAACAAAAAAAAAAAATCATATAACCCCCCCCCCTCCCTCCCCAATACTTAGAAGGTATCACAAAATTAATTACTGTAAATAAATTTCATTTTGTGTGTCAAAACATCCCTTACTTCAATTTTGTTCTGGAAGTTGTACTTTTTTGTCACTCATCAATGTTCACTTGCCTGACTGCATGTCCTGACTCCTGCAATGCTGGTAATACATACACTTATACCTGTACAGTACATACAATGTAGATCACTGCCTGCTTTAGATAACTGTTTCAGATCTCTTTCTAGAGCTGCTAAATATTATTTTGTTATGCCAAACAGTAGCTATATGACACATTGAAAGTATACATCAATGCCAAATAACCTACTTAAAGCACAAAATTGTAAATGTAAAGTTTAAGCAAGTACCCGGAATCATCAAAATATGCATAGTGGATATAAATATACTGTCCTCCTCTTAGGATACCCCTTCTGCCAAAGAATTCTGTCCTTATTACAGAGGTGTCCTTTGGTGAGATGGAGACCACATGTGTTCACAGTACTTGCTACCAAAAATTAGTGTCCTTTATAAAGGGTGTCCTTTCTAGAGATTGTTCTTTAAGAGAAGGACCACTGTACGTTATTTATATATAAAGTAAATACGGTAAATTCTTTTTGTAAACATAGTGTGGATACATATGTATATGTTCTAGTGAGTGCTTACTCTTCTGATGTAGTAATGATTGCCTGCTTTATCACTTGTTCATCTCTCCCTTGACTAACCGATGTAACCATATACAACTAGTAAAGATTTATATGAGTAGGGGGAATTGATCAGTCCAGCTGCAAGGTTTTCAGAGAAATACTGTCTCAGGTATCTGCCACTGACTTGTAGAACTACTGCATATTATTTATCCTAGCTGCAGCTTTGACTGAAAAATACATGATTTGGGAGGACTGCATGGTACGTAACAGCTTCGCGGTAACAGCTTCGCGGATATAGCTGGCTTGGCATGGGATGTCCCTAGCCTGGCACCACCTCAGGTGAGAGAGATAGAGCAGTAATGAGGCCCTCCCCATGTCTTCATCTGCAGCTTTCAGACCGCTTTTCTTACACCTGTAAGCCGAAGAAGGCGGAAGGCCCCTAGATTGTTCCCACTGTTCGCCCTGATGAGGACGAAAACCTCTGGAATCCCCCCTGCCTCCCACTTCCCCCCATCCCTCCAACTTGACCTTTAAATTATGTCTTTTCGTCATAGACTATGGAATTGGCTTTGTTATATCCAAGTGACTGGCATCCTGTGACAGGATGACAGTCAGAAACGATGTCCAGAGCAGAGGAGATTGGCTTCAAGTTAGGGAGAAGCCGCTCAAAACGCAACCATGTTAGAAATTGCACCTAATACAGGTGGTGCAAATGATGAAGAGTACTTAAAGACCTTTTAAGGCCTTGGGAAGACTTCCAAGTCTGGTAAAGATACAAGAGAATTACAGTTGGTCTCCTCTTAGTGGCCACTCTCAACAGAGGACACCTTTCTAATATGGCCACAAATTTTTGCCGCTGCGACTATGAATACATTTACTTCTCCCTCTTGCCAAAGGCCACCTCTCTAATGTGGCCGCAATTTTATGGCAAATAGGGAGGCCTTATTTAGCACATGATTAGAGGGGGACTACTGTACTACATTTCAGATGCCTGAGATTCTTTACTATATTAAAACCTAGTCTGCTGCAACCAGCTTTAATATGTAATTCCTCTACCTAATGCTGACTCGCCTAGATGTACTACTTTATGTTAACTATATATCATGTATATATGGCAACTTCCTTCTACAACCAGGCTTTCTAAGACAATGATAGAAGTACATTAAATTATCAATCATTATATATGGAGTAGGTCACATTATTGGGGCTACAGTGTATGCATAGGTGATCAAGGTGGATGTATGACATATCTATGAGTTTATTTGAATCATTTGAAAAGATACTTTATTATTCAAACTTTCTGCCTCTTGGATATTAATGTAGGTTTGAAACTGTAAAAAAAAAATAAAAAGCAACCTACTTTCTGTCATGTATTTCCATGGTGTTTTAAACTGTCCCACAAAGGAAGCTCCTCTGACCAACAGTTCTCAGATGCCTGGAGAGATCAATATTTTTCTGTATTTTTTTCACAGTTCCAGCAAAGATAAGAAGCTTAGCACCTACCAGTATACAAAGTCATTGTACAGTTGAGACAGGGTAGGACAATAAAGTGATCACCAACTGAATTCCACAAACCTTTGCTTTTATTGGTTCCGTCATCTGCATAAACCATGTTGTAAACCTGTCGATACTCCACAGCGGGTTCTTTTACAACTGCAAGATAAATTTACACCAGATAAAATTTAACACTATTTATTATGAAAATGAACTGTCTTGAATGGTGAAGTAGAATGTTGTATACAAGATTAAGCAGAGCAATACAATGACACACTAGAATATGCAGATTTCACATAGAAATAACACAATGGCATAATCATACTAACAACCAGCTTAGTGGTAGACTACTGAGAATGAGATTGCTATGCAGCCCTTGAACCATTATGCAAATGCATATTGGACACAAATGTTTATGAGTACCCAAACTATTATATTGAGTTGTATCTTTTTTTCTGAGCATGTTTCTTTTCCGTGAGCATGTACATTAACTAACCACCACCACAATATAATGTTACTGGAATAGCATAGCAGCCACATAGCCCCTAATATAATGATTTAATATCTTCTTGACAAGGGGTACTTTTTTAAAGGCTTCCTTCGATGAATTGGTTGCTTTCGAGCTTTATTGGAGTGCGGTGACTAAATCGGGTTACAATGCATGATCTAGGCGGATTGCCTTGGTGATTACATTCAGGACATGCAGATGTAAAGCAAGGGACGTTCGCATATTAAGACGTGTTGCTGGAATTGGCTGGGGAGGGGGGGGGGGAGGGAAGGCTGGAGGTCAGTCATTTCACCCTGTGCCAATCTATCCATAGGAACTTGATTAGGTGAAAATGTTACCGTGGTTACCAGAACCCTTGTATTGGCTAAAAGAAACAATGTAATGCAATGTTCTGACAAATATTCTCTTTTTACTTTGGTTCAAGATGTATGGTTATGGTGTACTGCTTACAATCATAGTACGACTATTCACCATCGATCACTTCAAATTTGAGTTTAATGTGGGAGTTGCGCATTGCATTATACCCACTTTAATATTTTTTAAGCAGATAAATCTCCATTTTGTCACAATTAGGATGCTGCTGCTGTAGATTATTACTCAAGGTGGGAAACATGGTGGGTATTACATGTAGGTGTCCTAAAATCGAAGTGGAAGTGGAGTTATGGCCAATCCATTAGATGCAATGACGTGCCATAGCTAATGTATGGGTGTGAAAGCAGGAATGCGGAAAAAACGCCACGAACGTCATGACTTAATCATAATTGTGACAGATTGTTGAATAGGCTATTACAGATTGCGCATGAGGGATATTCGATACGTTGTTGCAATGCAGCTGCAGGGGTTGATAACGGTAGCTGGGTAGCCGGGCTGGGTAGTGCTCGTATCTATTCCGGAGTTGTGGCAGTGAGGACGCCATGAAATGAAAGCCCGTTCAAGCTACGGATAATCTTCAGGCACTTGTATTGAGTGTGGTCGTCCTTCTGCCTCTGTATTGAACCGATAATCTGTTACACAGAATTTATTTACGTTTTTTTTTTTTTTTTTGCTTTTTCTTTTTTTCTGGCTACCCAGCCAAAACCTTTCAAGGTGATCCAGGGCCAAAGGTTATATCACATTCAGAAACCACCAATAGGCAAATTTCTTATAGCATGTATAGTGTTAATTGCCTTGGCATTCCATATAATTATCGAAAATTTAATTGACTACATGCATTCGACTTTCGAGTTGGTGTCACATTAAACATTCTAATCTTCAACATTGTCCTATAAGCACAGCTACTACTCACACTGAAAGTAGCTGTGCTTGCAGTGGTGGCCAAAGTCGTTTTGAGTAACTGGTCTCGACCAATCAAAAGCAGTTCCAGACAGCCATCCGGAACCAATCATACCGCCTTTTAGCACTGTCGTCACTGTGATGGCAAAGTGGTTATGTATTTAACCATTGGTGATCTAGTCTTTTAATTTACTCGCCTCCTTTCAATGAGTAAAATTAGCGTATTTCTCAGTGTGTTTTACACAGTGCTGTATATAGACATGATAGACGATGCTAATTGTGGTTATATGTTTGAGAAGTACTCTGTTGCCGTACCATATAAGGAACTTTAAGGTGATGTAATGCTAAACGGGTCTAGCGGCGAAAGGTAAGCCAGAATGATCTTCAAATATGTGTAATCATGTGGTTTCTAAAATGTAATTAGGTCATGTGAGCTTCTAGCATTAAAATTGGTAGTTATACTTGCTTTCTATGACTCAATGCAGATGTTGAAACAGATCTGTTACCTTATGTATATAAAAAGTAATTCAAAATTTCGAATGGCAGTGTGTGCACAACCTTTTTGAAATATCCTTATCACAAACTGTTGCAGTTAAAATGGTAGAAATAACCCAATTC
>JAAUYG010084796.1_pt1 | contig 10046 bp, 6 predicted proteins | sample 7278091 | NCBI WGS metagenome assembly JAAUYG01 (sample SAMN14350201, study PRJNA611818) | marine sediment metagenome | isolation source: surface marine sediment (0.6m) | place: French Polynesia: Moorea | collected 2018-08
CTGAGCAGCAAATCATATGGCAAGCAATCAAAAGCTTTTGATAAATCTGTAAGCACAGCTGCAGTTACATTGTTGTTATCCAAGTGCGACTTTATACTTTCACTAAACCTTATGAGTACTCCTTGGCAATCGTGACCCATCCTAAAACCAGATATGTATTTGGAGAAATAGCGTTCAAAATACTCGGAAAGTTGGTCCACAATAACCCCTTCAAAGATTTTGGACAAACATGGCAAAACACTCACTGGACGATAATTACATTTCGATAGGTTATTTCCTTTTTTCTAAACTGGGGTTATTTCTGCCCTCTTTAGTCCAGATGGAAAAACAGATGACAGTATACACTCATTAATAAGGGCATGTAACTGTCCGATTTCAACCAAAACTTTATGATAAAAATGCTAACCATGGGGTGTTGCTTTATTCGATAATCTTCCAAGATTAAAACGGTTACGGCACTTTGAAATTTACACAGGACCATATGGGGCTGGAAATTTCAAAACGCTGCTCCTCCTACACGTTTCATCTGGTCTCAGCCATGAGGACACTGGCTACCAATGGCAGAATACAGGCTGTTACATTTCTTGGTAATCGGGCAAGTTTTAAGAAAATTGTTGCACTTTGAAATTTTAACATGGAAGTCATTGGGCTGGGTTCCAATTACTGATATTTATGTTTTCGCATTACCTTTGTAACATGGATGGAAAATGTCACTAAAATCAATAAAATATTCAATCATTCATTCATCGAAATAGAAATATGGCTGGAAAACTCTGATCTACGGGGAAAAACGAGTACCAGAGGCACTACGCTGTACTTCATACACATCGGAATGGACTCTTATGGCTGCGGTTTTCCCAACGCAGAATCCGTAATGGCTTACTTTGGTGTGACGCATATCAAGCGAGTCCAGTGGCGAGACATTTGGGTCTTTTACTCCCGACAGTTCCAATAATTCTCCCTTAAAGCACTCCCTGTTTGTTCTGGCCGCGACCGTAATTACCGGTGCGGGACGGGCAAGGGGTGGGGTGGGGGATAATTTCTTCGCCATGCACGGCCGCGACACTTGCTGGAGATATGACGGTGCATTAGCCTGAAAATGGGTTCGGCCTCTGTCTCAGGCAGACCAGACCTGATTTTATATATACGTATTCCTCTCAGCCATGCCGGAAGGCGTTCGCGTTGCCACGCATAAGGACGTAAATTGCATTGGAATGTAAACATTTATGGCGATAGCCGTCGTTTAAGTGCCGCTCCCATAAGATCATTAACTCTCTCTCTCTCTCTCTCTCTCTCCTTGATTGGTAGCGAGCTGGATGATCTCTGAGGGATGTTGTTTAATGCAGAGGCCCGTCTCGTATTAAGCAGTTGGCGGCAGTCGCACGGGGAGATGGGCCGCGGGCTGTACTCTGTGACGTGATTGAAGGCCGAAGGGAGACGAAGAACTGCCCGAGAAACCGAAAACAGCCGGAAACGTTACGATCGTATATACGTAAACCACCAAGATTTACTTAATATCCAGTTCTTGAAAGTCCCTATGCGGCACCCCCGCATAAAAACAACACTTTGGCGATACATGGTAATGATAATATACTGTAGAATAGTAGCCCCTGTTCGTGGTATGCAGATGTGAGGTTTACAAGCAGTTAGCACCGCGATTGGCGCGACCGTAAGCATCTCTGGTAATGTTATAACCAAACGAAAGCCCTTTTTGTAAGTTTTTGAATGGTGTAAGGGCGGTGGTTGTACTCTCTTAGGTTGCTGCGTGATTCGTCTGTATGTAGTCGCAGACACCGCAAGTTTCAGGATCGATTAAGGTACGAAAACTGCGCCAAAACAGGTGTGTTTATATAGCGTAACTAGGGCTCGTTGCTATGCGACGCGGGTTTGACACGTCAGCAGCAGCAAGCGTTGCTTCTGGGTCCTTGAATTGGAAAGAGCCCTGAAAGCAAACCCGTATTAGCTATTCGGAGCCATTATCGGTAAGAATTTAGCGTACAGCAAATGTTTCAGTGGAATTATAATACTATTATAGAATTATAATGCGTCCGTGTCTATGATGGACCGACCTTTATATCAGAAGATACACCAGTTCAACCTATTAGCAACAAAACACTTGAGCGGACTTTTATGCTCAGTCAGTTTTAATTTCTGCCAGATGGTGTGGCATTCTTGCAAATTTCAGACACTCTAAAAATTGAAAAAGTTCAACACTGTGCTTTAAAATATCTTTTAATGATTTCAGCTACTGTCGCATTGTTGATATACTCGTAGAAGGAAAACTTCCATATCGGAAGTCTAAACCCTGTCATTCTTATTATCCTTTCCATTTATCTGAAATATTTAAGAAACAAAGGGGGGGGGGGTTATCCACACAAGAAACAGTAAAGCTTTAATGGTACAGCCCAAATGTACAAGCACAACTAACACTTTGTTGCCACCTCCTACCGACGTTAAATAAAGTGAGATCTACCTGAGCGATTGATGACCCTTTACAGGTCCATTTACGCTACACTGTTAATCCTAATCAAAAGCATTTACACTAACGTTAATCTGAATCAGAATACGTTCCAGGAACCAAGTTTAACCGTTATATTGGTGGTTTCGATCCGGACTATTTTGATTAAGCAAAAGTAAATGCAAGGTGGAGAGAAACCGTTTAATGGTCCAATGATTATGTATCAACGCCCGCGTTCCTATATGTCTCGTGAAGTATCCGGAACTCCACGGGAATAAACATGGTACGTACGTACAACTGCTTCGGATTAACTGGGTCAGCGTTTAAGATGTAAACACGAACCGAAGAGAAACCGTTTCAGCCTAAAGTAAAAATAAAAGTAAATCGAAACTGTTCAAAACGGATTACATGTAGTTGTAAACGTGGCCCAAGTCTCAGCTAAACAATGGAATGTTTTACCTCTAAGTCACATTACTGCTGCTACTGGTTCTCCTGTGGTAACAGCACACCTGTAAGCCCGGGCCTGTAAGACGCCTTGGACACCACACTCTCGTTCGAATAAGTCACGAAAAATGTGTTGCTGCCGTGATGTTCATGCATGTCACTAGGCGTGACAAAAGAGCCAAAATTGGTGCCTTGTTCTCGCCAGAGGAATACCTTTAGGTGTAGACCATTAGGGTGTCCTCCTCGTTTGTATTTTGTGCGTCCCTCCTTAGTGATCAGCACTCTGAACGTCTGAAACGAGGACTCGCCATTACAGTCAACGCTGCGGGGATGTCGCTAATGGATAAGCAGTCATCCAAGACGGTGGGGCAGAGAGGGATGAAAGACGAGCTATAGCTGGAATTGGATAGATTAGAAATGGTGGTGAGACAGATAGAAACCCGCGCAGGCCCGTTCGGTCTACACGCGTAATGCCGAGTGTATGACGTGTCTATTAATTGTCTCATCTTCTGAGAGATTAAGGGAAAAAATCGAGGAATTCCCATGAATAAGAACATTAATGGATTATGTGCAATGGAAGCCCAGGATTCAAACTACCCATCGTAGGGGCCAAATGGTCTTAATCCATGGATGGTCGTGATTCTGAAACAAAATGGCACTAGTCTTTTGATCATTAGCGGCTTTAGTAATTCGGTGGTGGTCTTATTTTTTGTGGCTTTAAGGGGCGGTTCTATTGTATAAAATAATTGCTAATTGCAATGTAATTCTGGTTTCGGCTTTAAAAAGAATGGTGTTGAATCTGGACTTGATAAGCATAAAATGTTTAAAATGTATCAAATACATTTCGCTTGGAATATTTAGCAATACCTTATTTTGCATAATGTATGAACTTTAAAAGGGTTGGCAAATGTGGTGGCAAACATAGGAATGTACTATTTTGTTTACTTTAGACCGAAGTCAAATAAAATAATTGTCCTAGGGGTACGATGGCGTGTACTTGTAGTTTCTTCAAGCTATCAAGTTTTGCCCTACCAGTGTCTTCCCTAATTCTCTTCTGTGCCTGTCTGTTACAAATCTGGATACTTCACAATGAATGTGTCAAGAAATTAATATCCCTGTCTTAGCATGGATGTCATTGGCGTGCTCATATTCAGCAGCAAAATCAGGAACAAGCCCGTTTGTTACTCGTGTGGCCTTACGTGTCCAGGGGAAATGAGACAAATGAACACTGGGAGAGGAGGTTGACCGACTAGTCCTTGGTGCTGTGTTGACCTTGGATGACTTTCCAAGCGGTCCCAGCAGAAACCGGAAAACTGACTAAGGGTAAACTAATCAAAGTGGCAGCAAACAGCGGTTTGTCCAAGAACCAATCGCACAGATAACGTGATTACGGCCCTGACACGACGCCTATCTTCTCAGTTTGGAAAAGAAATTCTCCAGAAACAAAATGGCTTAACACTCTTTATTCAGAAGGACACGGCGAGGAAATCCCTTTGTCCAGACCAACAAAGAGCAGAGATTTAGCACAAGAGCTGAGAGTGCAATATCTTGTCACGACGCCTTACTTCCTGGACGTCGCCTTTCACTGCATGAAAGACAGAGAGCTTATTTGGCGACAAGGAAACATTGGTCTTCTCAGCGCTAACTTGATAGGCTGTTGCGCAATGGAATCTAATTTGCTCATAGTGACATTTGCCTTTTCGTCGTATGGAAAAGCAGCACCGAACCATTTACGGCTGATACACCTAATGTTGCATTTGTACACCATTTTTTTTTCATCGGTATTTCATTGTGCTGTGACAAATTACATCATGCCTTGTTTACCATAGACGTAAATATCTTTCTATTGAGTCAGCGACCCATGCACCAATTGTCAGTTTCCCCAAAGTATTATTAGCAGCTGGGTCGACCATTCTATTGAACAATGTGGTTGTCTTTCTGCATTCCTGGAAATTTATGATTAAATTCCAAAAGCTGTGACGTTATCGCGGTCTTTGACTGCGAACAAATTTCACAGTAACAGACCAATACTCAGCAATTGTATGAAAAGTCGAGAAAAGTGGTATATCGGTATATATAAACTGGTGATAACACCGTGAACAATGCAAAACCTAGTTGAGAAATATCGGTAAACTGAAACTTGGGCCTTCCGCCTAGACTATCGTGACGTTCCATATGTCTAGGAAATCTATAAGACAAATTTGCATGGTGCCGATACATATTCAACCACATTTTTGCGCCGCCTAAACCATGTAGTACATACAACAATTGCCAGACCAGAAAAAGGTCCACTTTCTTGATGAAACGAGAGGATAGTATCCAGGCAAGGCTCCCATCTTTTCAGAAATTTTCTTCTTTGGTGCCAGGGGTGGTCCTCACTATATTAACCCACAAGCGACTCGCCTAATATATTCATTCTTTATAGGTCCACCAGAGCATATCAAATAGGCTCATAAACCAAATATAGCACGGAACAGTGGATTTGGGGTATTAAGTAGAGTACTTGCGGTCGTGCAATTCCCCGTGGATCCCGAATTCGAAAATTCCTTGCTAAGCAGAGACATAGAGAGAAAAAAAATCATTGCTGACTGTAAAGAAATAAGGAACTCACCGTTCATTTGCAGACGTTCTAGATGTTTTGAAAACTGTCACCTACTAGATTCTTTATACGCATGTGGCCCCGCAAAAGTATTACATATTTATCTGGAGGGCCTTTCGACCAGGGAAGCATCTCGCCCTTTAAGAACATAGCGCTGTTTTGAAGCGACAAGTTGGTGCAGTATAGTTAGTACTCCGGATCCGTGTACAAGAACGAGCATTGCATTATGCAATCTGTGCCACATTGATTATATATAGCGGTATTGCTCACAATTTTGACCAACACTTTCAGGCAAGCTTTAGGTTTATCGACAATGAAAAACTACAACACAAACAAAAAGGTGGTAAGCTCTGGATCCTCAAGCCCAACGACGGGTGTGTTCAGAGAGATCCACAGGCGCCAACAAAACCGCATTTGCTTTCGCAGTCACGGCCACCGGCTCAACCTCCCTAATCCGTTCGGGCACCGAGAAAACCCAGCACTGGTTTACGGATTGTTGCTTTTCTGGGAACAGTTCGAACTTGGTGACACTGGGAGTGGGAGGTCACTAAGGGCATGTCTGCCTGAGGTGAGAGTCATGTGTGTCATATATCACTGGTTGTCACCGTTTCTGTAAATGATAACCGAACATGAGTCGACCATAGAAAGTTGAAAAGACGAGTGATTTTCTTTTTGTCAAGGTCCGTCTTTTTCCATTGCCATTGCAAAATAATTGGATGCTGCCAAGCAAACAAACGTAATATTTCTGTTTTAATACGGTAACTGCTTTAGGACATCCAGTATTATTTTTTAAAAACATTAACATTTTTATATCAAGATGACGGAATCACATCTCGAGAACTCGAGACTCTATCTCAAGATCTTGAGATAGGATAAATGTCTAGTCCTCTAGATTATCAAGATCTTGACATCCTATCCTGAGATTTTTACATCTTATCTGGAGAGCTCGAGATGTAATCGTTATCTCGAGATACAACTTAATTTTAAAACTTGTATGTCCTAAATCAGCCACCGTACAAATGTATGAAATGCAGAGACAAATGTCTAGACTCGCTGGATGTCCTGGCGGTGCGGCATTCATGTCATATAAAGCTGCTCCCAAAATGTTTGTCTTTGCTTGTCCACTATACTGGTGCTACTGTATATAGTGAATATCGACTACGAATCTTGTCGTTCTGAAAAGAAGCCTTTATTCAATTAATTGATAGACGTAAAAGTTACGCAAGTTCCTCCAACACTTTCTATAATAATGTGAAGTTTCCGTTTGGTTGTATACCATCATAAATGTTTATCAAGTAAGTTGGAAAATTCTGATTCCTTGCAAGGTAAACTCGATGTTTTCTCTCAATCATTTTCAATCATATAAATTAAGCTCCCAGGCAAATTCGCAAGTTTCCACATAGCGTATAAAGTGTACGAATAACAAGTGACGTTTTCACTTTTCTTGTGTACAGAGGGACGAATCTCAACAGTGGAAAAACCCATGAAATCCTGACAGTTACTTCTAGATCTAAAGTGGTGGTTGTCCAAGGGAAACAATTTAATAAATGAAATTAGTCTTTAAGTGATCTAATAATTAAAAGTAATTGAGAGGTCTTCGAGGGAGTTGTTGCAAATATTTTTGACGTGTCTTCACGTGGGTGGTTATTCACTATGCGTTGTCTTTAAGTGGGTTTTTAAAGTAGTGTTGATTTGTGTTGACATATTTGGCACCATTTGCCCTTTAGGCCTGATAAGCCATTAGGTATAAATTTGGGCCTTTAGGGGTGATGAGCCATTAAGTATAAATCTCTCTCTCTCTCTCTCTCTCTCTCTCTCTCTCTCTCTCTCTCTCTCTCTCTCCTTCTAGCGCTTCGAGGTACGTTACAGTTCAATGAAGCTTGCATGTCACATAGTGAAACTATTGTACTCATAAAACGGAATGAATTTCCGAAGTACATTAAATTCGCCACAGTGCACAAACAAATCCAGTTTTCTGGAAATTACTGCCTTCCCAGTATCTTCATAGAGAAATCTTCCCGGAGCAATCAATGCCTGTCTTAATGTCCCATATCTAGAACATGTGGAAGTAGAAATTAGTCAAAATATGCCTATTCACTAAAGGGTTTGAACAATTTTCACACCGCTAGGAGTAGTAATAGGGCAAATCCGCGAGGAACCCTTTTTTGCGTCACAAAGGTGACAATCAATGTCACATCAATCAACTTAATTACTTATTGCAATAAGAAGACCTGTCAGCTCAGAGAGCTGTCAGCGTTAATCACCTGACCTGTCAGTTTCACCACCGTTAATGACCCTGACCTGTCAGATATGAATGACGACTGACATTCCTCTGTCCCCCTTTTCTTTCTTATCTCTGAAATGGGAAGAGTTCGTCTTGTTTACTTTATACCCCTGCACTGTATATTTTACACTGACCTCGGTTCCACTGTATACTCCTGCCACTGCTATAAACCCGAGTCGCGTGATTTTGTCATCCGCTTTCATTCGATTTTCTGTAATCATGGATTACTCATCAGATCGAGACGCGAATAAAAAGGATGAATCTGGCTCCACTCGTGAGCTTAGGACAAAAGAGGCATGAGAAGTCATGTCGAAATAAAACAGCACCAGCCAATGTCTGCTTTAAATGCCATCACTCTTTCAAAACTAGGAAAACATTAAAGTAACAAGGCATCAACAGACCTGCGATATTCCTAAATCCGCATGAGAATATTCCTGCAAGCTTTGCGACAAGAAATTTAATCATCTTGATATCCGCTAGGACCTGTCCATTTAGGAGTTCAGCAGACATGCTTATAGATGAGACTTTGGCTTATCCAGAGCTTGAGATTTAAATTTAAAAAAAAAAAACAAAGTCTTTTTACGACAGTTAAATAAAATAAATGTCTGAAATGGAAAGATAGTCTAAAATTAAATACGATCAGTGAAAGAATAAATAAACGCAAAAAAACTGACATGTAACATTATATTTAAAGAGAGATTTAACTAAATTTTAAAGTATTAAATAGTAGAAATGATTAACTATTCAACTGATTGGTTACAGTTATTAAATTCATTAAACTCACTAATATGATTAAAAGTCATTAAAGATGATTTGACTAAATTTTAAACTATTAAATGGCTAGAAATGATTAACTATTCAACTGATTCGTTATTTATTAGAATTCATTAAACTCATTAGTATTCATTAGAACTCATTATAATGCAAACTCATTAATTATGCATGCAAACTCATTAAATAAAGACGCAAAAAAGGGTTCCTCATGGAATCTGCCTCACTATTACTACCGCTAGGCACACCCAACAACCTCAGTAATATGTTAATCTCAGAGACAAGCTGTCGCCGAACCACGTGTTACCTCACGTCCTCTGGGGAAGAAGATTAAGGGTAAATATTAAGCACACCATTTATTATCTGCTGAGCCCGGCATTATTTTGTTCCGGGGCCGTAAAAGTGACACCATTATAACGCCCCGATGACCGCTGGCTCGTAATGCCAAGATTGGCCCACCCGCAAGGCCATTTTTTTTAGTACGAACAATAACAGCTATTGAGATAACACGATTTCGCTAAACATCCATGCCTTCGATATCGCACGGCTTAATCAGGAATTTCAGCAGCTGCGCTTCTACCGTGGGCACATTTGCCCGTGTAAAATTGTCATTTTGAGCAGGCGCTCAAATTCTACATAAAACCTGTATATCTTTCCACCCCAAAGCGTCCTAATTACGAGACTCTGCCTGAAAGTCCCCCCCCCCCCCCCTAAAGAAGGCTTGTGATTAGGTTTTGCCTTCCTTGTGATGGTACAGAGTCCGTTGCGGTCTTGCTTGACCACACCCTGCTGATTTGGCTAATTGTCTGGAAGCGGTTAGGCATAACTTGGCTGCCTTGATTGCCTGTAAATATGCGACTGCACATTGCAGTGTTTGGCCATTTTGTGTGGGCATGGGCGGATTGATCGGAGAATTGAGATTGACATGGTAGAGCACTTTTGTGGGTTGTGCACACAGAACACGCGAGAGAGAGAGAGAGAGAGAGAGAGAGAGAGAGAGAGAGAGAGAGAGAGAGGGGGGAGAGAAATATTTATGGCCTATTCCAAGTGTAACCCACTTAAATATATTTATTTTATATATTTTTTATTTGCACTCAAGGTAATAAAAAGCAATACCAGCAATTTCAGGAATACCCCGAACTGAAATGTGTTCATATGGTGGACTTGCTGGGTCACCATGCGCAGGAAGTACACCATGTTCAATCGAATGCTCAAGTTAATCTCCCGCAGTTTCGAAAGCTAAAATATACAACATTGGTTTTACCACTGAAATAGGCAAAACATATTGTGGCGTCGCGCGTCGTCGTTGTCCGGGTGTGCGTCCGTCGACTCCTGGCCGTCGAGTGTCGGGCCTTCACAGGTTGTCTAGGGGATTTTCTTCGGCTCGTCGCCCTATCCTGGACGCCCGCCCGTTCCGTTGTCTTCCGGACTGCCTCAGTCGAGCCCGTCCCTCCGGGACGCTCCACGGCTTTCCTTACTGCAGAGTGTTC
>JAAUYG010075434.1_pt1 | contig 10045 bp, 2 predicted proteins | sample 7278091 | NCBI WGS metagenome assembly JAAUYG01 (sample SAMN14350201, study PRJNA611818) | marine sediment metagenome | isolation source: surface marine sediment (0.6m) | place: French Polynesia: Moorea | collected 2018-08
CGGTTTTACCGTAGATTAAAGTGGGATTACGGCGTTTTAGGGGGTTTAACGCCGGTTATTAGCTGGTGCTGCATGCTCTGCTACGATCATGCAAAAGTTAGGACCTGATGTGAGCGTAGTTAAAAGCAATACATATTTGAATATTTGAATTCTGGAGTGCTCTGAACTAGGAAGAAAAATAGAACCATTTTATAACCATTTTATGAGTTCTGTTCAACCAAAAAGTGGGTTTAATTCTAAGTTGGTCTTTATTTTGAGGTGGTCCTAATGTGGAGGTTCCACTGTTTATTTTCATTTTAATGCACGTGAAGCTTCTAACCACAAGCCCTTTCATAAGAACACAGAATGGTCACACCTTACCTGGATCATGCCTTCATCCCGGGGGTTGTGGAATGCCAGTGAGCTGAGCATGGCATACAACTTCCGGATCTGACCTACTGTCAAGTTTTCCAGATAATCTAGAACTCCCTGGAACAAACACAGATATTAAATTGTGGCATGGAATAAAGCAAGAAGTGGTATCCAGTGGAACCTGGGAATTAGGGACACCCAAGGAACTCTCAGAAACTGTCCTGAATTCTGAGGTGGTCTTATTTCTTAGGTCCATTTCTATGTAATGAATAGACCTAGGGACTGAAGTAGCTGCCCTTAATTCCCAGGTTGTCCCTATTTCTCAGGTGGTCTGAAAGACAGGTTTCACTGTAATTACAAAATTATCCCGAGAGACAGTACATCATCAAAATTTTGAGGCATCTGAATACATGTATTCACAAAAGCAGGAACCTTTTTCTTTTCAAAAAATAACTAGTACATGTGCATGACATTGTACTTTTCAGATTGGCTGTGGGTTTTTTTTGTGTTTTTTGTGTATAGTCTCAGATTGCTCTACATTCTTGAACTAGTGACTCTTGCATGTACAGTGAAACCTGTCTTGAGAGAAAACTGACGTTAGAAGTCACCTGTCTTGAAAGACCAGAATTAGGTAATACATTTCAATAAAACATAGAACCTATGACCAAAGACCACCTGTCTTGAGACATTTTTATGGCTAATGGGGTGGTCTTTTAAGATTCTACTGTAGGTTAATTAAGAATATGAGCACTAAATTGGGACTGGATTCCATATATATTAAGGGGGGAGAGGGACTACTGTACATGGGGGCTTCTTTACAGGTGACTGGATGAGCAGGTTTCACTGTGCATATGACGCAATGAATACTGTAAAATCTCCAACCAAATCGTAAACACAGGTCATTTTGTTACCTTATTTTTACCACAATGCAAGTCCTCATTGTCTATACGTTCTAAAGGCCCACTTCATATCAATCAGTTTGGGATCCAACAGTATCTACAGCTATGCCTTAAAGCCCATCACATACATGTAGTTCCCGACCCCATTGCGAGTTGCTGCGACTTGCTGAAATCAACAATATCGTGCGAGTTGCTGTGAGTGTCCGCGACCTTACAACAACCCTATTGCAAGCTTATGCTAGCGTAAATCAACCCCCGGCCAACTACATGCAACCCTCAAACGACCACAACTCGCAACAAGGTTGCAGCTGAGATGGTAACAGTGTGACGGCGGCATTACCTTGATGAATATTGCAAAAGGACCCATCTGGGTGATGCAGGATTCAACCAGATCTAGTAGAATATCCAAGGACGAGTCGATCTCGCCTTCAAAACCGCTTCCTATATGGGTCACTAGGTTACCCACTATTTCCTATGATAAGAAAGTTAACCTGATTATGCCATTGGACACTAAAAGGTATAATCACGTAGTCTACAACATATCAATGTGAAACAAAATCTACCTAGAATTAAAATCAGGTACTAGTAATGCAGCATAATTGATTGCAGTTGCTAGCTAACGTTCATGTAGGTACTAAAGATAGATATGCAAAAAGAGACAGTATTTGTCTGTTTCACATAACTTTTATGTATCACATCTTAGTTAAATATTAAATCAGGGTGAAAATAGACACGTTGACATATTAACCATATGTAAATTTTATATGAGAATATCTTACCTGTTGGCAGTAGGCATCAAATGTCTGAAAAGCCTGTTTGTACATGGCGCAGCCGAAATACACAATGGGGGGTTCAGGTGACCGAAGCAGAACCTCCGCTAGAGATAACACTGAAGGGAAATAGTCCCGCAACACCTGAAAGTGAAAACATTGTAAGAATGATGTATGATTTGAGGCAACAAAATGTGTTTTTCCGTATATTAAAACCTAAGTTAAATACACCACAAAATAAACTTGCTGTAAACAACTATATATGTGTACTTGGTTTTCCGTTGAACCTGGAAATGGAAAGGCATTTTGTTGCAGTCTGTGCTTGAATTTTACAATAAAGTGATCAAAAATTTCCCCCAATGTAGCTCAATGTAACACTTCCAGGACACCCTATCAGTTGGTTGTTTACAGGTTTCACCTAACTTTTAAGTTAAGAGTACAGTAGACCCTCTCTAATAAGGCCACCCTATTTGCCAAGACATTGTGGCCACTTTAGAGAGGTGGCCTTAGGTTAGAGGGAGAAGTAAATACATTAATAGCAGCAGTGCAAAGGATTTACGGCCTTTCTACAGAGGGTTGCCTCTCTTAAAAGTGGCCACTAAGAAAGGGACTACTGTATAATGGCCCAGTCAGATCAGTAGCAACCATTTTGCTGGTTAAACTTAAATGTCATGCACCCCCCAAACACTGGTTGACAACCATAATTACAAAACAAGAACATCAGTTCTGTGGTACTAAAATACCATTAGCATTCCCAGAGGTAGAAAGCACCTTAGACAATTTGATATTCAACAAAATATATCTGAATATATTTATATGATTATGGCCTTTGGGCCAGTCCGAGTAAGTTCTACTGGCCCCATAGCATTTATTTGTTGTTCTTTGTTCAATGTAGACGCCTGGTTTAACATTGCAAGATTACCTGGGCATGCCCACAGAAGGCAGCCTGGAGCAACACTTCAGTGAAATGTCCCGCACGGATTTTGTTTCGACACAAACTCTCCACGGGTTTCTTGTGATTGCTGGCGTGTAGGATGAAGAGGACAAAAATGTCCACTACCCTGTGGTCCCCGGCTGACTTCACTGCTTCTACTGCCTGGACAAAGAGAACACACAACATTAAGTCTAGGTTTGACTTAAGTCACCAATCTCAGTAAGGTGATTGGCAAAGAATATGACTTAATAGGTCAAAACAGACTAGACTTATTTTCAACAACTCCAGCACTGCCTCTGTATGTCACTAATTTACTCTGTTGCAAAAGAGATGCTTTGCATTGTAAGATATAGATTGCGCACTTATAACAGGTGCTATCTGCAGAAGGCCAAAACCTTCACTAACAAACACTAAACCATCAAAAGCAAGAATAAGAATGACAGCAAATTACTACAATCACTGTAAATAATTTTTTTCTTTTATTATTAAGTCACCTTAAGCCAGGCTTCAGCTACTGTTCTCTGGAACCTTATGGCAGACCGAATCGCATCGACCGTCAGAGATTCCATATCGCTTTCTCCACTGGCTTGTGTGGTTTTCCTGGAAGGGAAATAAAATCTTACATGCTCAAATAAATATTACCTGGCAACATCTAACATTCTTGTCCAGCACACACAGATACATGAGATAAAGGTTACAGTTTCAACATGTTCAAGCCTGCCCTAGTTATGTTTTTGGCTGATATTATGATACCTGTTATATTTAATCAGTTATATTTAATCGGTGGTGCTGGTTGTTGCACGTACAATTACATGTGAACCAACAGTGGTTCACATGTAATTGGAACATCCCTTCTGGCAAATAATTCCATCTACTTTATACAGCAGTCATTTTTTGGTGAGAGCGAGCATCAAATCCTTTCATGCTGCTTTGCGGACAAGACCTGTGTCCTCTCGAGAGTGTCCTTTTAAGAGAGGGACTACAGTAGTAGTTTAATACTGATAATTTTAAAGTGACCAAACATGATTCAAGTATTATTTTTACTTAATTATATTAAAATAATCAACTTTAACAGAAGTTCTGTTATAGTGTTTTAGAATTCCAATTCTCTTGATTCGAATTAATCAGGTCCTGTGATATCATTCGAATATCAGACAACATACGTTTCTGTTATATCAAGAGGGTAACAAACACTGTATGAGCAGAAATGTTCATGGGAATTAACGTTTGAGTTCTTTATATAGTTAAGGTCATTGCTAAAAATCAAAACCAGCAGTGAATGTATGTTTACAATACCTTTGCCAGGATTCAAGGTCACAATTTTGCATTTAAAATAAAAAACTTAACGGAATAAATTCCCTGCTAAAAATTCTACTTAATTTGACAAAATAAAACAAAGATTTTAGTGCCACCAATCACAAATTCCTTACTTGGCTTTGCTGCGACTAGTGTGTGGCGTTGAACTGCCCTTTGGGGGGAGGGTGGCCTTGAAGTCCAAGTGACAACGCAGCTGGGATACAACCTACAGGAATACGAGAAACCGTTAGCAAAGTACATGTAGTTTCTAAAACAACTACAGAAGGGAGAGGTTAAAATATCCATGCCTGGCTTCCTCAGATTGGGAACTAATGACAACAAAATGCAACCACAACACGAGAACAGTCAGCTTGTCTTCTAAACATTATCAATGAACTGCATCTTTAACACTGACTAAACTAGATTTTTTTTTCTTTTCTTTTTTGGGGGGTGGGAGGCGGGGAAAGCTCCCAAAAGAACCTACTTAGCACTTCCTCATATATTCCACATGTGCATATATATATCAATGAACATTGGTTATCTGAATATAGCAGATAACACTAGCTCAGACTTTGTGAAGACTACTTTTAAACATTCTAGTTTTTATACCGAATGCATGTGGTTATTATTTATCAGATAGATTTATCACCAACATCAGCCAACTACTCTTTGGGCCACTTAAAGTCAATATTCAGAGTTAAGTATTTTCAAGACTTTCAGCTCTGGTCTCACATCCTGGGCGTCGGCAGCGGTGACAGTTTGCAGCAGGAATCGTACGATGACTGGCAAGTCCTCAAGCTCAGCCGACGGTAAGCTCTGGATCACAGAGGCCCGCACCTGATGAAGACAAAAGAAATTATATTGATAAGAAATCCATGATGACATTTAAGCACACTAGATATTTTTGAAGACTACTTTACCACAGCAGTGTAAGCTTCATCTCTCTGGTCAGGTGGTCCCTGCATGGTCTGAGAATCAAAATACTAGATGCCACAAATTCTTCCTTTACAATATATATATTTCTCTGCGCCTTACATGTCACAAATTATTACCGCAGCACAATCCTAGCTGTTACATCACAATCCTAGCTGTTAGCACCTGAGCTCTTTGACTCACACTGGAGTATACAATCCGGTTACGCCACAAGGTGTCATGGTCGATCAATGTATAATAACTTTATGTATTGCCAGGTTCTCATTTATGGTTCATTATTTTATTTGTTGCACATTTATAGAGCGCTTTACCAGTAAAAACTGCTCTAACGCGCTAAAATACAAATCCTTGCTAAAATACAACAAATACTCAGAAATTATAATTTAACAGATAAATTGATACATTAATGCCGTTAAACCATATTCAGTTCAGTGAAATAGGACACATTTTCAAGTACCAATCTTCTACATGGACTCCAATCATATGGCGTGGCTCAAAGTTTGAGCCATGCCATATGATTGGAGTCAATGTAGCCTCAAACCCCTAGTCTCCTCTTTACTGTTAGAGCCTAGTGTCTTTACCACTCAGTAAAAAAGATCTCCCTGGTCCTGGACCTGTCGAGTCTTTCCCAATGTTCTGATGGGCCCCAAGAATAATTTTTCTACGAAGAACACTTATCTATTACGGCTGAATAATAATAATACAGTTCTTATATAGCAATTTATCCCCACACTAGTTCAAAAAGCACTTTACATGTTATACAAAGCAGACATAGTCTATCCATCACCTGCCAAACTTTCTTGGGAGCATACACCTGGATACACTTAATAAGGTACTACATGGTACAGTGAACCCCTAGAATTAAGACCACCCAGGTTCGAGGCCAAGGTGGTCTCAATTCTGAGGTTTTCTTCATTTTGAAACAATAGAGGACTTCTGTGTAACTTTTGGCCATCCAATAAGTGGTCTTAGTTCTATGTTGGTCTTATTTCCAGAGTGGTCTTAAGATTGGGTTACTCTGTACAATATAATTCTCTGTCATTTGGTACCCCTACAAGGCTGAGTAAACTAGAGCACATTTTGGGTAACCCAGGACTCTTAGTACTCTACAAGGCTGAGTAAATCAGTGCACATTTTGGGTAACCATCTTGCCCAGGGACTCTTAGTACCAAAACTAAGCACACACAGTTGCCCTCGAACCCATTCATAGCATGGTTTAGAGTTGAGTTTAGAGTAGACTGTCGCCTCTGCCAACAGTCTCCCCCCCTCCCCCCCCCCCCATTATCACCCTCTCTCTCTCTCTGGATCACTAACCTCTGACAGCAGATCCTGGGGTAGGTCGAGGTTTGACAAAGCATCCAGAATGGCCACAGTTAGCTGGTTGTTCTGGAGCAATAAATTTCTGCAAAGGAACAAAATGCTGTTGAATATCTTAATTTATTAAAAGACATTTGTTTATAGCACTTTTATTATATCTGTTACTTGTTAATCTGCTTATGTTGATGTAACTATTTCTGTGAAACTGGGAAAAGAGCTTTTCATATCGATGAGGAAATATCAGCCAGTTTACTTTAAGTGACAATTCTGTATCAGTATGTAAATATATTCAATGCACTCATCTTATTTGCCAAATAGTTTAGGCCACATTAATCATTAATCAACTTAGTCCCAAAGGGCATTATCAAGTGCTTTCATTTAAGACAACCTGTAATGGATAACCAAATTTTTATTGTCCCATAGGTGGTCTTAAAATAGAGGGACCAGTGTACACCATCCTAGTACCTACCCCAGTTGTTCTGCTACTTCAGCATGCTGGCAGTCATCGATGACTTCTGGAATGCAGCTGATCATTTCTCTCTGGATCTCCACACTGGTTATGGTTAGGATTTCAAACATTTTCTCCATCAATTCCTGCAGGGCAAAAAAAAAGAGCAAAAAGTGGCAACAACAATAATAACCCAACAATTTTTATTAGTGTTAGGGGTACCTCTGGAAATGGTAGCCTGACTGGTTTGCTGTGGCTTTTTGTGATAATATGATGTTCAAATCAAGCAAATGCCAGAACTGCCACATTGACTGGAACAGGGCAATATATAGCACCTTAATATATAAAATACTACTGGAGAGAACAAATAAATATCGAGGAAAACTTCAGAAAATTTTCGAGAAAACTAGGTCATATATAGACATATTCCATTTTTTTCTTGTTTATTCATTCTTTTTTTTTTGTTTGTTATAATTTCATTTATTGATCGAGGTTCTCAACAAAGATTTCAGGAGCTTAGTTTCTTGCCCAATGCACATGGCGAGAAAACGAGCAGCTAGCATGGTGGGGATTCAATCCCATGATACTGGCTGCCCACCCAGTCTGAGTCCCAATGTGATGACGCTGCACCACCACCACTACCTCCACAATTTGTGTTTATTTGCACGAACCGAGTAATCCAGCTTTCCCTTTCCGCTACGGTGGATATCCTTGAGCACATTTTTAAGTTATCAAAGGATCAGATAGTGTAAAAGCTACATGCAATTAAAACATTTATGAATTTTGTGGAACACATAAATGAACCACAATGATGGCATGGTTTTTGTATTTCATACGATTTTCCAACCTTGCTGTTGATAATGCGGTCCAACCAGCGGAACTGATTCAGGATCAGTTTTGGCATGTCGACGCGTTCTCCATCTTCAAAGACCACCCTGCAAGAAATCTCAAAACTTTAGAACTATTTAAATATCAGTATGAAAAACAACACTGCGTTAGAATGCATTAATACATACAACTGTAAATGCAATTCCATAAACAGCTTCAAAATTCAGTTAAATCCAAAGTGTGAGGGTAACAAACATTCTGACCAAACCTATTGCTCTGTCAAAAACAGACGGTCTCAGCTGACAGATTGAGATATATATAGGACCTTCTGCTTCAAAAAACAGTGCTTTCAAAACAACTGGTCTCTCTATTACTTCTACAATTATAAATATTATTACTATTAAAATACTAGCACTAAAATAAAATCTTTTCATGATATTAAACACTCACAATATGGTTTTAGATGCAACTGCATCAATGCCTGGGATTTTTCTTTCACAAGATTGTTTTAATTGTGTGCCTGCATGTTTCCTACACACGAAACTGTAGACTAGCATGCAACATCAAGACATCATAATTCCAAGACATATTAGAGATTCAAGCTTCTTTCCTTACTCGTTTTCTAAGAACAGTTCTGCTAATTTCTCAAGCAGCTTTTCCATAATGAGGGGCTGGGGATAAAAAATAACATCTATTAGTTTACATGACTGTTCATAAGTATGGGATAAACAAACTAGTCAAAGCAGGCAGTTTTTGAACACTCATGCTTAGGACTAGATTAAAGAGGGATAATGTTGCATACAGCTCGAATAAAAGACCACGCACGGTCTAAGACAGAGTGGTCTTAATTCAGAGGTGGTCTTATTTCTGAAACAATATAGTACCAGTCATTCAAGACCATTTTGCGGTCATCCAATAAGTATGAGTATTCTTAATTCAGTGGCGGTGTTAGGTGGGGACGCACTGTACTGCACACAGTCTTGGAACTGGGTATGAACTGCTTAACAAAGAAGCTAGATCGAGAGATAATGCTGTACAAACAAGATGTTGTTAATCAAGTGTCATACAACTGCCTAGCTAACTAATCAAGTGCTTCGTATGAAATAAATTTATCACGAACACATATCTATCATTACGTTATGGTAACCATTTATTATTATGACGGTACGCGATAGAAACTACACAAGATATCTTTAACATGAAAGAAATTTACATATGTGAAATATAGCTAGGACACTAGACTTCTTTAGTGCTAAAAGCCACAGTTACAAAAAAAAGATAAAGTGGTAGGTAGAAGTCCGCTGACCTGTAGTAGATCCACACCCATCAATAACCGCATCATGCTGTCCTGGGTTCCTCCTCGGGAGCTGCAACAAAAAATAATACCGGGGTAATTTTATATCTTCAGATAATTGCTGTTATCTCTGACAACTACTACTTAAGTATATTGTTTAAATGCGACCAAAGTTGTGTGTTTTTTTTTTGTTTTTTTTGCGAAAATGAATGTACAAATTTTAAAAAAATTCTTGAAAATTATTCTGAAGAGTTACTATTAAAATTTTGGTTACAAAAACAAATATGGCTGATAATTTTTTTTAAGTTTCAGTGCCCATTTTTTAATCACATGCTTTGACACTGTCAATACTGAATCAATCCTGAAGTGACTAGCAAGAAAAAAAATTGCATATTTTGCTCCCTGCTATCATTCAACCCAATGACCTGCTGTAATAAAAATGCTGGTATCACTGTTCGACAATTGTGGCAAACAAACAATTATTCATAATTAAAGAAACATGAGAAATTTATCTGCAATATGCTGTAGTTTTCATGATGTCTTATATCATATGAAGTAGCACTTTAACTTTTTTCAGGTTAGATCATTACCGAGAGTTGTGAGGACTTACTGAGCGTCACAGTCAGCTGGAGTAATGGTAGGCATAAGACTCCATCGGAATCTGAGATATAGAATACCATACAAAAACTATTCCTTCAAACAATAGCTAAGCTTGATCAACATGTTTATTGAAACATAGAACAAAGGTTTTTCCGCCAACCTTCTCCATACACAATTGAATATTAAAACTACAAATGTTCTGCTTCTGAAAATCACTCCAATGTCACAAGTCAACATTTTGCATATTGTGGTACCTACATGACTGAACTTGATAAATTCGCACGAATTTATATATTCTCACCGTGAGGTGTCAAACCATAACTCTCTGCCGTGGCTCCCGGCCACGGATCCCTAGCCGTCTGAAAAACGAAATGA
>JAAUYG010018623.1_pt1 | contig 10044 bp, 8 predicted proteins | sample 7278091 | NCBI WGS metagenome assembly JAAUYG01 (sample SAMN14350201, study PRJNA611818) | marine sediment metagenome | isolation source: surface marine sediment (0.6m) | place: French Polynesia: Moorea | collected 2018-08
TCATCGAGTATCAAAACAGGACGTTCTCAAAAATATTTTGAGAAAAACAATATATTTATTTTAAACTATTTAACTATGTGATAATACAATAATTACATATACTAAATTTATTATTTATTTAGTTGGTTGGTTGGTCGTTGGTTAGTCATTTGATACACCATTTCATCGAGTATCAAAACAGGACGTTCTCAAAAATATTTTGAGAAAAACAATATATTTATTTTAAACTATTTAACTATGTGATAATACAATACTTACATATGCTAAATTTATTATTTATTTAGTTGGTTGGTTGGTCGTTGGTTAGTCAGTCAGTCAGTCAGTCAGTCAGTTAGTTATTTACTTAGTTACTTAGTTACTTAGCTACTTATTTACTTAGCTACTTAGTTACTTAGTTACTTAGTTATACTAGATGGGCAAAGTACGTATTGCAGTATTTCCCCCCGGCGTCCAGTTAAAGTTACATGCAATAAAAATAAACGATTCATTTGAAGGCAAATTTGTTTCTTTTATGTTTTCTATATTCTTTCAAAAGATGATAACTGGTTATAACTCCTTAAGGCTGTGGTTTAGGGCGTTTCGTGTTATGGGACTTGGTACAAGAACATTAATTTGGGGTTTGGCGTTTTAAAGCAAAAAAGTCTACGTTGCTTATATTTTAGGAATTGCTACTGCAGGTACATTTCTGTGACCTTTTATGGATACGAGATAGCAAGAGATCGTTATTTGTATTCGATGTTTAACAGATCGTACAAGAGCTCCAGTGAGTTACAACTCTTAAGGCTGGGTATTATAGTATTCCATGACACAAGACTTTAACCCAATAAGATGTATTTGGGGCTTGGTCGTTTTAAACAAAGCTGGCAGATTTGTCAATTTCAAAACGAGAGAGTTAATTCGTCACAAACACTTGTTTGGTTCCCCTTGCAATATCGCTTGCTATCGCGTCTCTACCGCTTACTAGTGGTAGAGACGCCAACAGTCAGTCTCAGGAAGTTCATTGAACAGAGAGGACGAACGTCTCACAGTGAAGAGAACCAAACAAGTGTTTGTGACGAATTAACTCTCTCGTTTTGTTATTCTACCAAACTGATGAATCTCTTTGGTTGTCAATTTCACTTTTACATGCATTGTTACTTCAGGTCCATTTTGTGATATTTTATGGAACAGAGTGGAATACAGACCTTTATTTATATTCGATATTTAAAAGATAGTACCTGGAATTGCTAATTACCAATGTCCGTTCTTTACATCTTTTTAACAAGCCCCGCAGAGGTCGCCCGAGTCGAGATTCCAGTATCAGGGCAACGTACATTCGCTCCAGGCCTACGATGATCTTGTCTGACATAGCGATCCTGGCGGCAGATGTAGACATCACTGCAATGAGGAAGTTTATCAGAAGAATGGCGACCGTAAAAACGTAGATGACGTGTACCAGATCCAGCACTTGAGGAGTGTGAACTTCGTAAAGGTGCAGATCCAGCATATTCAACATCATCCGAAATGTCGAATAGAAAGCTTCTCCAATGTTCGAGAACTCGCTCACACAGTCAAATTTCGAGTTTGTGTTAAAAAACACCAAGAAGTACAAGGAAAATGGCGTCACCCACAGCAGGTACAGGAAGCTGAAGTTCAACAGGTCACGGAGCATGCGCCTCACGGTAGTAACGTATACCCCCACGATGGGAAGCATTTGAAAGAAAAACATAAAGCAAAATGTTATGTTGATTGTGCAAACTAGGTTGATGAACTGAATTAACTCTGGTGTAAATACACTCTGCAGCTTTGCGAACTGCAGTGTCACTCCAAGGGCCATTATGGCCGAAAAACAGAAATGGTTAAATTGATATAAGTATTTAGTGACGACATAGTTGCTTCCTACATTGCAAGCTGAATGGAGGTACTTCGGTGTCTTTCGAACGCGGATCACTATGAATTCTGCGATGTCGAAAACGATGGTAAAATAAGCTTGAACCGCGATCCATAGATAGAGGAAAGTTCGGAGTTGAGGGGCAAGTGAGTACTGCACGTAAGATGAACAGAAAACAAAAGTGTAGTTCCTCGTTACATTTGACGTTAATTCCACCTCTGCTACGCCACCGATGACTCCGAGTAAACTCTTGTCCGCAGATACCACAAAGTACATGACGACTTGAATAAATCGTAAAATAAACCACAAGGAAAGGATTATTCTGTTAGAGTGGAATTTCGACTTCATCCACATCTGGAAAGGTGGCCAACAGAACAGTTCCATGGTTCCCGGTTTCATCAGCGTTGTCTCAGTCATCAAGGCAAGATATCCTAGAGGGGACTTCCCCCGTCGATCGAGTTTGGGGTCGGTTGTCTCATATTCTGTGACGTCAATCCACTGATAATGTACCATGCCACGAGTTTTTTCCTTGGTCAGATAAACACCAGGCGTTTCCAGCATGGCCTTCACCATCTTGCAGCATCCCAGCTTCGCAGCAAGTTCCAAGGGTCTCAGACTTTCCGAGTTTTCACTGCTCAACAACAACGACATGCGCTCCTTCCCAAGAATACTGATACACTGAATGTAAGATTTCACCTGATACTCCTCGTACTTTGGAAAAAGATATGTCATCTGTCCCATGACGTGAAATATGTTGTTCGCCCCTTCCTCCAAACAGTATGGATCGGCACCGCGGTCCAATAAACACCGCAGAACATCATAGGATCCGTAGAGAACGGTCAAAATGAATGGTCTTGTGGCTCTCACATTCCCTCTTTTGGAGTCCTCAACAATCTCGTGTAAACCAGTGTGTTCATCATCCTCATAGTGAAACCAGCCATTGAGGAGTCGATTCGTCTCCTCTTTGTCTGATTCATCCAGAATCGCAGTGACCGTGTCTTTTTTGTTACTGCGAAGTGCATCAAACCAGAATTGGTAGCTGTCGATATTCATGCAAGTTTCAGACCCACTTCTCTCCACCGAGGACGGTGAAGATGCAATTTTCCCTTTGATCTGATTCCCGCCCATGTTTCCAAAAAAGTGCATGAAATGCGTCAAGCTATGATCTCCTGTCACAAAAATTCTGTGCGGATTTTATTTATCTCCCGCCACAGATGCTTCGATGCCATGTAATAGCCCCACTACAAACCTAGAAGGATGTTGACAAAGTTTCCCCTGGTGGAATGATGAATGCAAGCAATTAGGCTCTCTGGGCATCAATGGACAAAAGGCCGGCAGAGTTATTCATAACGGAAATGTAATTTGTTGTCACTGAGGCGGCGCTAACCTCTGTCACTTTGTCCGGTACATAAGATTCATTACACCAATTGTTTAGGACACCAATTACGAGGCATAATGTCTCTTTCACAACGGGCCACACGCAAATTGTGCAGCGGTGCTCTTGCCTCTGCCAAACTAGCTGATAAACGGCGTGGATTCATGCAAGGACACGTTTAAATAAATGATGGGGCATTTCATTGAATATCTCCAACCCGTTGTACGCCGGGTAGGCACATAGCACTGCGTTGGAACCTGTAGACAATTAATATACACACGCCCATATGACAATACATACAATGATAAAATAATGCCTGCTATTCTAGTTAGCACTTAGCTTGGAGGATACCACTGGGTAAACTCTTCCACGAATGACTCACTGCGCGTCCTTGTTTGTTTGTTTTTTTTTGTGTGTTTTTTTTTTTTCAGTCAGTTGCCCTATGAACTTTTTGATGATACAGCCTCATCCATGGTGTGTAGTTTGTTCACATTAAACCGGGTATATGGTTAGACAACATACAGTTACGGTTGCATTTTTGAGTCATCTCTTGACTTATCTTGACTTAAGCGTGTTAGCCAAGTACATCTACATGACAAAAACATTAATTGTAAACTTGCACTGTCGGGCAAGTTCCTACTAAATGCATGCATTGTTAATGTATGTGCGCATGCATTGGGACAGTGAAACCTGGGAATTAGGGGCACCTAAGGGACTGAGGAAAAGTGTCCTGTATTCTGAGGTGGTCTTATTTCTCAGGTCCATTTCCACATACTGAATATGGCTATGGACTGAAGTAGCTGTCCTTAATTGTCAGGGTGTCCCTACTTCTCAGGTGGTCTTAAAGACAGGTTTCACTGTACTGTCTTACCCGCAGACTTGACCACTACCTTTGTATATGCCCAGTATATCTATGCAGACATCATTCTGCTACTGAACAAGGCAAGACTGGGTGACAGCAGCAAATTGTCAGCGGCCGTACGTCGCTGTCTCCTACTGATAGTTCATTGATGTCCGTTTTGATTCCCTGCATGTTGACATCAAAACCTTACCGAGTATCAGTTCTGTTCTGTTACAATCGATTCTCTGCCTATTCATGGAAAGAAACACTAATTCTGAATATAAGGGTAGTAATCATTTGCGCCCAAGCGATATAATGAAGGCGGGGAAGGTCTGATATTCTTTGCTGTGGCGATTTTAAGGACAACACCTATTATAGTGCAAATAGGGCATCGTAATAACTTTCATCAAGGGGCTTTTTGCCCGTCAATAGCATTATCCGCCGGTCGCCATCACTATTAAACCTTTGAAGTATCACGCACATTTTAACATTGCATACACTACGTATGACGAGTATAACAATTCAAAAGAAAATCATGTTTTTGTTATGAAAAAAAATGTTAGAACCACAAGAAAAGTTGCCTAAATTTAGCCCGAATTATTTCATTACCTCCAACGCCATCACCATCCTTGAAAACAGCAAGATAATTATTCCACGTAGAACGGTAATCGGTTATCGATTAGGAAGAGGAAGTAATTGACCTTGTCGCATGCCCTGTCTACATGCGTCAACACGTATGATAAATCATGTGCGCCAGCCATCGATGAACATCCGGACAGGGAACTCGAGGGATCGAATTCATGGAGTCCAATACTAAGTGCTTGCAATAGAAATATTAGACCCAATTTAGCACCAATCGCAGAAAGCTAAATTACAAGTGCTACATTTTGCATTTTGATTTCTGTGTTTTGGAACTATTACATCAGTCAAACTTAACAGACTTAATTCCGACACCGCAAGCAAAGCATGGGAAGGAGCAAAGTTGTGGATGTCAAAACTTTGTCCGTCAAAGAAATGTCGGCAGATCTTTGCATGGATATCGCCGATTATCAGCATTGGTTTGACGCAATACACGAGGATAAAGTGGATTATGTTCGGCAAGTCTTGATCAGCTCCGGCGGCAGAGAAAAAGAGAGGTTGCTGAATGGAAGGTTTGTCTACCAAGACAGCGACCACGTTAGAAGACTGATCAAGCTCCTGGGAAAGGAAGACTTTAAGGTAACTCGCCCTTTGATCCTGAGTTCTTTATACTGTTCTCACAAAGTATTTGCCTCTTTGTTGGAATTTGGAGCCTCTTCGGACTGCCTAGAGGAAAGCCGGGACAATCTTCTCCACAGTATGGCTTTACGGGCGGCCAGGTTTCCTGAGTCCGAACAAGATCTGATGGAGTCGTACAAAGTCTGCTGCCAGGTGCTAGGAACGGAACGGATGACCACTTTGCTACACGGCGAAAACAAGGACGGCCTACGACCCCTCGAGTCGGCCGCCAAACTGGGATGTTGCGTAATGGTGCGGGCGATAATGGAGACGCCTGGCGTATATTTGGCTAGGGAGGAGAAGCGCGGGATGTTACGTTATCAGTGGTTTGATATAACCGAGTACGAGACCACAGACAGACAGCTTGATAGACGTGGGAAATCCATCATGGGATTCCTCACCATGATGGACGAGAAGACGCTGATGAAACCAGGCTCGAAAGAACTTTTCTCGTGGACCCCATTCAAGATTTGGTGTGGTGCGAAATTACACCCCACCAAGATTCTGATAGTGCCGTGGTTTCTGCTTCGACTGGCGCAAATCGCTGTGTATTTCGTGCTGACTGCGGACAAAAGCATGCTGACGCTGATCGGGGGAATACCCGACGAGGCATTGAAGTACAACGAGACCGCTGACTTCGGCTTCGTGTTCTGCTCGAGTTATGTTAGATATGCCCTGAACACGACCACTCGAGTTTTCCTTCTGAGTATCATGGCTTTCTTGGGACTCTCCGTCGTTCTTTTCGACCTTTTTGAAACCCTGTCAATCGTGATAAGAAAAAGCCCTAGGTATTTCTACGGGTACCAGGTCTTGAAGCCTTCTGTGGTAGTCACAAGAAATCTTTATCGACTGAGTCAGTTCATGGTTTCCTTTCTGTTTGCCTTTATTGCCACTGTACAGCTTCAGTCTGGGGGTATAAAATTCAGTGCAACCGGTATGCAAATAGTGAACATTCTCTGCATGATCAACATCACACTCTCAGTCATGTTCTTCTGCCAGATGCTACCTGTCGTCGGCATCTACATCATCACCGTAAAGCGCATGCTCCGTGACCTACTGACCTTTAGCTTCCTGTACCTGCTGTGGGTGACCCCGTTTTCCCTATACTTTATGGTGTTCTTCAACACAAATTCCAAGACCGAGTGTGCCCAAGCCTTCGCGAACCTGTCCGAGTCCTTCTATTCGACGTTCCGAATGATGCTGAATATGCTAGATATGACGTCATTCGACATTCAACACCCGGAAATCGTGAGCTTGATGCATGCCGTGTACGTGTTTACGGTTGCCATTCTGCTGATCAACTTTCTCATAGCTGTCATGTCCACCTCCGCTTCCAAGATTGCTCTCAGTGAGGACATCGTCCTGCAGCTGGAGAGGATGCATATAGCCCTCACCCTGGAGTACAGGCTAGGGTGGCTGCTGCACAAGTTCCTGCGGAAGTGCAAAGGATACGTCATGGTGACTGAAAATTCGAGATACCTCCTTCTAAATGTTGAACACACGTGCTAGACCCTACTGAAATGGACCTAACAGAATGGTACGTTTGTGTTTGTATACTACTTGTTTTATTTTCAAAAACTCTGCTTAACCCATCAAAACAACATATATGCTGGAAATGTTTCCTAATCAAGAATTATCCGTAGGAATAAGAAAGACGTTGCCCGAGTAGCCAGAGTAACATGTGTTATGTTTGTGGTTTGCTGACGCCGGAGTCTGAGGCTGATCGACAATACACACAGAAGAATACCGTTGGGTCACTTGAACAAAGAGCCAACTTAAACACAGCTGGGAAAAGTTTACTATAGGCATCATGATCTGCTTGACTTCCTTTAAATGTGCCAGGTTAACTCAGGTTGAGGAAGTTTCAACGTATTATGTAATGCAACAAAAATGATAGAATGATCAGTGTAAACCAGCCAGGATTTTAAATGTAGACTGTTCGTGGGCCTATTGTGCTTATGCCACTGCTAACTTATTTCATTGTCGTTCGACCAAAGCTCGTAAAGCTGTTGTGTGCTTATTTCATGTATGAATGTACTATGAAGGATAGTTTCCAAACCAAACTGTCGGTTCACGATAAAGGGTGGACGGAATTATATTGCATTTGTATTACAGAAGTTGTCTTTATTTTTAATTTTAAGAGTTGTGATGTACTTTTCCTGAGTACTAATGCCACACGAACAATTAATGTCTGGAATAAAAGTCCTATAATTAAAATTGTTTTCCTACTGACGAAACATCGTTGTTTAGTTGTCGTTTGCTGCAAATTCTGTTGTATCTTAATGCATTGTGTACATAAGATTACACGACTGTGTAAGGCCCTGTTGTGAAGAAGGTATCTAGACAAACAAAGACATGCGAAGCTACAATTTAATGATTTGTAGTATAAGGCGTGGGCATTTACTAAACATGCTGCAGAAAGTAACTTTGATATCATATCTGTACAAAATTTATATCTGTGCTAAACATTTTAAAAACAATGAATGGAGTTCAGCCATCTGTAACTGGTTCTAAGAAAAAAGGATGTCTGAAAAGACATTATTACACTGATTGCCTCTTTACGATTAGTGTCTCTGGATCTGATGCTGTGCTTATAGGTTTGCGTTTAAATTATTCTATGTAACTACATGTACATTTGTATATGAGTATGCAAATTCCCCACAGCAATCTTTAAAAATCGCAGTGAAGAGGTAGAAATGGTACAAAAAGACACGTGACCCCGACCAGGGTTGATATGTAGGTCAGAGGTCAGATAATATCCGTCCATGTTGAGGCCTTTGAAGAGTGACACCCGCTATAAAGTGTCTGCCAGTATACACGAGTTTCAGACTTGCGATCACAAAGATCGTCAAAGTGTGTGTATATATCCTTAATAGCTTACATTAATATCTTACATGAATCATGTGAATGTGCTTTGCTTTCGCTCTGATTGTGCATTCTGGTAAATAAACGGCTACCAATGGCTGCATTTCGCACAACTGATCTCTATACTAAACATTATGATATATACAGTGAAACCAGTATGTAAAGATCACCCCTGTGGCCGTTATGCACAGGTGATCTTCATACACAGGTTCGATAACACACAAATATATCCCAATATATCCATCGGAACCTGTGAAATGTGGTCCTTGCAAGCAGGTGATATTTTGGCAGGTGGTATTTGGAGCACGTTTTAAGGAGAAGTGTAATAGTTTTCAGACTGGAGGTGAGGTGTTTGATGCCACAGTTAATTAGTCAAACTGTCAATCGGTAAAACCAATAGTTGAGGCACTACTAGCTGCAACCACTTCTTTTCAAACCCCTTTTCTTGTAATTCACCTATAACCGAATTGTTTAGTTTTTGGTGTGTCTAAAACAATTCACGTTCTACTAAATTTGGCAAATCAAGCATGTGATAATAAATATAAATGAACGGCATATTCGACAACTGTGAATTATTTATTACTTCTTACATGTACATGTAAATATGCGACGGTCAACAAATTTGTCATTATCACCTCTCAAGCAATTCCGTCCCGCCTGCAGTTAACTACGTTACCAGAGCGACACTGCTTCCGCCTATTTGTGAGACTACTTGGTCTCTCTGGTAAACGGTTGGTGGCATTGCCATCTTGCTCTGGTCTCTTGACCGCATCGCGAAGGTGAGCATCTGCATCCTCTGCACGACTGGCTACGTGGGTTACACCAAGCTGGTGACTGACATTCCCGAAGCCAGACTGGCTGCTGCACTGTATAGGAGACTGGCTGCTGCACTGTATAGGAGACTGGCTGCTGCACTGTATAGGAGACTGGCTGCTGCACTGTATAGGAGACTGGCTGCATGGAATATGTGCGAGTTGCTGCGTTGCCCAGAAGTGTTTCACCAATAAATCACTGAAAAATGTTGATCAAATGAGTGATTTAGCAGTATTTTGGTTACCATTTTCTGGACAAAGGTATGCATATACATAGTGCTCAATGACCAATTAGACTAATTTCTGTCAACGACCGATGATGACTTTGCCACTGACAGTGTTCTGAGCGCCAGTGACATTTTCTGCGTTGAGTGGACACACCGTTCCGTTATACGACTGACTGGATGTATATGACAGGTGACCGTCTGTCAGGGTATGCTTTGGCTTGATAACTGCATTGTCCTTATGTCTAGAACCATGACTTACAGGGCGAGGATCTTCGTTGTCAGGTCCATTAGCTTCTTTGGCTGGGTGGTCGATTGGCCTAAACAAGCGCTTGGCCAACTTGAGTATGTGACTCTTTACAATGTTCAAAACCCAAGCTCCAACGTCCGGTTGGTCCGCTTCAATGAAATGATCCTTGGCTAAATTTGCTTGGATTCTTGGAGGTTTCACTGCATTGGTCTGGCGGCGTACAGCCTCGAACAATCGGCTGGCAAAATCGATAAAACGTTCACCTGGAGAACGGGGGCCTCGTCCAGCAGAGTCCTTTGTTTCAAACGCCATGGAGCTCTTCAGCGACACTATTGCGTTCCGCAGTCTTTCCCCTGCAAGCTGCATCCCTCTCTTCACCTTGTTTATTCTCAGTTCGTTCAAGATTTGCACAGCTTTGATTGGCAGTTTCACCGCCATGATCGCGAAAATGGTAGTTCCGGCGCTGATTCGCAATGTTTCTCTCTTAGCTTTCCTCAGAGATGCCAGAGCTCTACTCACTGGTTTCCCCGTTGCAACTGATTCCTTAGGA
>JAAUYG010038085.1_pt1 | contig 10044 bp, 6 predicted proteins | sample 7278091 | NCBI WGS metagenome assembly JAAUYG01 (sample SAMN14350201, study PRJNA611818) | marine sediment metagenome | isolation source: surface marine sediment (0.6m) | place: French Polynesia: Moorea | collected 2018-08
TATATATATATATTTATATATATATATATTTTACAAGTAAATTCCTATCCTAGATATTTGTATTTCTCATGTGATCTTAAGAAGGGTCCACGGTAATTTGTATTTGCTAACTATTTAGATTAATTGCGCAAACCAGAGTACATGTATATACCAAAGAAACGGACAATACGAACTGAGCTTAACTTTACTTTACACATGGCCACCGACATAGGCAGTGTACCAGTGCACCCCATGTTACTATTACGCTTTCAGGACCTTTGAAATAAAATGTGTGTAACCACTATTATTGGCGTCATTTACTCTGTTGAATGATGCCAGTTTGGCTATACATGTATATCTTCGCCCACTCAGACTTGGCAATGGCTCAGCACAGATGGAACATTACAGATACAGACTGGCAGCCCTGCACGAAACTCGGAGACTGGTTTGAAGAAGAACAGAAGCTCCTGAACAACTTTGTTCTTGAGTATTTCACAAATAAATTCATTCCCCATGAAAAGGGTTCACCGGCCAACGACGAAGAGCGGTACTTCTTCAAGGAATACCTCCAAGGAGAACCCATTGATATAGACGATTTAGGAACCGATACCTTGACCAAAGACACCGCCGAAAAACTAAAAACGCAATGCCGAGACCTGCTGGATTATGCTTTTGTCGCTTTGTGTTTCCCCTATGGCAACCCACCAAAGAAAACTTTCGAGGAAGAGCGGCAGCAGTTTCCCCTGTGTGCTCAAGATGCATATCGATGCTTTACGGAGAAGTGGACGAGAGAATACCCAGGCAGACTCAACGTTCCTATCCAGATAAAGGAATGTCTCTCACTGCTTGACGCAAAGAGAGAGCTAAAAGCTTTCTTTCAAGGCCCCGGGCAAAGAGCCAAAACAGTCAAGGTTGTAACGATTGGCCACGGTGGTCCAGGTGGTCTTTTCAGGATCAGGAACGAAGGGCAAGCAATTCCATCGAGGCAAATTACAGCGACTGTTGAAGAGGTGGCCAAACTCACGGAGTTTCCGCTGTTGGTCGACGTGGTGTTTTGCCAGTGCCATGCGTGGGATCAGCTACAATGCTCCATTAATCCGGATCGAATCCAGGTCCATGCCCTGGCCACACCTGAGAAGCCGAGGGTTCCAATTGTAGGCAGATACAGAGTGTATGCGTGCACAGACATTCCAGTGCAAGATGCGTCTGGAAATCGCCAGTTTGTAAGCGGAGAAATACCTCGTCTGAGGGAATACCTGCTCGATTTCGAAGCTGAAGACACCAATTCCGAAATGCAAGTGGATAGTGCCTAGACACTTGACCTGAATGGAGGTTGTTCAGGAAACACGGCATCAGCCCAATCTAATACAGCATCAGCACGATTTATGATTAATATGTACATGATGTACATGATGCATATACGCCACCTTCTCCCAACATGGCACAAGTCGACATAAATCACTAAATCGTATGCTGGAGGGCGGAGGGTCTACATGTAGATCCTGTTTCCTAACTTGAATGTATCCCTCATTTTGTTCCGCATACTACGTGAAATTTACAGCGCATATTCCAACTGGGTCGATCTAATATGTTTGCCATTAGAGAGTCATAATGTAGTTACCATGTAGTTGGCCGTGCAGGAAATCATTTAGGCACATCTATGGGTAGACTTCTCACGAAGAAAGGACTTGTTTGCGTCCTGGGAGTAACCAAACCTGTATTTGTATTATAGCATATATACCCCCGTGGTTTATATAATACATTTAATCGAATATTTAATCAGATAGATGTATGTGGGCTTCTATGTACATTCTCAATACGCTATGTCTTTTAAGCTATTTTATAGGTTTATTCAAGATGCCTACGATAACCTATAGTTTATAATTATATTCAAGGTATAACCCTGTCCAAATTGTGTATTTGTAGCACCTTCGCAGTGGTCTACCCTTCTACTTAGTCTAAGCCAGGTATAAGCTTAGAGGTCCGAAAGCCCAAACAAACTTCAATGGTGTCTTTCACATCTCACATTGAAATAGGGGTGCAGAGAGCAGTCTCCCCGTGGCGCACCCTGGGTATCAGGTCTTGTCGGACATTTTGTTCAGACTTGGCCTGATAGCGAATGCTCTCACCCAGTGCAGTGCTTAGACTGTAGCATTTCATTATCACCTGCTTTGGCACGGTATGACCCTTTTGGTGTTGATGTGCCGTTAAACTTTGATAACACTCACTCACTCACATTGAAATATTTTTCGTTATAGTAAGCGTCCAAAAAGAAACTGACTTCTGTGAACGAAAACCAGCTATTAAAGTACACTGTCAGGTGACAGTCGTTGTGGAAATTCGTCTCTCTAGTCATTATTTACAACACACTGCATAGTATACATGCACGGTAATTTAATACATGCTAGACAATTCTACCCAACCGAAAATGTGTATGTTATACGCCTACAGCAGGTAGTGTGTTTTTTCCAAGCAGGTTGACTTGGTGTACAGGTGGCCTCCTTTACACCGGTTTTGATTATCTGAGACGCCTTGTGGGGTACAACTGTTCTCATTAAAAGAGTAAACAAAAACACGTATTTTTATTCGTCTTAAGTTCCTACACTTTACACATACCATATACCATGTATAGAGCAGGGCTCATGAATTAGACCCCGAGACACACTATTATAGTACAAAAGAAAACACCAAATAGTATTTGCTCAGGTCACACTTGACTATCACCACAGAGAAGGCACTTCACTAATCAATGTCATCAACATGATCGAACATATAAGTGGCATTGGAAAATATTGTTTTAAAAGTCTCTTAGCTGAAATTGGCTACGATAACTTAGTTTAATTATCTTTTGTCAGTATTTTGGGGTTTTATTTGTGCCAATGTGGCGGAGACAGTCATTTCCAATTGTTATATTTATTAGGGAAAAATATGAACCTGATTGGTTTTTGGTCCTAAGTGCAATGTCTCTCCCCACACCAACCCCACCGTCAGAGTATCAAGGTGTCCTAGCTATTTCTTCTACTACTTCCCTGCCTGTACATACAAGAGCGTTTGTCATAACCAGCCTTTTACAAACAGTGCTAGACAGACCACACAATCCGCTCTAGCACTGTCATATTTTCAAAGACTGCGATATAAAGGTTGTGTCATAGAGCCACGAGAGCTTTTCGACCAAGTATGGTATTTTTAAGGGGGGGGGGGCACTTTCAAAAGTCAGGCCATTTTCGAATTTCACAAAATGCAAAAAAAAATTATATACACATATATCTGTGGCAGTTGTACTGGACATGCATGTGCATGTATGCCGCGTGCAGAGCAACTATTGGAGCACAGCCTCGCGGGGGCGTAAAATTGCAGGAATAAAAGCCGACTTTGCTCAGTTAACCTCACAGGCGTAACGGTATTGAAGAAAGACTGGAACCAGACATTCGGAATTAGGAACTGTTTAGGAAAGAAAGGTAAGCCTCAAACATTTACAAGTAAATTTCTGGAAGTTAGCTTTTGTGGCTTGTAGCTGACATGTGCCATTCCTTTCCTGTAGAAAAATGTTTCGGTTTTCTCTTTACTCGTAATTTGATTTGTGGCAGTTGATTATTTTGTTTTCCTACATGACTATACAATAAGCGCGCCATGTCCTAACTTATCAGCATTTTTACGCGAGCTTAGGAAATATTCACGGATCGTTTTTATTTATTAACCAAGTTTATATTAACTTGCACAAATTAATGTGCTGTACCAAATACACGCGGAACAAGGATACTAATCCAACTTTACTGTTACTAGTACTAGTACTAATAGAACACAAAAACAACGAAAGACCCAGCAAGTGCTGCAGTGCACCATTACTTTACTATAATTACACATTCACGACCTTTGTCGTAAAATGCATTCAGTAATTCCTATTATAATTATAGTCATTTTGGAATTTCTCTACTGAATTGTGCTAATTTAGCTATATGATTTCCCCCAACTCAGACCTAGCAATGGCTCGGCACAGTTGGGAGATTACTGACACGGATTGGCAGCCCCGTAAAAAACTCGGGGATTGGTTCGAAAAAAGAACAGCGGCTCTTGAACGATTTGGTTCTCGATTATGTTACCACTAAATTCATTCCTCGTGACAAGGGATCGGCCAACGAGGACGAGCGGAACTCCTTCAAGGACTACCTTCGCGGAGAACCGATTGATATTGACGATTTGGGCGACGATACTGAGACTCAAGACACCGCAGAAAGACTGAATACAGAGCACAAGGACTTGGTGGACTGTGCTTTTGTCTTCTTGTGTTTCCCGTATGGCAACCCACCGAAGACCTTCGGGGAAGAGCAGCAGTTGTTTCCTCTGTGTGCTGAGGATGCATATCAGTGCTTCACAGATAAGTGGATGGGGTTACATCCAGACAAACCCATCTACCACGAAGTAAAGGAATGTCTCTCGTTGGGTGACGCGAAGACAGCGCTGATAAGTTTCTTTGAAAACGTCGGGCAAAGAGCCAAACAAGTGAAGGTTGTCACCATTGGCCAGGGTGGTCCTGGCGGTCTTTTCAGGATGAAGAACGAAGGGCAGGCATTTCCGTCGAAGAAAATCACAGAAATGGTTGATAAGGTGATCACCACACAGTACCCGCGGCTTGTCGACGTGGTGTTTTGCCAGTGCCATGCGTCGATGCAGCTGCAGTCTGCTGATTCTGATCGAGTCCAGGTCCATGCCTTAGCCCAGCCTCAGATCGGGTCGAGAGTTAAATATATAGGTAGGTACAGAGTGCAATACCAAGGCGGCCCACCCGTGCGAGATGAGGCTGGAAACAGGGATTTTGTAAGCGGAATGATACCTCTTCTGAGAGAGTACCTACTTGATTTCGAAGCTGAAGAAACGGAGATGCAAGTGGACACTATGTGACCAGTACTATCTCCAGACACCACATAGACCTACCAAGAATACTTCCCTAGGGTCGATATACATGAGTACAAGCCATGCACCAAGATGAGTGACAGGATTCTAGATCCTGTTACATGGCCTGAGTGTCTCCTTAAATTTTTCCACATGCTACATGACATTTAAAGCGTGAATCGATAGACCAAATACTTATTTCAATACACAGTGCTGATGGTGTACTGTACCAGTTTGTTGTAGTATAAGTCTAGCTTTCTGGCAGTTGTGCAGGAATAACGTACTCATTCCTTTACACATGTTACTTCTGTATGCCGGGCGGTCCCACAAAGAAGGGGAGTAAGTGGCAAGATCTGAGAGTAAAACTAATAAATCATTCTGTATTTCTTATGATGTATATCCTGTAATTTATATACTAGTTTTATTTAATCAAATACATGTATTTACCATTCCTGTCATTTAGTCATTTCGAATTGTATTCAGAAAGTAGTGTGCGCTATGCATTTTAAACTATAATGTTATCATTTATTCAAGATACAAGTGGAGAGAACAGCTATCTCATGCAGTGACGATGTAAGTTCCGCCTTGGTGCTTTGAAGTAATTGTATTGTAGCACTTTCGCACGTATTACATAGAAATATGATATGTAACAAAAACGCCGGCTTGTTAATTATATAGTTATGTGAAACACGCGCACCGATTTTTATTCCAATCAATTTTATTTGTTTTGGATGTATTTTTGCCAGGACGAAGTGCCTTCAGAAAGTTCTGTGTGTCATGTGTGTTAAGAGTGTTATTCAAAGATACACAAGAGGATGTGTATTTTATTAAGGGTCTTGCAAGCTCAGCATCATTGATTTGAATTAACTCCACGTAGTTGTACGCAGCGGGATAACCTAGCGTTAGACGTTGGAAACTTAGACAAAAAACGCGACTGGGTTTTAAAGCGTACACCTCGGTTGAAAAAGACTGTTACATGTGTAAGCGACCTGGGTCCTCTTCAGGTCAATCTAAGCTGTTGTCTTTTTCGTGATGCTTTTCTAAGTGTCTATTTAACAGCAAAATTTTTTCATAAGGTATATATGTGCTATGTATTTTAAGCTATATTTCGATAGTCGAATACTTTCTTCACGAGATAACACCTTTTTTGTTTTGTGAAAGCTCGACCTTAGTGCTGTGAATTACACTGCTCAAAATATTTAACGGGGCAGATTTAAAAAACCATATTTATTCATAAATATATTGGGAAAAATTCTTCCAGATTCTAGTGATGTTTAATTGAAAAATTTTGCTTGATAAGGCAGTTGTGGCCAAAAAAAGCAAAACTTTATGGTGTAAATAACTCAGAGGGGAATCACCCCCAAATCAAGTGTATCAGAGCAATTGCAGCCATGACCTTTACTCTTCAAACAGGATAGCACTGTATTTATGCACATGGTAAGCAACAGAAACTTTGCTCCCTTACATGAAACTTTGCTCTTTCCTGAAACTTTCCATAAACTTTGCTCCCTTACGAAACTCCCTTGCGTTTGCATGGTACACAACAGAAACTTTGTTCCCTTAAATGTTTTGAGCAGTGTAACTGTGTTTATCACCTTCCTAGTAGCCTACTCTAGCGGATTCAGACTAATATTTAACTAGAATGATAATATGACGATATGTAACAAAAACAACATGCAGGATTGCTAATTGCGTAGTTATGTGCAAGACATCCAGGGTGCTTTTCAGCCTATTATGTTGCTTTTTATCGGGGTACATGGATACATGTATAAAAATAGACACCCTTATTGCATGTATGTCTTGTTGTTTGTAGTTGTAGCTGCTGTACATTGTCATAAGATGCCAATAAAGAGCTTTATCTTTATTGATTTCATCAACAGGTAATCAGCGATTTGCTAATAGACACAGGGGGTACAACATTTTACGTATTCTATACCATCGTGCAGCTCATTGTATGCTATCATTTGCACGTTCTTCAAAGCATTTTTTAACGTGGATAGCCAAAACTCGAGGGTGGCACGTCAAACGAAAGACAGGGAGGCAATTATTGTTGACTCAAACAATTTACCCGTTACCCATTTAGCCATCCCAATGAAGAAATAGTGATTTTTAAGAAAGTATATGTAAATCAGAAATTGTTCAAGAAATGGACGATTGTAACATACACATCCGATTAATTGTCCATGTAATGCGTTGCAAAGGCACATGGATTGCTGTCTGTAACACTTTACAGAGACTCAAATTTGATTGCTTAGTTATCGAGACCCAAATCCGATTGGTTAATTCTGTAACGCACTGCATTATTTTATTATTTTCTGTAACGCATTGTAGATATTCTATTAGGCGTCGCGTCATGGTCTCGTTAAACCCTTACTGACCATCGCAATTATCGTTCTGGGCCTTGGTTCGATTTCCGTTCTGTATGCACCAGTGTCAAAATACAAGAACTCTGGGTTGCCGTTTCACTATATACATATACATGTATGTGTAAGAAATCGAACAGTTAGCTGATTTCGTCCTGGTGTGCATATGCTCGACAATGAAGGTAAACAAATCATATCAAATTGATCTTTATTGCATTTTTACTCTCGTTTTATACGGAGCCTAATTTCAGTAAAAATAAAATAAAAGTCATTTTCTTCAAAAATATAATTTTCACTTAGTTTCTTTAGTTTCGAGTTATTTTTCTTTGGCTTTCAGTTAATTTTGATAAGTTTAACGGCGAAAAAAAGTTTGTAGCTACGGTTGATAGATTTTTAGATATATATGTGGTAGAAAGGTTTTATTCGCAGTTGAAAGGTTTTTTGCATTTATTTTATCTGTGGTTGAAAGTTTATTTCATTCCGTTTCGCTCCTGCAGCTAGCCGTTTTTATTATATAATAAGTTACAGGCCATTTTAAGACAGTTGCACCGAATGAAATCAAAATTACCTTGACTACTATAAGATCAAATGTATTTATCACTCTGTACTATCCCGGAGTCCAAATTTGCACTCTGATTCGCTCTATGACGAACCGTTTTCGAGTTACAAACTACTTTAAAACAGACATCCTATGACATTTAAGACTTATGGGTCAGAAAGAACCTCACATACATGTACTACGTACACTATGGCCCCAAATGCTTGTCCATTTCGCTACGCCATTAGCTGTTTCCAAGATACTGGTAATTTTCATTTTTAAACAGTATGCTAAAGTCAATCTTCTTCTTAAATGTTTACATTTGAAATTCCAAAATTCCAAGAGGTAACCTTTGTGTGGACTGTCACAGGGAACACCAATAACAAGTTTGATTGAAAGATAATAGCAGCAGCAGCAACAGTAGTAGTAGTAGTAGTAGTAGTAGTAGTAGTAGTAGTAGTAGTAGCAGTAGTAGCAGTAGTAGTAGTAGTAGTAGTAGTAGTAGTAGTAGTAGTAGTAGTAGTAGTAGCAGCAGCAGCAGCAGCAGCAGCAGCAGCAGTAGTAGAAGTGAAACCAGGACACGATTCAATGCAACAAATGAGGAGGATTAAAGGCCAAATGGTCGTGCATAGAATAAACTAAATTCGCATGCTGTGTTTCTGGCTCAAGCAAGGCCTGTAAAGAGCTCACAGACTGAAATTACTCTTCGGTGATTCTGCGAGACAAAAAAAAAAAAAAAAAAAAAAAACGACGAGAAGATTCTACTTCGCAAGCAATGTTCCAAGAAAAAAAACATATCAGATCTTCTCTTGGGCGGAGACGGCTTGTGTTGTGCTCTGGCTATAACCTACGAGCGGAAAGGAAACCTTACGTACACAGCAGCGTTTCCATCGGCAAGTGATCTTGATTGCGTTGCCAACGCAACAACGGCTGCGGCGTTGGCGCTGGCTTCCGAAGTCCCTCAGGTAATAGAGCCTCCGGGAGAATTGCTCTCCAACAGGGGCCTGTAGACACTTGGAGGGAAACGCGAGGCTGTGAAGAGTCGGATTGACTGCAGTTTTTGTCCCTCCTTCTTCCAGCCCAAGCAAATCACTTTTTTGTGGTGTTAAAGACAAAGGAGGTGATGACAGGTCTATAGGTTAATGCTGCCAGGGAAGAGGAGGGCCTTGGACGCATCGAGATTAGTTGCTTGAATAAGGGGAATGGCAAATGAAACTGCAGTCAAACCATGCAGTCGTGACCTTTGAATAGAATGAAGGTTGGAATCCCGTGAGGGTACCTACGGATTCTGGCAAAGTCTACCTGAGTCCACCTGAATTCTAGGGTGGCGTTAGCTCTTCGCCACAAAGCAGCATAGCGTACAACGCTTGTGAACCAAAAAGGGGTCATAATTCTGTGATGGTCTTTTTTCTGGTTGGGTGGTCTTAAATCAGGACTCCAATGTTTCTCCATAGTGCGATTGTGTAAATATCCAGAGGCTTGATCCGGATGAACCGTGGCCCAGGCACAGCAGGTTGACTGGCAACAGGATTTCCTGGGTCTTGCTCAATTTCATAACAACCTACAACTGTGCCCGGATAGGTTGAAACGTATCGCGCCACCCACCAGTTTTATAGAGTTGCTATTAATTTAACCCATCTGCGAACGTATTAGTCGATTTAATCCTACAGCTATACGTGTGTTGCTGGCGACGGATGGCGTGTGGATATCAGATCGTATTAACGCGTCAAGTTCAGTTGCCACAAGCCTCATCAGCCAAGCGTGGGTGAGCGTAGTTGGTGTGATACAAGCTGAACATCAAAACACCTCACACGTTTGACTGTTTGTGGAATATCCTTACTAGGATCATTATCATACTGGCTATTACAGCGAGGGCTTACTTTGTAACAGAACAATATCGTTCTCCAAAATGTATATCTGCACACACTACTTGTTGCTCTACAGTCAGCCGTAATACTCGTTTGCTTTGAAAATAATGGCCAAATCGACATGTTGACCATTATTGGTCTCATGTATGCATGCTGGAATTAATTCAAGTTTGCTTGCTTCCAGATTATTTTTCTCAAGCCACAGGGCGTAAACACGGGCAGGCATCGTGTGATAGAGGAAGAAGCAATCGCAGTGACAGCTGCAGTGCAGAGTGACCCTCCGCCAGCACGATGTTGAAGAACAACCGTGCCCTGGCTCGCAGTAAGAGCATTGACCACCAACTGGAAGAGGAGCGAGAGAGGAGACACCGCGAGATACAGCTCCTCATTCTAGGTGAGACTCCAA
>JAAUYG010150830.1_pt1 | contig 10044 bp, 10 predicted proteins | sample 7278091 | NCBI WGS metagenome assembly JAAUYG01 (sample SAMN14350201, study PRJNA611818) | marine sediment metagenome | isolation source: surface marine sediment (0.6m) | place: French Polynesia: Moorea | collected 2018-08
CAGCCTCGACGCTAGTGTGTGTCCTTGTTCTCAGGGATATCTCAGATACTGCTTTGATTTTGGGCTCTTGGTTGAGGGATCTGGTGTCAGGACATCGTCCCCGTGGCATAAGAACTTATCAGCAGCAAGTGTGGGCCTCGGAGCGCTGGTTTTGCCATTGATCGCAAATGAAAAGTGTGAAGTGTGCCGACTCCATAGTTCCGCGGAAAAAACAGACTGAACCTGTTTTTCAGCAGTTTGGAATTTGCATGACTTGTGGCACCACACCAAAAACCAAGAAGAAAGATCAATCATTGAGCTCATCTAATTGCGTAGATCTCTGTGCCACAGTTCAAAAGAACTTTTTTTGGCAGAAAATCGCCTTCATCCGTGAGAATTACAAAGGTGTGTGATATGAAAGAGCTGCGGAAAATTTCCTAAATGTCAGTGCAGATTGGCCTTGTGGGCGAGGACTTACTGATGCGATCAGTACTTGATTAGTTCTCGTCAGGGAAATAGGCTTAAGATGTGTTGATTTGGAAGAAATCAATATGGGTGTGGACCTCCCTCGTTAAGCTGCAGTCACATTGTTTGATGTGTGCTGGAGATACGTCAGGAAGGGCTGTGCCCACCTTGTCGACGGGAGTCACGTCACGGCTCTTCTTGGCCACGTTAGGACCCACCGACTGGGCCTGTCTGTGTTATGCTGTGGTGTTTCGCTGTGTTTACTGCCCAATTCCACAAGTCACATGTACTTCAGTCTGTGTGACATTGCGTCAAACAGCAAATGGTACTGAAAAAATCAGCACAAATTTGACTTGACAGTGAAGAAGAATGAAGACCAGCCCTCTTTAATAACTGTTGAAACTGTTCATCTGTTGGTAGATGGAGTCGTCTTGGTGGATCCGGAGTATCTGAAGGAACGGAAGGTTTACGCCCATGTTCTGGCAGCGTTCAGATATGGTCGCGAAGACTTGGATGTGCTTGGGCTCACCTTTAGGAAGGATCTATTTCTGGCTTCTTCTCAGGTAAAACACGAGACGTTCTACACGCTACTCCAAACTCGGTTGCTTGGTTGCCACTGAAAAAAACTGTTCAGATTTGGATGGAGAACATGTTCACCAGGTTCAACCAGGTACACTCATGCGGGAAATCCTTCAGAAAGAAGAGATGATCGACAGTATGAACAGGGATACAGAAATGAACGAACTGCAACAGATAGATTTCTCCAATTCTGAAATGGTCATCTCATTTCGGTCCGTCTCAGAATGGTGACCACACCCCCGCCCCCTAAAATCAAAACGAATCGCTTTTGTTGAATCCACCCGAACAAAAACACGCCTTGACAACAGATGCATCGCAGCTCAGCACCCAAGTTCCGGGCTGAAGGGCTGACAGAAATTCACTAACGCTGCAAGTGAAAACTTGCGAGAGTTGTTGTTCACAGGAACGTTCATGTGCATTTCGTGACGTCTTCATCCTCTCTCTAACTCAACAAAGATTTGTGGACCAAAAACTCCAGACGTCCCACTCGTGGTCCTTCGCCAACAGAACACAATTCTTCTCTCTCTTTCTGTAACCGGCAGTTAAGGCACGCGAAATTCTGGCCTGTTTTCCTCAATGCCGCAAAGGCCAAGTCATTCGCTGCCGTGTTGTCAAAGTTTGGGGGAGGTTGACGAATGTCTTGTCGAGCCTCAAACGTAGTGAACAGCAAAATGTTGAAAGGGTGACCACTAAAAATGCTGAAAAATGTTTTGGTTTGGCACAATGCGAAGTGTGCTATTCGGTTTCGTTTTCAGGTTTACCCTCCAGTCAAGGAGCAAGAGAAGCCACTGACAAGACTTCAAGAACGCCTCATCAAGAAACTCGGCCCAAATGCCTATCCGTTCTTCTTTGAGGTATCAGAAAATACTTTTTCATGTCTTTTGAATGGTGGAACTTTGCGGAAAAAAAGCATTGACCAGTGACTTCGGAACGAATAAACAGCACCTAAAAGCACAAGTTTTCACGTTGTGAAGGGTTTGTGTTGGACAAGAAAATCTGACAAGTTATCTATCTGCTGGACAGAACTCCAGTTGCTGTTTTTGTTCCCTTCAAAATGGCGTCCCCTGCTACGAAAGTGGAAAGCTCTCCACATTTCCTTGAGGAAAATGAAAATATTCTGCTTCCACAAAGTTACACATCTGAGCAAAATCCTCACCAAATTCGATCCGGCAGCGTTCAGCTGAAACGCTGTGAGCGAAGACGTTATGTCGTCCCCAGTTCTTTTCGTTTGTTGGTGCCAAAAGAAATTTCAGGTCAGGTTTCCCGAGGATTATTCAGCTATTCCGGCGAAAAGGAATGCTTCACTACGTACTGGTAGCATTTAGGTTTCCTCAACAACAAAGGCAAACAGAAAGTCTCCTCTGTCGTAGCTCGTAAAGAAATTCTTTTCTTTCAGTTGCCGTCCTGCTCCCCGGCGTCTGTCACGCTGCAGCCTGCACCAGGAGACACAGGCAAGGTAACTAGACATGACGTTTGTTTGCGTATTCTTCACAAGAGAGTTTGTACGATTAGTGGCAGGTCTGACTTGGGTGAAAATGCCTCTGCTACCTCATTTGCGCACACTCAAAGAAAAAAAGGCGTTCTGCGTACACAGAGGGATTCATTTGTGTTGTCAAAATGAGGCTTTTCAAGCTTCGTCTTTCTTGTTGATGCGATGTGGAGACAGCGAGTTGTGAAGCTCTAATCCTTTTCACTGACCTGGAGTTGCATAAAAAAGAGCAACACAATGCCTTCTCCGGTGACTTGAGAGTGCTCTTCGAGATGGGTCGTGATTCTTCTGGCTACTTCGCAGCTGAAATTTTAAACCATCCTGCGACAATCATTTCAAAACGTCGTTGTCTGACACAGTACGAGTAATCTTTTTTGTCCTCCGTGTTGAAGAAAGAACTGGAAAACTCTAAACCCCGAAGCAGTTTACAGAGGACTCAAGGTTAATGCAGATTGCATCAGGGGTTATTACTGTCCGGCGTTTATTACTGCAGCTGCTGGTAGAAATGAATTTATCATTGATCGCTGCGTTTGGTCACCCGGCTGAGAACATGTTGCCGTGACACATCAATTATGAAACTCCTGTTGCCACTGAAGCTTCCAAGATAAATCCGACAACAGCTTCGTAAACGTAAAAAGCGTGGAAAAGTGTACGCGGAGTATTCCAAGATGAAAGGACAGCTTGACCCTGAACAAAGACGACAGTTGGTTCCCAGTCGGACCTTTTTCAGTCAGGGAAATGGAAATTTGGTCAAATTCTGAAAACTAACTTCTGGGTAGATTGAAAAAAAAAATCGTGCCAGACAATGAGGTTTTCTGCGAGACTTTGTGAAAGATTCTTTTTTGTTCCAGTGTGAAACTTAGATATTTTAGCACACTCTCAACCAAGATGTGGATGCCCAAAAAATTTATTTTGCATGGATTCATCCGTTCTTGCTTTTCAATCACTGTCTTTTGCCGCCCAATGAAGGAAGCGTCCGACAACAAGATCTTTGTGTATGCCTCCCTGAAATCTCCCCCCCCCCCCACCAACACCAACCCTTCTGCCCCGATGACCAAAGAAGCAGTGTTATCCCGCGCCCCTCCCCGCAGAATTGTTGGCAGTTTGTCATGACGCACGACTCTGAGTCTTGTTTTCGTCTTTTCTCGTGATTTCCGTCAGCCAGGACGATAGGTAAAATTATGGGCTGCCACCTTTGTGTCCCCACCCATGCCATCACCATAGCGAACCCACTTGCCACGTTGAAAGCACTGAACTGTCCACTTCAGACTGCGATATTCCCAACTGTTTGCATTAAGTGCATCTTCCTGAAAGATCAAGTGAGCTTTTTGACAAGTGCAATTTCCTTCGCAACCCTGGGTGACTACGTTGGCAGTGTATTGAGCACCACTCCGGAGATGATTCCCCGTGAAAATTCTTACTTCCATGGTTGCTGAAGTTGTAGAGGAGGATGGATAAGTCTCATGTGCGCATTTCTGTTTTCATCTGCTGTGCGATCACACAACACTGCAGTTCATTTCAAAAGCCCGGTTGTTCTTTTCTTGTCTGGTAGAAGGTGGTCGCTGGGTTTGCACCTTGACCTCCGGTTTTCAAGAATGGATTGTCTTGTGTGCGAGGAAATTCATGAACGACACTGGTATCGTCCATTTGTGCTGTTCATTTTTACTGATCATTTTCTTCAGCCATGCGGTGTGGACTACGAACTCAAAACGTACGTGGCCGAGAATCCAGATGAAAAGCCACACAAAAGGTACCTGGCGATTTTTACTCTTCAGGCAAGGAGATTTTTTGAGGTTTCATTCACAGCAGATACTTATCGAAACGGGAAGAATCTCAACCGGTGTTTTGCCGATGCCCGAAAGCGAAAACGAAGAGAACACAGCCAAAGAAAGATAACTATGTGAGCTTTTTTCTCGGCCTTTGTTCGTTTCTGGTGTTAAATATTTCATTTTAACCTGTCCATGTCAGGAACTCCGTTCGACTGGCAATTCGGAAACTGACGTACGCTCCCGAGGAACCCGCTCCCCAACCGAGTGCGGAGGCCACCAAGGAGTTCATGATGTCGCCTGGAAACCTGAGACTGGAGGCTTCGTTAGACAAAGAGGTAAGTGACCGAAAACAAGAGGGCTGGAGTACTGCTTTTTGTGCCTCAAGCGAACATGTTTCAGAAAGGTCAAAAGAAAGGCAAAAAGTTTTGTGACAACTGACTCAGTGATGGTTGTGCCAATTTGCTGTTCTGACAGCAACTTGAATTTCAATCGCGGATTTGTTGACGCAAATTACATGTCTCTCGTCTAAACACTTCTCGGATACCAGGAGCATGACACTGCCCAAACCCTCGAGTGGCGTTGAGAGACGATTCTTGCCGCATGTGCGCGCCTACACAGGCGCTCGGTACTGCAGAGCTTGTTCATCATTTGGATTGTTCTTTTGCAGAAATATTACCATGGCGAGTCCATTGCAGTGAATGTTCTTGTCGACAACAACACAAACAAAACGGTGAAAAAAGTTAAAATTTCAGGTGAGATATAACTTCCTGCTCCTTTTGAGTTTGGTAACTTAGCGCCTGCTCATTTTACAAAGAAAAGTAACGATGAAAATTTAACTGAGAAATGAAGGCCTGTCAAGGCATACAGTTTCTGAGGCTGGAAACACACAAATTTGCTGAATGATTCTCAGAAACATGATTTTCATTGCATGGATGTGGAAGTAAAGAAATTCATTTCACAAACCAACGTAGCTCTCTTCAGTTTGCATGTTTCCGAAAAACATTTGTGAACGTCTGCTTGTTCATATGGTTCTATGCAATGAAAAGCATACTACTCATTTTGTTCTTTTCGTTTTGCTCATTTCCTCTCCAAGTACGTTTCAGTGACATAAAAAAACTGACTAGCATTTGAGGCAAGATTCCATTCTTCTCGCAGTAATTTGCTGAAGTTCTTTCTTTGTCTTTGCTTCTAAAACAATATTTCCTCTTCACTCAGTTGAGATTTTATCCGGAGTTTGTGACTGTAACTGCATTTTTGTCTTTCCAACGAACCTGCCTTGCATTTTTATGGTTGCTCGCGCGAACAGTTTACCAAGTGGCCGACATTATCATGTTCGCTAAGGCACAGTATGAGTGCAATGTTGAGGATATTGAGACAACGTAAGTGAAAGTAAAATCACCCAAGGCATCTCTTCTCTGTTTTGGAGCACACAAAGAAACATCACACAGCTGTCAATCGATAGACCTAAGAGGGTGTCACCATGTTTGCACATGGACGTTTTAAGTTCCAAAACAAGACTCAGCTGTTTTCTGCTGTCAGATTTACGTAGACGGTTGTGTTCTGCGTTTTTTTTTTTGTTTTTTTTTTTACGCATGGAAAGAATAGAGGCCGTACTTTTAAGAATATCTGTTTCAGTTAGGAAACACTTGTTGTGGAAGATGTCCGTGTGTTTGTAACTGTTGTTTCTGCATTCCCAAATGTGTGAAGAGTTTCTTTGTTCAGATTACGTCAGAACGTAGGAGAGAGGTTGCAGTTTTGACTGTTGAAGAAGATAATTTCAGCAGATTGTTTTGTGTCTTGTTTCTGTTTCTTCATGTTCATGACCTCTCAAATTTGTGTGTCTTCGCAGACAAAACAGATATTGACAAGGCTTTATGTGTGCGGTAGTCCACCTGTGTTGTTTTTCAATGGTTATGTTTTTCCTCTGCCTCCCAACAGTACGGCAATTTGCTGACATCTGCCTCTTCTCCACGGCACAATACAAGTGCACAGTTGCTGAATTGGAATCCGAGTAAGTTGCCTCTACTAACCTTCTGCCTCCACAAACAGGACTATTGCTAGTGGAAAGCTCATCTATTCACACGAAGCTGCAAAAACGTCAGAAAGCAAACAATTTTTGACTTCCCCCCCCCAAAAAAACCCCCCAAAAACCCAGAATCTTGGTGTGAACGGGCTGTTTGTTATCTTTCTCCTTCAAGGAGCAAAAAGATGTCCGGATGCAACTTTTTTGCGGATTCGCATCACAGAAGGAAAGCACCTGTTGCGCAACAACCCGTGCATCTGGGTATTGAGATGAGATCTTTGCTTTCCAGACAATTTTCAGCAAACCTATCTTGCTGCTGACGTTCCTTTGATGGGTTCCACCTTCAATCATGGATGCCTGTCTCATTTGTCAAGTGTCATTTGCTGTTGTTCTCTGCGTAACAATCTCTACGTAACAAGTAATGAGCCCCCAACTGAAACGACATTATCCCAAGGATCCCTAAATGGAGTTCGCTGTTTTGAAATGAAAATGTCATAATTTAGCAAAGCAAAAATGGCTTTCTGTGGTGTAAACGGTCTTTGTTTGTGTGTGAACCCTCAATTTGAAACCAACCTCGTGCGGAAGTAGTAAACAGCACAATTCTTGTGTCTGCCAAATTAAATGTGCAATTGTTAAAGCTGTCGTGTCTACGTTCACAACATGTTGTCTTTTGTTTGTTTGAAGAAACGAAAAGTAAGTCTTAACACTTGTAATGTCAGGTGAAGCGGAATCTTGATTGTGGCACTCCTTCATGTTGTGTAATGGGCGAATGCTAACCGCTTTCACAGACGTTGCTTTCCTTGTTCAGCTCTTAGTTTCCATACAGCTCACAGTGACTTTACCTGAAACCCCTGTACCTGTTTTGGCATGGGCTTGCTATTTCCTGCTTGGTTTTGGACAAGGTTTTCTCAGCATTTCTTTTTTCTTCATTACTCAACTTCTGTCTCTTTTGTGTTTTGTTTAGTGCAGCAGATCACACGTTTACATTTGTACAAGTCCACAGAATACAAAAGCAACGTAGCATACATGTCGTAAGTTCCCACGCAGTCAATGCTCGACATACGAGAAACTGGCGGCGTTTAGTTTTGAAACGAAAAGCTTTCTTTCAAGCAAAAAAAAAAAAAAAAGAGAAAAAAAAGATCTTTGGAAGATGGGATTCGCGGATGTCAAGCACATGACAAGTTTACATTTGTTCAGAATGCAGTTGTATTCTGTTTTGTGGGTGTTGATGAATGCTCGCTCTTTCGTTCACCTGCTTGCCTTCAGCTTAAGCAGCATTGTTGGAGCTGCGTACCATGTTAACAAATGCGACCGTGTTTAGTTTCAGTTACAATTTTTGATTTTCTGATGGGACTAATTTTGTCGAGTTCTTCATGCAGACTAAAAATTTCAGCTCTTCCGATGTCATGTTTATCCAAAAATTCTTTCAATTGGTTTGACATCTTTGCGGTGAAAAACCCCAAGTTGTTCGTGCTGCAAGGGCAGTAATCAGTAAGAGTACGAAAACAAGAATTCATTTTCACATTCATAGAGTGGCAAATAAAACTTGCACTGCTCTTTTCACCTTCCAGGGAAGGATTCCCCATACAACCCAGTCAAACAGGTTTTTGCAAGGTTTACTACCTGACGCCACTTTTAGCCAACAACAGAGACAAACGAGGGCTAGCTCTCGATGGCAAACTAAAGCACGAGGACACCAACCTCGCATCGTCTACCATGTAAGTATTTCAAAAGCCACGTGACAGTGAAAGATTTGCCACTTTTCAAACTGGAAACAAGACAGTTCTCTATGTCATAAGAAAGAAAAGAAGGGAACTTTCCCTCCGCTTCACGTGTTTTAGAAATGTTTGGTTTTCTTTCTTCATGCGTGTTGGGAACGAGAGTTTTTGTGTTCCTCAATCAACAGACTGAAAAAATTGCCGTTTAATTCGTTTGGTTAAAATGTCTGTTACCTGTGTTGTATTTTTCACCGTATCCAGTGGGTAAGAATCTGACATTGATAAATAGATTAGAAATCTTAGAGGTTTAGGAAAAATAAAAAATAGGCAACGAAAACAAGTTGGAACAAAAAACAAGTGTCCATGGCAAATCCGGGAGGGGGGCAGCTGCTCTCTGACCGCTGAAGAATGATGTTGAATTTTGCCCAACCAATAATCTCAACGCCTGAAGCCTAAAATCCCTGGCCCCGACCTTGACCAAATCTTTCATCCGCACTTGAATATGTTTTGACCTTTTCCCAGAAAAATACGGTAAAATTTGTTTTTCCTGTGCACGCAGTAGAAAACTGGCACGCATTGTTAGATCGCTTCTCTGAAGGGTGCGCACTTCCTCCAGGTGTACAGACCTTCGCTGCATTTTGATTTGTTGTTCATTTGAATTGCCGGTAAAATCTTTCTCGGCTTTTTCCTGTGCTTTGTAGGCTTTATACCACCACCAGAGTTTCACACGGATACCGTTGCACATCTTTATTTTCAAAAAAAAAAAACCCACGCACATGCATTTCTAAACATGTTCTCAGCAATTGGTACTGACTGATTTTCATGTCTCTGATTGGACAGTTGTGGCAGTGGTCAGTTGTTTGGTGACTCAGGAGTACTTCAACAAGATTTGTCCTCTTGTTTTGTAGCGTTACGGATCCAAAGGAAAAGGAAAACCTCGGAATCGTTGTGCAATATCGTGTTAAAGTGCGTCTTATACTTGGATTTGGATCAGGGTAAGCCGTTATCTGAGTGAACTGCAATTTGCCTGCAATGACCAAGTCATTCGCGAGAGAGTGTGGGGATACCACAGGTGGGGGAGGGGGCTTTCCTTTTGTTCGTCATTGGTGATAAGGGTGGAAAACAGTTGAGGGGGTACAGAGGTGTGTGTGGTCAGGCCTTTCCAGCATGTCAGACAATCTCTGTTTAATCAGTCTGAAACGCCCAATTTGTCACTGGGGGGGGGGTGTTTTTGGGATACTGATGCAAGTGCACAAATTTGGACAACGTAGAAGAATGTAATCCAAGTTTTGAGCACAAAACAGCGAGAATGGCAAAACCTAGGTCCAGGTTATTGAGCAGCAGCTTTGGCCAAGGGGGAGCTGCTGAGGCCGTCAACACCGGTGACAGAAATCTCGTGCTTTGAAATGACGAAACGCAATGAAAGAAATCTACTTGATGGAAGGGGCATTTTGCTGGTTCATATTGCGCTGTCTCGTCACCTGATTGTGATTGATCCTTTGATTTGCCATGATCTTTCTCGTTCTCAGTACCACTATGTTGTGTGTGATGGTCGCAATCGTTTGTCTTGGGTCTAATTGCAGTGATCTATCGGTGGAGCTGCCCTTCACACTGACCCACCCGAAGCCTCCAGAGACACCGCCTCCCAGTCGTCCAGCTTCTGCAAACCCTCAGGGAGGAAACGCAGATCAGCCTGTCGATACGAACCTGATCCAGCTCGACACAAAGTATGTGAGGGTAACATTCGCAGTTTGTGTGCCTCTCAACAACATGTTTGTCGTGTTTTGAAGCTGGGGTATTTTCACTTTTAAATTTTTACACAACAGCCTGTGTGTTGGTTTGTTTTTTTTTTTTCACATCAAAGAAGAGGGAAATTTCATGTGATGATTTTCGGAGCGAGAATGGAAACTTCTCGCGAAAGTGAAATTACTGCCAGCCACACTGTGCTGTTCTGGTTTTAATTTTTAGGCCGAGCTCGACTTTATGTCGAATCGGCCTTATGGAGTCACGTCTGCGTTGTCA
>JAAUYG010129412.1_pt1 | contig 10043 bp, 5 predicted proteins | sample 7278091 | NCBI WGS metagenome assembly JAAUYG01 (sample SAMN14350201, study PRJNA611818) | marine sediment metagenome | isolation source: surface marine sediment (0.6m) | place: French Polynesia: Moorea | collected 2018-08
AATACATGTACAATGCCACATACAACGTCCCTGGTCCTGAAGAACTTGGATAAAAATGGCGTCAACTACATCAGTAAAAACCAGTTCAAACTGGTTTGAGGTGAATCATGTGACCTATATTATGTATGTTTTAAAAGCAGCCAAAAAGAATCCCATTTGTATCCCCCCAAACTGAAATAGAATACCATATCTAGTCTGGTCAAACCTCCCTGGAAGAAAGCATCCTAAATGCAGCCAAAATGAATGCTAGCATTAACATAATCTTTGTGGAATCCTCTTTGCAGCCACAATGCATCCTTAAAAAGCAGCCTTACTGTTACAAATGACACTGAAGAATCCAGTTTGCAGCCATAATGCAGCCACCTTTCCAATGAACTCCACTTTGCAGCTCAAAGTAATCCAGTTTGCAGCCATATCTTGGCTGCTTGTTTGGTGCGGGGATCCACACTGCCGTCAACTAAGGTTACCATAGGAATAATATCGTTAATGTAGTAAATGCTTCGATCGTAAAACATGCAGCGCATTTCGGTATTGAAGAAATCTAAAGGGATACCGTCGTATCCCCAATGTTGTCTGTGTGTCGCCAGGCCACGCCTCAGTCCAGATTCAGGCGCTTGGTTAGAAGTGCCAGGGCAAGGGCGAGACTCAGGCCGATCAAGGAACACTTCCCGAGGGGTTCGGCCCCGGCACATTCGAAGTAGCGGTCGAGAGATTGCCACATCCCACAGGCGCAGTTGTAACGGAGGGAAAAGCGCTCCACCCTGGAGCAGTTTCCGTTGGCAAAATGCTCGAGGTCACCAACGTTTGGCCCCTTGTTCCGGAAATGTTTGGGGTGGGGGGACAGCTGAATTCCTTTGTATTGGAGCGGAGTCTGGCAGCTGCCGTAGAAGGCGACAACCTTCTTCTGAACGACCCTGTGGGCTGTGCAGTCACAATGGATCGGATTGTTCGCTAGGTGCAGCTGCACCTCGTCGAAGCTGCAGAGACTGTCCTCGATAAACTCCAGGCTGGTGATGTTGTTGTGCTGGAGGTAAAGCTTGAGCGGTCTGCCGACCCCGTCCGCCACGTAGGGCGAGATAGTGGAGATGTTGTTCCGCTCGAGATGCACTTCTAAGGGATGTCTGATGTTGAGTGCTGCTAAGTCACCTTGCTCCAGCTCCGTGATGTAGTTGCTGTTGAGTTTGATCTTTTTCAGGGCTCTGAGATGGCGGAGGACGTGTGAGGGGAAGCGACTGAGGTTCATTTCCTGCAGACCGATGTACTCCAGCCTGCCGTGCAGATCCTGAAACAGCTGCTGGGACAGAACCAATCCAGGATTCCCGCCCAGATCCAGATGATTGAGGTGGGTCAGGTCCTTGAAGGTCCCAGGCGCCACATGCTCCAGGTGACAGCGGGACAAGCCGAACGATCGAAGCCCACGGAAATGGGACATTTTGTCTGCATCGAGATTGCTGATGTCACAGCCACTGACCTTGAGGACCTTCAGATGGTGCAGGTGCTGAAAGATCCGCAGGCTGTTGATGTTCAGGGGGTTGTTCTCCAGATTGACCTCTCTCAGGTTGTCAGCATTGTCCAGGGCCCCGACTTCTATGGTGACAATATCATTGTCTCTGAGAACCAGGTGTTCTAGGTTGACGAGTTTGGACATCACCTGCAAGGGCAAAGCCGCGATGCTGCAGTTGGCCATGCGCAGCTCGCGGAGATTTCTCAACATGTCAAAGGCGTCAAACGGAGCTGACAGCTTGACTGGGTTGTCGCTGAGATCCAAGTACTCTAGGTCCACCAGTTTTTCGAAGCAACGTTTTTGGAGATCCCGGATGGTGTTTTTCTGGAGATGGAGGCGCTTTAAGCTGGGAATGTCTTCCAGCGACATAGGTGCCACTGTCAGCCCGCAATTCACCATCAACAGTTCCTCCACTTCCAGCAGACCGACAAACGCATTATCGCTCACCGACTGTATGTTATTGTCACTCAAGTCCAGCATCTTGATTCGTAGGCCTTTGAAAGCGTTGTTTAGAATCCTGGAAATCCTGTTGTCGTTGAGATAGACCTTATCCAGGGTTTGGTCCTCCAGGTGAGACATGTCCGGAATATCGCTCAGCTCTCGCTTGCTGCAATCCACGATGATTTCTGTGACTTCGGGGGACGTCAACAGTTCCTCACACTTGCAGGGGAAGTCGTCCGGACAGCTAAAGCTGGAGTTTGAAACAGCCAGACTGATATCATACGGTGGGTTATTCTCCATGTCATCGTCAAGCTGGCGATCAGCAGCGCAAAGGGAAGCCAAAAGCAGGACCAGCAAAACACATCGACCTTCCATCGTCGAACTGTTGTTGTTTTAATACTTTGACAATCCTTGACAGCCTTGCACAGAGCGCCCGTGGCGATGTAACTGCAACAATAAAAGACGACCATGCATATAGCAATGCTACAACACATTATGAAATATTACTCTTGTAAATTGCTCTGTTATTCTTAAACTACAAATTATTATGCTATAAATTTTAAGTTTCTCTAAGGATAGCGGTATAAGTATGACGCGCCTATTGCAGTAACAGTTGCCGATCTCGGATTGAGGAGAACACCCCCACCGTTGTTACTTAATATTGCAGTTATTGTAGTCAGTATTGATAATACGCCTATAGATACTCCGGACTATGGGTTGGTATTGGCAATCAGTTAGTTAGTTAGTTAGTTAGTTAGTTAGTTAGTTAGCTAGTTAGTTGGTCAGGCAGTCAGTTAGTCAGTCAGTCAGTCGGGTTGTTTGCCTCTTACTTTGCGTGTATAATAGTGTATATAAGTTTATTATATGTATACATGTATATGTATGTTTATGATAATTATTACTGGAAGAAACTCATTTGATTGCCTTCACCGACAGCCAAAAAGGAATCAAACTGATTCCTATGACTGAGGAATCCTACCACGGTGCCGAAAGTGATTCCTCTACAGAATCAGTTAGATTCTTTGGGGGAATCAGAATCATGATTCTCATACAGAATCACGATATGATTCACTTTCAGAATCATGGTGATTCCCTAATGGAATCAGGTAAATTTTCACCTATAGATTTACTTGTATAAATATATGGAAATATAGCTGACGTGACTTACCTTAATTCAAAAGTGCCGTGAAGTTTAAAGATTTGGCAGATCGCCAAAAAGTGTTAGCCTGTATTCCCCTCTGATGAGCATACTTTCCATAAAGTTTGGCGGAAATCGGATGAAACCTGTGCGAAAGCCGCCTTTCGAAAATCAGAACATTGCAATTGGAAAAGAAGGAACATATGCTACATAATTATGCAGATTATTTTATGACCACGAGTCACAATTTTCATCTGCTAGCCTCTACGATCAGCCGTTTTCAAGATCGTGTACATTCTAGGATTTTGCCATTGACCCCATGTTAACATTTCGAAGTACTAGAAACATGTAAAGTTTGACCAACTGCCAAAAGAAATGATAGCCTGTATTCCACCGCGGCAAGCCAGTGTCCTGAAAGAGTTTGACTGAGATAGGGATAAAACTGTAGGAGGAGTAGTATTTTGAAATTTACAGGCCCATATGATCCTGTGTTAGCCAAACATTCAAACTGCCATAAGACTTCCAAAGTTTGACAGATCACCAAAAAGTAATATCCTATGCCCCCTTGATTACCATACTTCGCCGAATGACGCCAAACTGAACTAAAAAAAAATCGATATGAAAAGTATCCTATGTACATATGCAGTTCATGGGACCGCGAGGCCCATTTTCGTCCGCTTCGCTCTAAGACCAGCCGTTTTTAAGATATTGCCCATTTCAGGATTTTCCCATTGATTGTTATGTTAAAATTTTCAAGTGTCACATTCTTTTTTCTAAAACTTTGTTCATTGTCAAGAAAACTATGCCTTCCATAGCTTGTAGCCAATTCCCTCATAAAGTTTGACTAAGATCGGAATGATGCAAACTGTAAGAGCAGCGTCTTGAAATTTCCAGCCCTGTGTTATATGGTCCTGTGTAAAAAAAACTTCAAAGTGCCACAAAATTAATTTTTAATGTGTGGCATTTCGCCAAAATAAATAGCAATAACTTTATTCTTCGATGATGAACGTATTTAATATCGTGAAGTTTGGTTGAAATCCGACTGACCCTGGCAAAAAGTAGCGTTTTGAATTTTTTGCTCCCAGAAGATCCCATATCAACGGAAAAAAAATCGTAGAAAAAATGAAAATTGAAAACTTTGAAACAAAGACAAAAAACGGTCTGTAGATATGCTGGATAGGTACTAGTTTCCCATAAAATTTGTTCTGGATCCATGCAGCTGTCCCTGAGAAAGCAGAGTTAATGGACGGAAGGACGGATGGACGATGGATGCCTGCTTGAGGACAGTAGCTCTGCTGTGTAAACACAAGCTGCGATAAAAGTCAGAGAAAAACACACTATAGTTTTTGTAAGCTACATATATAAAATCTTGCGATTTTTTGTGGATTTAGAGTTCTGAATTAATCAGTATATTTTTATTGACCTCGTCCCGCTCAATTACATAATACGTGTGAACGGATGAGAAGTCTGATGCTTCCCGATAGTGATCTAGGCGAAACACAAGGAATTACCACGAATTGAAGAATAAGATTTGTACTTTTAATTTACCTAAAAGTGATAGTATAAAGGTATCTAGAGTCGAGAAATAAGCATTAAGATTTAAGGTCTCCGAAGACCAACTGTCATGTATTTATGATTTGAGTCATGTTTAAAAACTGTTCAATAAGTTATGTGACCAACTTGAGTTAATATTTATTTATTTTACTATTATTTTCTTTTCGCGCGGGAGGGGGGGATTATTTTGATGCAAGATCCCATAAAGTGTTTGTAATTCCCCTAATTTGTCGTATTTTGTTCAAATTGTTCATGTTGCTGTTACAAACACGCAGCAACGAATACTTCCACAATCTTCCTCATTTTTATTATTATATGTATTCTGAACACACAAAAAGATCTGAGTAATAATACAACAGGAACAATAAACAATGTTCAATCCATACACCACGCCACACCAGTCTGTTATACATTCTGGTTATTTTCTTATTGTATTTTATAAATAAATTCCCAAGATTGCTTTTATTTTGAGTACAGTGTAAATAAATTCTCACATCTTTAAAGGTTACGATTACAAATATAGATTAAATAACCGAAATGCTGCCCACCAACTCGCACTATTATATTTCGTACTTTGCTATTGCGTTTGTATTGAAATAGTTCCTTGATTATAGGATGACACGTACATGTACATATACAATAAGTTACCCTGTCAAATCAGTAGTAACATATACAGTGTATATTCAGTAAACTGCTTGAAGGTTTTGACAAAGCATGCAGGCTGTTCAATAGTGGTAACACTCATACAAAGGTACAATATGGCAGCCAGGCATTTGCATTTGCATTAATGGTTTCCATGAATTGATATTAGAAGTTAATGTGTACAGAATTTACACGTGCAGATTTTGATATGAACGTTTTTTCATAGCCGTCAAAACTAAGATTTTGTATCGCACACTGCAAGCGCATTTTAGTCGTATCGCAAACAGCTATACCAGTAACCAGTAACTAATGTGAAGGGCTTAGTATCGCACAGAGCCAACACCACTGTGATATATTTCACTTTAAGCTGTTACTGTAGCTTGCTGTAGATGCAGGTTGTGGTTAAAAATTCATGACCAATAGGTCAAAACAAGGTTCAAATATAGTCTATTTCTTTCAAGAACAGATTGCTATACATCTAGCAATTGAATAAAATAAAACAGTGCAGCAAAATGGCACACCAACCTGCTATTTGTATATTTGTATATTTTACAGATTTAGACTGGGATGCAATCAATAGTTACCAATCAACACGTAAAGTCCGTGCAATTATAAGTAACCCACCACACATACAAAAATATACAAAGCACAGTGCATCATGCTTAGCGTATATCACTGCGCCCGCGAATATCCAGGATCACACTAGTACTCCCACCGACATATATACCATACATGACTTGTGTATAAAATTTTGAAATTTCATCACAGCACCTGCGAACATGTAAGCCAATATCATAAGCACGCTCTAACCTTTGTAATATCCCTGGACTGTGCAAGAAATAGCCATTTAGGTGAAGGCACATACATGTACATTTTAATATTGGTCCCACACGTGCCGTCTACAGTGTATTTAATCCAAGCAGAGTCACTTCAAGTTATAGGTTAATATCTACCCTTCTGCAAATAGAACGTTTTTGCCAACTGTATACACCATAAAGTGACTGCAGGTCCAAGGTGCTAAAATACTACATCATTATCTCCAACACACGAGTTATTAGGGCAGCAGTTAGAAACACACCAAACAATATCATAGTTAAAACAAAACAAGCTTAGCATCGATTTTTTTTCAATAATAGTAACATTTATATGTGCATAACCTTTCAATATTTCGCAACTAAATAATAATACACATCATTCTGAAGCAACTGGAATGCAGTCAAAGTATTTTTCACAACACCTGCAAATGGTGTATTTTCTACCACTATGGTAAAAGTCTGCGATCACAAATACTGATAACATATCATTACTGAAAAGACTAAGAAATGAGAACTCCGTGAATCATATTATCCTCTTCGCCATGATGATGTAATATCACATAAAGTGATATTATCAGTTCAAAGTTATCAGTAAACGAAGTGCACCATGTGATCAGGAAAGGAGGAACTGAATACCCTTTCCGCGAATCCCTTTGAGCGATTCTTCATAACAACGAAACGCAACTCAGGTAACATATAATATCTATATACATATATCGTCGCGATAAACGCCAGATTAAAACACCTGTGTTCAAGGAACAGTACAAAAAGCTTCGACTAGAGGACGGTCATGTACATTGCTCAACAGGGGTATCGGCAAACTCTTTAGCCCTAATAGAATATCGTAAGAACCTATGCATAACTTAATTGAAATTCTGCTTTGCTCAAGCAAAAGTTCATTACAGTATTACCAAGCCTTAAGAAACAATGTAAATCACAACAATTTCTTAAAAGTAAACGGTCGAATAAAAAGCAACACGAAAAATCTGAAGGATAAAACACTCCCTAAACGATATCAAAAACGTCGTGATTGGAGTTTTCAACTGTCTACGATGGTTCGAAGCACACAAGGTCACATTTTGACACAGTAATAACAGTTCAAGCCACGATTGTTAGCAACAGACACGAAGTTATTTAGACAATATTACGTTAATTTGAAAGCGAGATGAAAGCAGTAGCTTCCAGGTGTCCATATCCTGTTTGCAACCCAACGCTGTGATATCCAGCATGTGGATATACTGTCTGAATTTGACGTTCCAACTACACGTCAGCATAACAGATATGGTTCGCACAGCACACATGTGCACATACGTAGTTTGAGAAGGTCGCATTATGATTGTCCAACAATTCTAGGTCACAACGTATGCACAAACGTTGCAGACAATATACACACAATGTATACATGTAGGTCTCTGTGTTTTTTTTGTGTCAATGACACTGGATGCCTCTGTAGGTTCGCGAAATACTATCAACAATGCACTGGAAGCTTCACTGCAATGCTAAGTTAAAGTCTGTCAATTTAGTATGACTTAAAATACTGACAGTCTACATATCTGTCAAGCACGTGCAGTTTAGGACACTTAATCCGGTTCCTTTCTGAGAGATGGTAGTGTCGCACGGATATACAGCAAAATGCTATTATGATACTGCATATGCATTTCCCACTGTTCGATTGATCACAGAACATGAAACGTAAGGACCGAGGACTTACTGAAGGATGGAAATCATTCAAATATTTCATGTTTTGGGGGGCATATCCGTAAATGCCACGGCCTTAAATGGGGGACTTCAATTACATTCACATTCCGTACATGTACAGTATATGACCAGCTATTGCACGAAATACATGTATTCGCACAAAAACATCTGTGTGGCACTGGACTCCAATTGGTTCATACCAGACTGGTATTTCGGCCGCTACCCACACTGTCCTGCCTCCCTATGCTTTTTATATATTCACTGCTACCAGTGACCGTCTCTTGCATTAGTTTATCCGCTATGTCAAGTCGATTAACCTTTTTCAGGGCGTGGTGTAACTGGGCCTTCATCTGGGGATGCAAAAACAGAGATTCTGTTAGATCTATGTACAGATGTAAAAGTCTATGACAATTGTGTTATGATGCAGTTTATTATTCCCTGTTTAAGTATTTTTTCATAACAATAACTTACAATAACAAATTTATGCGTACGTAACGTACATAAAGAAGAATATCATATATAATTTTAGATGCACCCACATGGTGTAAAGAGGAAGACGAAGAAAATTGGTCACATGCAGGATCTACGTACTCACAAATACTGCAGTTCATTCAGATCGTTACACAGATACCATGTACTGTACTTATCCCAGACCCTCTACCATTACTACTCTTACTTAATAATATGCTCGCTGTATCACGGTTTCCATTTTCATTTAATATAGGCAGTATTTCGAGCAACAAACTTAAAACAAGAATAATCGGTTTAATTCGGACGTCCAACTATCCTCGATCACGTGGCGCCCTTTAGCCAATCACATTGCTACTTCATGAAGCTTCGGCCAATCATGAGCCAACTTCATTTTCGCGGTTTTTGTTTTCTTTCGGGCATTATTGCCTTGGAAAATGTCCCCGCCAACACGGTTTAAAATACTCCCTATTTTCAAGTGACCACTTAATACCAGTTAAAAATCGATTTTTAGCCAACCTGCTCTTTCTCTCCAACTGCCTTCTCGTCCCTCCATTTTCTTAACATTTCCACAATCAAGTGTTTGGCATCGTTGGGGTAGCTCATCCTCAGTTGCTCCTGCTCGGCCTTGCAGATCTTTAAGAGAGTAGCCAGCTGGGGCCATTCAAAGCCAATGCCAGACGACAGTTCGTACAGCCCTTCATCGGACAACAACCCTATTGAAACACAAACCATTTAGTCACGAATGTGTTAGTAGGCAGTCGTATATACGCATGTACATGGACATCAAGAGGCATTAAGTATGCCGGACCAAGCATTCTTGGATGCAGCTGATCAAAACATTACTAAGCAATTCGAGTTCTAGTATTATTGCGGCCATTACTGAGCAGAAGAAAATTATTACTACAACATGTACATTTGCACATATGTGGAAAACGATGTAAGAACGTATATGGCACAACACAATTGCATTTTCCGAAACAATACTGCATGTACATGCAGACTAGACCAGGGGAGCTGAAGTAAATCATTGCGAAACTTAAAGCTGTGAACAGTAGCCAAGCCACTTTGACTGCCGACTTTACTGTTAATGTAATGGTGAACATTGTCGCTCAAATCGTACCATGAAATTGCCTTCGTGGGTTGCCATTACAGTTCCCATGAACGTGGTTCATAGGTACACCTTGCGATACTGAATGGATTGGCTTGCCTACAAAACACATAAAACGGGCAAGGATTATAAGACAAAGCCTGAAATATAGTAAAGATATGCATCAAAACATGAACCAAACCAAATACCACAATACAGTTACTACAACAATAAATGGTTTTAGTGAAAACATAAAGTATACATAACTACACAATATATGTTTAACGTTATACCAAACCGTTTGAACCTCACCAACAGTAACGAAACGGGCGTATCATAGCCTGAAAACATCCGCCAACGTGGATCATGGAATCCTCTTCTGACAAGCTCATGAGTATTTTATGTTCCATTCTTATATGCGAATCAACAATACATTTCAATACATTTCAATACATTTTTTTGTCTGCGGCTAGACTACTTGGACACTACTTGGATAGAACCATCCAATAATAAGTTAAAGGTCTCCTGCCACATGCCGAGTCAGTAATCAAAGCTTATACTTTGGTATTAAGCTTCGTCATTGATGTATACTGTACACTTTACCTTTTAGAGGGATTTGCCTTTGCTGTGGTATAAATGATTCAGGTAACGGCTCCATGTGAGGATCGCTACTCGAACCTTTGCTTCGTCCGC
>JAAUYG010188298.1_pt1 | contig 10043 bp, 5 predicted proteins | sample 7278091 | NCBI WGS metagenome assembly JAAUYG01 (sample SAMN14350201, study PRJNA611818) | marine sediment metagenome | isolation source: surface marine sediment (0.6m) | place: French Polynesia: Moorea | collected 2018-08
ACCATGGATTGCGCGAGAAAAAAAAGAAAATTAATAATAATAATACACGTGCTTCCGGTTCGTATGAAATGAGCCGAATTGCAGTAATTGTGGTCTGAAACCTATACGTCACAGTATAAAACCAAGATCTTTTTCTGGGATATATGTCGATGTTGTAGGTGTTCAGCAATACTGCCCGATCAAGTAATAAAGTACTGTAGCTGTATTGCTGAGGTGGCTGCTGTTCCGTCTGTGCAGACATTGTCAGGTTGTTGTATCCTCAATGTACCAGTAATTCCTTTCTCTAAAAAATTCATACACTTTAATTTATAATCGCTGATTCCAATTTCAGAAGCATCAAAGGTATGGCGACGGTAGGTCACCTGATGTCGATGGCGATGAGAGGCAAGGTCTCCGGGTCTGACCCGGTCTCTAAGGCTATGTATAACCAGTTCAGAGAGGTATGTATATGGTATCACAATCAAAACTCTGTACATGTACTGTATTGCAGGTGGTCTTACAGTGTTTTGTTAGTGACTGATGAAATCACAGTTTGAGACCAAGCTAATTAAGTGGCGGCTTCATATTGTCTTATCATAAAGTCTCTAATCTTGAGACCTAAGGGATTTGAAAGTTGATTAGATGACCTGAGGCAATGTAACATCGATGTGGAATCTATGTAAAAGTAACCTGCAACCTTTAACATTTGTGATCTGCAACATTATATAGGATAGAATTTAAAAACTCACCTGCAGACCTGAGGTGCGATGGCGGATTCATCTGGAGCTGCTTAAATAGCCATGTATTAAAGTAACACTGGCGGTAAACTAAAGGTTGTAAAATAGAGGTATTGCTGTACTGCTGATCCAGTGGGTTATGTCATCATGGTTATCCAGTTTTAGAATGGAGGTCATACTGTAGTGTAATCATATGACAGTGTGTCTGCCCGTTTTTATCAGTGTCTGCCTGTTTTTATCCGTGCATTTTACTAACATCCTGTTTTGTCTTTTCCAGGTCACCTTGGAGACGACCTTGGGAGTGTTGTCACGCATGCTGAATATCGATCACTATGTGCTAGTAGTACATGACCAGAGACAATGTGAGTCACAGTCACAAACAAAACAAAATCGAATCGTTCCTAGTGATCTTATCTCATCAAAGTAGCCCAAGGGTATTTTTATTTGGACACATATGTGAAATTATATTTTTTTTTGTATTGGTATGTGAAAATTTGGAATATACATGTACTGCTCTCGAGATTGGATTTTTTGTGATGGTAGTTACTGATTTGAATTGAATTATTTTGTTTTCTTTTTCCATTTAATTTTAGCAGTATATTACTGTTCCGGCAGTGTAGACAATGTAGGATTGCTTTGGCACTGTCAAAACTTAGACACATTAATTTCGTTTACTCTATTGCGTGGTTGACTGAAGTGACTGAACATTCTGGCATAAGTGAGTATTTTCCACCAATTTGAAATGTATATTGAAATTTTAGCTATTTCTTTCAGACCAAGTTGATGGGACCGTATCGACAAAGAAGATGATATTCGGCATCGCTACTTCCATTGATCTCCTTAACTTCATCGCAAAGGGCGACAACAGGTCTGAGCAGGCTAAATAACCTGACAAGATGCGGCGCAAAACTGCTTAAAATCGTTGTTTAATTATAGAAAAAAAACTATGCAGTGAAATTATCTCCCTCTCTTCCTATGTCTATGCTAACAGTGATTATGTGCTATTTTTGAGGAGTTACTTGAAATTATCTTGCTCTACCAAAGCTGATCAGGGATTGGAGATTTGTGGTTATTTGTGGTGGTTATTTGGGGTGCGGGTTTCCCCCAGCCCTGTGGTTATATGTCGTCGTATGGTGCTGGTTCTGTCTTCTATTGAAAACTGTCAGGTGGAGTATGTTAAAATGAATAATCGATTGTTACAGATTCTGCCACTAAATACATGTATAACTTGATAAATTGGCACAAATTTATGTATTCTTACTGCGATGTTTCAAACCATAATTCTGCTGTTAGCTGTGCCAATGGCAGAATTATGGTTTGAAACCAATTAGGTAATGAATATGTCGGTGTTATAAAGCATGATGGTGAAGTGTAGCTCAGGATACCAGGATGTAACTAGACTGCTTGGAACTTGATTTTGTGAAACGTTTCGTCATTAGCTTCATGCCTTTGAATGTTCAGTGGTACAGTGTTAGGACTTTGTTACTGGGTTACAAGTTTATTTTTGTAATTAATGCTGAAGGTGCTGTGAGATATCTTTGGATGTGAAAAATAACTTCACCAGTTATGTACCTGAAAGTATATGCAAGTCTTTTAACTTCCTGATGCCATACATTACTGTGAATCACAAGATTGCCACAAGACTTGCTATAAACATAATGACATTGCGTTCTGTATTGATCATTCCACTGCGCACGTTATTGACGGATGTAAGCCATATTGCTACATGCACCTACCACTGGTATTGGTACTAAATTGTACAGTGAACCCAACGGTGGTTTTTAGTTCAATAAAAGCGATTTATCAGCTCTTTATCAGGTCTGGGAGAAAGTTTTATTTCTGTAGTGCTGTAGACCGTTGTGTTGGTTGGAACAGTAGGTTATGAATGTCGACTGATAGAGAGATGGGAAGGTTTGAGGTTAGTGTGGTACGGGTTTGAGGTTAATGTGGTAGGTTTTTGGTCTGGTTTCTGCTGACAGATGATATGATGGCATACCCTGATATCTACCGTACTGTGATCGGCTGCTGATACATGTACCAAATCACTTCCAGTGGATTTTAACCGTCAATTAGTATCCACTGTGCTCAAGATCTGTAGTATTCAGATATTTTGCTTGAGAGATGTAATTTCACCTATATTGTGTTGTCTGGCGAGTGGGCAAGATTAAATATTAGGCTATAGAGAAGAAAGTATTGAAGTTTTGAAATATGAAGTTCACAGGATAAATTACATGAAAACTAGATGCTTTTGGAGTCATCCAGACACCTTCATCAGCTCTTGAATATCGGTTTGAAAGGAGAAAGTACTTTGGTTGACACTGATGGGTAGATCTTTTCCTGAGCTTTAGCGACCTGCCCTGTATCTATTCGTGTTGTTTTACTTCACTGAACCAGAAACAGGTTTGATGTTCATGTGAACATTAACTATTGATCGTTTGATGTGGAAATCTAGCCATGAAGCTTGTGTACAAATATACTGGGACGCAGTGGTATTTGTTTCTACACAACAGGCTATTAGAAAGCTTGCTGGAGTGGCGTTAACTTTATAATGTTCAGGACCAAAATGTGCCATTTTGTGAGAAGAAAAAATATTTTTATTGTTGGTGTTATTAAAGCGTTCATTGATTTTACCAGTATGTGCTGGTGTACATGTATGCAGGGACTCTTGTCATGTGTATGCAGGTGTACACTGCTATATAGTGTTCTACCGTTGTACCGAGCAGGATATTAGGCTTTACACAATTGGGTAAACATAGCAGATCTATTATGTAGGTGGGTGCTAATAGGGTTCCATTTTATCTGCAGTCGTACATGTATTTAACTTCTGACAGAGCTACTTACAGATGCTTTAGTCAACCTAGTTTTGTCTAACTTGAAATTGGTACAGTATGCCCCCTTTGTGACTCCTTTTGCCAATTAAGTCTGTCCTCATTAGAGAGGTATCCTTTCATGAGTGTCCTTTAAGAGGGATGACTGTATGCATGTACAATGGTGTCTTGTATTAAAGGGACACTCTGTAGAGAACACACAATCTTAGTACAAAGTCAAGTACTAAATGAATTTAATTTCCCACTTGCCAAAGGACACCGCTCTAAATGTGGATTATTTGACAGGTGCGTCCCTGTTGGAGTGAGAGGACTCTATACTGTTTTGTAAACAAGTCTCTGTCGAGGCCAGGTTGTAGTCCAGTAAACCCTCACAGGACAGACTGGTCTTGCTACCAGACAAATGTCACCTTGCGGGAGCTATGCTCTGGTGACAGATTCATGTTATATTGCAGTACAAGACTGTCTGTGTGGTCTTTGAATACTCAGTTCCTATTAGTAACAAGTATTGCCTGTAGCCTAGGCAACAGTCCCGCCTGGGGCCTGGATTGGAAATGCTACAAAATGAAAACAACACCATTGCAGCTAACCAGATCTTAACACTAGTAAAATAGAAGCGAAGTAACTTCATAGAATCATGACCAAACGTTATTAGCATTATTATACAGTTTGTTGGGACTCAAAGTACGTAATACTGTTGAAGAAACCGATATGTTGTAACATTTTTTGTTTCTGGTCAGAAGGTCGAGCCAAATATATCATTGTGCATTTATTGGTGTTGTGATTTTAATAATAATAATCTTTTATGGCCTTGTTGGTATTTGTTGGTGGGTATGTTTGAAATGTGCCCCCTCCCCATATGGAGGGGGTGGGGAGAGGAGTAGGTGTCATGGCCAATGTTTTTTTGTCAGCTTCCTTGGTTATGTGTTGTATGCACTCAGCCCATGTCTTAAAAGTGATAGTCTTGTTTTCAAATGTAAGTGGTCATTGTGCACGTAGGGCCATGCAAGACTGGTGTAGTATCCCCAACTCCATCACTGGTTTCCAGCCCCCAAGGGTATGTTATAGTATGGTTACTTTGGCAACAGACAGGCTCAGACTCTTATTCCAAAACACTATCATATACTGAGTTATCCACAGTGCAGCTGAAATGGTCCATACTGTTACAAAGATGGCTCAAATTGAATTATTTTTTTAAACTCGAATGATTGGGTGGTTTAATGGTACCATGGTTGTATGATTATTTTAGGTTTTACTATCGCCATAGTGTATAGTAGTGAATATGCAATGTGTAAATTCATTTTCTGTTTTGAAAAATGTTCAACGTTTTTAAGTTTTTCCCGATAGTAGATTAACTCTTGGTAAAGGTAATACATGTAGATTGTTAGAGGAGCCACAAGCCCACTGTTATTATTTCACCCTTTTCCAGAGACCAACACTCGTGATCTGGGACTCTACCGTATAGTATAGCCATTGTGGGACACATTCGACCTTGAACTTCATCCATTACCCAAAGTTAATGGGAAATGTTTTCGTAGAACTACTTTTAACAGAAGGTGATCCTATCTGTTTTGGTGCGAAAATAAATAACCATTGAATGTGCTGTCAGTGGGCGGCTCCCGTCAATTCTCTGTTTGGAAAGACTACATCTGTCGCCAACAAATTAAAAAGTTAATGAAAACACTCATGGCAGAATAGGCACAGTAGATGTCTGAAAATAGGCTTTAGGGAGAGCCCAAGATGGCGAGTGTTGAACTCCGGGGGAAGGCGCAGTTATTAAACCACAGTTACAATACACAGTGTACACCTGTACACAGTGAATTGGAATTTCTCTAATACTAGCTAGATACAGTGATATGTAATGATCTCTCCTTGCATCTTCTTCTCTGGTTCTCAGGACTCTTAGCGATCATGCTGAATAAATGTTTTTCCGAACAAAACAGCTGTCCATTTGAATGGTTTTATTGACATGCCCTTGTTACTTTCCACTTGGGCTGTTGATGTCCATGTACCTGTCCAAACTACCACTGTACATTAAATGCACCTAGTTCTAACCTGGTCAAAATAATCAATACCTTCCTAATGTTGAGTGTCTGAGCATTTCTACTTCACAAAGTTCAGAAAATTGGTTTGCTGTTAATATACATGTATATTTCAAATATATATTGGTACTAGAGATAAAAAGCCAGGTTTACTAGGCTGTATTGTATAAAGCAGTCGCTGCATGTTTTTGCCAGAGCACACGACTATCAAATGTATGAAATAATATGACATTCGACTTTTAGATAGTAGAGTTGTCAAGGTTATCACAAAACATTTTACGTACTACCCCAATTATATACACAAACATGTCCAAGTTATATATTACATCATCTTGACCTCCAAACTCTGTGCTGTGTGATATAATGGTAATATGACAGTCACTGCAAGTCGTGCTTCACTGTTATGTTAATGCCACCCATGATATGCTCTCCTCACGGCAAACTGACAACTGGAGACTGACAATACGGAACATTCCTGATACATAGGCATAGTCTGGCAGTTGACTTTACTGCTGCAGTTTATGCATGTATCTTGAAAGAGATGAACACACAGACACCTTGTAGCAAAACAACAGCTATACAAAAACGTTAACTAGAGAGAAGGCAGATCAGCTGCAAGGCTCCCAGTTGGCTTGGGAAGGTACAACATTAGCAAACTTTGGAGAAGTATACATTAATGTACCTGTCTCACTGGCTACTAGTGATACAGGTAGCCACAGCCCAGTAGATGGCCTGATCAATACACTTGGTCACAACGCTACCATATTGACTTACTAACAAATCCCGATAATCTTAAGTGATATCTTGTTAATCTATATACCTAATTAGTGCTCTGTACAGTACTCTCTTGTCATTTTAAATACCATGATCTCATTATTGTAAATACTAAGTGATCGCTTAACAGCAAGAATTGTGTGACTTAAAACTACCAGTTATAACTTAACAACCTATATGGGCTTACAACCTATGTCATGCCAGAAAGCCTCTGGCTGTGCTTATATCACATACGAAAGACATCCAACGCAAAATGTTCCAATATACGTCTACTGCCAGAACGAAACTTAAACCAGCTTGGCACATTCTGGAGATCCACCAAACATACACCCTCTCCAAGTTCAAGCAAGGGTTTATATAGTAAGTAACCCTGTATACAGTCATCAAACAGTGCAACATAAATCGTCCAGAGTACATGCATTACTCCGAAATGAAACTTGATTTTACAACATCCAGTCTAGGAAGTTGTCAAGTTGAACTTAGCTGGTAGTAACCCTGTATACAAAGTAGTTGAAAGAGCAACATAAACAGTCCATAAATGCAAACTTGATTTTCTTCCATTCAATCTAGAAAGTTGTGAACTTAGTCCACTGGTAGTAAGTATTGACAATGGATGAACCGAAGCCTTGAAAACAGGGTACTACCAAAAATACAACTGGCAAAGTGCAAGATGTACCACAGTAGTCTAGAGTGATTATATAACTTACCATTGAACTTACATAACACACAGCAAAGTCACTAACGAATCAGCAGTGCACGCACAACAGTAACAAGCCCCCCAGATTAGGTGCAGCAGCGCAATGTACATATTAAACCATATGTTGAAAGGATGCATTTGAACAGTGAATACATGCGGTGACAATTTCACAGAGAACGCTCCACGCACAGGTCATGTGGTTGCAGAAAACCAAAATACGGATGCTACAAATATCAAGAACACACTGACCAACAATTCATTATGTCTTAAATGCAGCAACCTTCAAAATCAACAGTAGTTTCAAGAACAAAAGATTTGACTAGGAATTAGCACCTTCAAAATATCTCATGGAAGTGTTTGCAGCATTAGAACCTTCATTCCAAGTCATTACATGAAGCAATATATTATTACACTTAGTCTATTATCTTATTAAATGTTTACACTTATTTGCACTACAACTTCTAGGTATTATTAAACAATAACTGCTTTCTGTATTTATGTGTTATGACAAAATGAGCCTACGTTAGGAATTATCTGCATGTTCTACTCAGCTAAAGCTATCCTCAGACATCATCATAGCATTGTTTACATACAAAGATACGAGTATTAGATAAAACTTGCCTAGCAAACATTCAACGCAGTATAGCAACCGTGAGACTGAAATACAAAACACCGAACATACACAAGTATTGGCCTAGAAAAGTGCACCCAAGGACTTTGGACAGCAGTAGGGAGAAGGCAGACTCAGTGTAATAATATCTCCTCCGAATGCCAGTCTAGATTCCGATCTCACTACTGCACCTTATGACATCAGAAATGTTTCACCGTGTGTATAGACATATTACCGATAACAGAGCATATGCCCATACACTCATATGTGGGCCGATGAATGGATGGAGTCTAGGATCAGTTTACAGGACTCCCCAGATCTGATAATCCATACTACGGTCTTACTGTCAACAAGGAATACTGAGAACACAAAAAGACATGATAGTATAATTTTGTGAGAAGAGCATTGTAGCATTAATTCAACTTTCCCAGCAGCATAACTTCGTGCAGTCTAAGAAAAGAAAACTGTTAATAAGAGGTTACAGGGATGCTGACTGAGAGTTCAACAAGTGAACTAGTTTTGAAGTCTTTAGAACAATATTTCGCAGAGTGTACCAATGCAGACCGACTCCTAAGAAAGCACCTTTCAGCACCGCTAGCCAGACTTCAACCCCAATCAAAGACGCTTAGATACTTGCTACAATGAAAACATGAGGATATAAATACTGGCAGTATTTCTGCACCATAGGCTTCCAGTGCGGTTTACAGAAGCTACATGGGGTACACTTAATGTACAAAACAGATGTTCTTACTATGTATTGGAATTACTGTACAATCATTTGGCCTGAACTCGGCAACATCTGCAAACACCGCTATATCACAACCCTTTGGAACGGGCTACAAATAAAGCCTGGAGATTTCACAGATTGCAACAACTTCAACAAACTAGAAAAACAAAGCAGTGACCATGGATACGTACTGTTTCAGTTGATACATGTAAATATTTTGGATTTCATACTTTTCTGGGGGACAGTGGAAGCCATGTTTCGTATCTACAAGCATACAGTAATGTATGCAACACAGGTTCATGGCATAAAGAGATTTCTTACCAGACATAAACCAGAATACCGAGACATACCCAGTCTCCAACAAAACCCTGTGTCAGAGGTTCCAAGAATACTTCCTGGACCTAAATTGTAAAAGCCGGACTTGTGTATGCTAGATCTGCCAAAAACACAACTACGAGTAACATGAGTAAGGTCATTATGAATGTGAAATTACTGATACCAAGGCTCGATTATTCAGGGTTATCACACGAGTTCAACGACTTACTTTCGTATGGACCAACAGCTGCGATTATCTCGACAACGTGTGAGTCAAAACAAAAAGCAGCACATTTCACACAAGAAACATCTATGTCGGCAAGGCCTTGTGCTCAACGTTTTTCCTTTTCATGCCTGCAGGGCATATAGCAATGGGCTGCAACCTTGGTAATGCAGCTGATCCAAACAATAGAATTACATAAACATAGAGCACATGCACCTTTGCTATTGGCTGAGAAGCTGGGTCGGAGTCAGAGTGCGATAAACAAAGGCCAACGTTCAATAAAGAGATTTTAAATTAATGCACGATTGTTTCAGTGGTAAAGTATAAAGATATTTATCAGATAATATATAATAATTACATGTATCTGTGTGTAGAAAAATACCGTATGTGGAGTCTGTCATGGGGTATTTACACTGTTGTGGTATATCGGAATGTACTACATGTATGCCTCACTATTGACTGAGAACACAGGTGTCTGTGGGACGGCCAAACAACACAAACTTAGACTTCAGACAGCAAGCCATACCTTACTGTTACTATACAGTGGTCCCTCTCTTAAAGTACTCTCTAGAGAGGACACCCCTATAGAAAGGACACAAATTTTCAGCAGTAAGTACCATGACTGCATGTAATGCTACCTCTAACCAAAGGACACCTCTCTAATACGGACAGAATTGTTTGGCAAAAGGGGTATCCCTATTAGAGGGGGACTACTGTACTACTGACAGTGAACCAGGCAGGTGTTAAATGCTGCCCATACCATGTGCTGAACGAGTATCTAATCTACCAGGAAAATACAGTCTCTTATAATACATGTACTTTGGACTGTGACAAAAAATGCAAAGATACAATAGTTTGCAATGAAAGCACTCCTAAAACTAGTAAACATCTCAAATTCCAACTCACTAGTACACACCATCATTGCACATACACTAACCTGCAATCTAACAATGGAATTGAACATCACTGAAACATGTTAAACCTGATGTAACCGACTCATAAGCCTGACTACAATGTCACATTAGATTGCTTCAAATGTTAGTGTGTAAAAGTAGCTACCCAGTACTATGGCATGTAGTGCCATCTCTGCCCAGTCTTGGAGATCGGAATGGAT
>JAAUYG010281739.1_pt1 | contig 10042 bp, 5 predicted proteins | sample 7278091 | NCBI WGS metagenome assembly JAAUYG01 (sample SAMN14350201, study PRJNA611818) | marine sediment metagenome | isolation source: surface marine sediment (0.6m) | place: French Polynesia: Moorea | collected 2018-08
ACACAATTATCACACTGAGACCATATACATGTAGCTAGACTACATGCCTAAAAGAATTCAAAGAGCAAATTGCAAAAGTAGTTTGTCCTGCAGAAAGTGGAAATAAAACATTTGATTATGTAAAAAATTTTCACTGAAATTAGTAAAACCGCAAAATTTTAGGGCCGCGAATAGACACAACTTTCAAATTCGCGAAATTAAAGGGCAGCGAAATTAAAGGGTTTTACAGTAAATAGACCTAGGGACTGAAGTATGTGTTCTTAATTCCCAGGTTGTCCCTATTTCTCAGGTGGTCTTAAGGACAGGTTTCACTGTATATTGCTAGTAATTTATTTACATGTATGACTTGATGAGATCAGTGACAGATCTTGTAAAGTGCAACTGTGTTGAAAATAATTAGATAATTGGTTGCATAATCCTTCTCATAAATTAGATAATTAGTTGCATTATCCTACTCATACATCAACAGTAAACGTAAAGGTTTGCCTTTATATATTGCCATGATCATGACGGTGACAATGTGATGGTAAATCAGTAATTTGATGCAAGTTCTGAACCTAGATCATAAATAACACCTAAACTTTCAGTGGTTTTCTTTTTCTATCCAGAAGTCTCCAGTAGTTATGTGTGGGTTTGGGCAACATAGGGCTGTTCCAACATCTTATACTTTTTCGTGGAGCATTTCAGTGCATGACTAATACAGTGGTCCCTACATTTTAATTAATATAAGACCACCCATTCAGCCAGGGCAATGCGGTCTTAAATTTAAGGTTGTCTTAAAAAGAAGAAATGTTTATATTGAAAATATAACATTGCATAGTATCACCAATAGGTAGTTTTAAAGTAAACGGGAAGGCTCAAACTGGAGGGGGTCTTAGTTAGAAGGTAACACTGTATCATCTTCTAATGTTCCAGCTATGTGAAAAAATGAGAAAGGGCTTGGAAAGGTGTGACATAGATAAGGATATCCTCTTGATAATAGATCAGAAAAAGACTGGGGAAGAACACCCAGGTGAGTAAATATTTCTTTTTTCCCCAAACTTCTGTCTGCAGATAGAATGTATGATTTTTCGGAGGAGGTATTCACTTTTAATGTTATCTACCATCTCTTTGTTATTTCTTGATGCACAATATTTAGATTCTTTGGTGTGTTTTTTTGTTCATTGTTCATGCCTAATGTGGTCTGAGATCCCTGGCTATAGCCAATATCCAGTGTTTACATATGCCTGATATTTTTTATGTGCATGCTCAAGTCTTAATTCTATTAATTTAAAGGACAAAAAGTACACAAATGTGAATTCTTTCAATGATAACTATGCGATAAATGCTAATATTTTATTGGAAGCTTCAAAGTCCTGTCCAGTCCCAGAGGTACTCATTGTATGACTGGGGGCATCTTGACTTCAGCTGCTGTTATCTATGAGCCTGCTGACACTTATCGGGGTGGCGGTGGAGGCGTGGGTGGAGGCAGGACAATAGGACGTGGAGTCAAAGGTAGGCATCACAAACATGACAGTTGTACATCATGTGCTTCTACAGACTGCAGATATTACACCAGATGATAGGACAATTAATGCAAGAAATAGCTGGTGCAGCCATCAAAGCTATTCCTTGTATAATTTCACTAGACACAAGATCTATAGAATCCTATGATGATTTGGTAGTATACGTGTATGTACATGTATACATGCTTCTCCTGGTGCGTGTTTCTTGAGTTATAATAGTTAGGGGGGGCAGGTGCTAAATACCTCAATAAATATATTCCAGCAATAATTCATTGGATGTCACTGTAAATCCAATCCCCTAGCATATGATACCGGCCATAAGCAGTAAGTTAGATATGTTCACTAGTTGCCGTATGTTACCATCAATTTTTTCCAACTGGTTCTGTAGCAGGCCATTTCAAGATCTGACAAAGAGGTAAGAGAGTAGGAGTCCATGTCCTGCATGCAGTTACATGTAGGTTCTTGTTTCACTTCAGTCTTAGTTCTTAAATATCTCGGACATTGTTTGTTTCTTTGTATTTGTTTGACAGTATTCTTTAGTGTACCGTATCTAGTCATCAGTTACCTTAACTTGCAGTACAGGACTGTTTCACTAGAACTTCCTATTCCTTTTTTGGTTGTAAAGCCTGTCAGATTTAAAGTGTGCACATGAGAAGTTTCAGCAAAATACATTGATAACATGACTTGTACCAAGTTGCATGTACTCCCACCTACCACATGTCTTTGGCATGCAGAACTTTCCCTAGGCCTTAATTTCTTATAAAAAGGACATATATGCATCGAGCTCTGACATGTAGATTAATTAGATTGCCCTGTATGTGGAAAAATCTGACCTGTCTGTTTCCTCATCGAGAGTACCAGATATCTCCTGTGATCTCTATGTGTTAGAATATCACAAGCGTGAGATCTATCTTTGCACTGTTCACGCTGTTAAGAACCAACTTAATGTATAATACACATATGGCGGTAGGTATGTTCTATTCAGCAGTCCCGGGGTATGTACATTCTAGTGCTAAGATTTCACTTGTACACATGTTTAGTAGATTTCTCAAGTGCTCAAACTGGGCAAGCAGTTGTGCAGAACAAATAAGAGTACAGGAGGCTGATCCCATGTTGAATTCTATGAGAAAGGTAAACTCCCCCATGCATAAAGTTCATTCACCTAGTTTGCACATACTAGTACCTGTAGTTCTTCTTTTTAAGTGTCACATTGTATCCAGTGTTGCCACACGCACTTCCAGAAAATACCCTGACCCTTAAAGGTCTATTTCCCCTGAGGTATCGGTAGTATAGGTTGTGTAAGTGAATGCATGCATGGTAGATCGGCTAGAACAACTACATGCACTTAGCATATAATTCAGTGTCAGTATAATATGCATGTTTGCACCAATTTAGTGCCCATGTACACACATTCCAGATTGTATTGAATTATGCAATTCCCGAAATGGCTAATATGCACATGTAAGTTTATGTACACTCCTGGTAGAAGTTCCAATAATCTATCAGCCCTTTCATATTACAATTATTGAGATCCTAGAAAAAAAGAATATTCTATTTATTAAACATGACACATTACCGTAGCTGAGACTGGGTTTGTAGCTCTTCCCGAGCTTTCGCCCATCACTGGCCGGGCTTCTTCAGGGGTGGTGACGTCTATTTGATTCTATATTCTGTTTGATTATTTTTGTCCCTGATGTGAACCTACTATGATGCAAAATATTGATATGTCTATCATCACTCACCAAGTGTACCAAATGACAGAATAAAGTTACAAAGTGGAAGATATGATCTACACGACTTGATCTGATGACTGTTATATACTAGATGCTGCATTATCATAAATCATAAATGACATGTCCCCAAAAAAGCAATGTCAGGAATTTTTTCTTTGTGATGTTATTGATTATCAAACACATACTCTATGGCATGCATAAGTTCCAGCGGAAAAAACAATGTGCTGCTTAATATTTAGATTTGTTTGCCTTTCAGAGCCTCACCGTTCATAACTCATAGTGCTGATACCACATTGTGAAAAGGTTTCTTTCTGTAAAAAGCAAATTACACAATTTATAATATAGGCTTAACGGGTTAAATGGAGTAACTTTAACCGTGTTAACTATAGGTCTGCTGTGTGTAAAAGCCTAGAGAAACTAAAGCTTATTACAAATTAACTGTATATTAACTCACATTCATTCGTACTAACATTTTAAGGTCATGCACACATTCATTTCATCATGTTTATTGGCGCATATACATGTAGCTACCCTCACTTATCCTTAAGAACTTACCGGGTAATATTATTAACTCAGCTTGACAGTGTTCATGGTGTCAGCATCTGAGGTGATGTTCTGACACAGGCATCCATTCTCCATCCATAAAATGCGTATTTCTCAGAAGCTGTTAAGCACATTATAATAATGGAATTCTTGGAGAAATACCTAACATAGGATTATCTGAGAATCAACGTCACATTTTAGCAGTAAAGTCGCTAAATTCACTGCACTATGTGGAATACTTTTGCCTTTGTAATGTTCAAGGTCATCTTGGGGTCATTCTGGGAAAATGTCAGTCTTGTGAAATTCCACAATTCGAGTTGGTTGCAAAGCGTTAATGGAATGAGTAAGTTGCCTGAAATTCTAGTTTTGAACTTCGCGGTCTTAGTTTTGTGAGGTCGATGTGCATTTAATATAGCTAGGTATGGTTGGATGTTGGTTTAGTTTGATGTTGGTTTAGTTTGAGCTGTTAGCTGCTCTGGGAGAACATAGCTATAGATTAATTATATGCATGAGGCCTATGACAGTTTCAGGCTGGTGAATGTATTTATTGCCGGTATGAAACTGGTGATAGTTTGGACTCCCTGGCAGAGCATCAGGTTCCATTGACCTCTTTTTAGTTCTACCCTTAATACACATTCAGATCTGTAGAATAGGAAAAATAAAACTGGCCAGGGTGGGTAGTTAGTGGTGAAATGTGTAGCACCAATAACTTTCGAGTAGTGTTTGACTTCATGACGTTCATAACACTTTAACACTATAAGCTGAAGGCAAAGCAAAGTGGATCACTGAAGATGGAACTTTCTGTTTGCCAGTATATCCATCAGCATGATGCGTGCATGTGTAAGGTACCCTATACTGGTACAGAGGTCCCACCCTCAGCAGAGGACACCTTGTCTATTATGGCCAGAAATCTTCACCGTTTACTACTGTGAAGGCATCTAGTTCTCCTTTTCCCCAAAGGCCACCTGTCTAACATTTGTCTAATTATGCTAATGTGGCCACAGTTGGCTAGTACTTGGCAAGTGCTGGTGACCTCTATTAGAGAATGTAGAGAGGGTCTACTGTAGTCTTGTTGAAAGTGGCACATATTGCCACCTTGTGTAGAGACATGGAGTCCAAGTTGGTAGTTCTTCAATAATCTACTGCACATCTGCAGACAAACCTCATCTTGCACCGGCTGTACAAGCAAGCCAGTTTTCCCCAATATCAGCACTGATCAGTGTTATTCTCATTTGACAATTTGTCAGACCTGTATGTACATAACAGGTTAGAGGTCAAATTCACCATGCATGCTGGGAATGGGTATCATCCCAATGCTGTATTTCAGTCCCTGTGCAGTTTTCCCTGGCTAAAATCCAATTAACCATTACATGCATTAAATCTGCACCAGACACAACTATTCAACTAACCAATGGCATGGGGCAAATTTCAATTGAAATACTGCAGTACTGTGGGTTTATTTCATGCCACTTCTGCTGATGGTGACGGCTAAAATTTCCCCATGTTCCATGTTCCCTTCCCTCAGGCAAGTTACTTGAGCAGGTTGTGTTTAAGAAAAGCTAATCTGTTATGCTAAAGTAATTTGTAGCTACATGATATAGAATGTATACATACACAATGTGTGGCAATTTTTACTGTTATGCTCTTTGTTTACTAGTTAAAGACCACTTTTATACAATGCCATTTATCAAAAATTCAAAACAGTGAAATATGGCTCAAAATTTGTACTTTTTCATATACAAATGTAATTGTTGAATTCTCTTTGAAAATTGCCTCTTTCCAGTACATACATGACGGTACCGCAATACCTTTTTTACAACATCCAACAGTAATCCCTGTTAGAGTTCCTCGGCTGGTGTAGGATTGTGATTTAGTGTTCCCCTGTCTAACACATGTCAAAAGTCAAAGTTTAGTTTTCCTTTGGGTAAAGTATAACACGAAGTACGTAATGGGAAGCTGAGCCAGGTAACAATGTGATTTTCCCACAATATGCCCCAACAGTGATCCTGACCATATCATTATACCGGGTACTTGTAATACTGCTGTCCAGCGAGTTCACTGGTGATTAATTCTTCTAGAGCAGTATAACTGTAGCTTAGACACTCAGGTCCTATCTTCTCTGGTGAATGAATGCTCGCCAGAGTTCCACACACATAAAATCCTATGGAATATGTTACCTGGTCGGCAGACTCAATGCTATAGAATCTCTGAAAAGATTTTTTTTTCATATACATATATGGTAAATGCACCACTAGTTTTGTTTTATGATAGCTTAATAAGCTTGTTATAAAGTTTTTGCTATGCTGTTAACAATTAAAGTACACACATGTATGTCATACATAGTATCATGCCATGGGTGGGTGGCAATCATTATGAACCATTCATGCATTGTTATCTTGTCTTGCAGCGTATTTTTACATACCGGTATATACACTCCATTATCATGATTATAGTGTATAGTAAACTGACTGTTTCTGATTTATCATGAAACATGATTCCAATTAAAATATATGCACAAATGAAGCAATGCATTGGAATTTGTTATTACGGTAATAATTAACGGATAATTACATTGGAGGAAGGTTTAGAGTCTTTCATTTGCTGCAGTAAAAAAATCTCGTATATTTTTACATTTATATAGTTCAGCATTGTGGAATGCTTGTACACACAATGATATTCACAATTGTATTACTAATTGACACTTGTATGACACAAAATACTGCTTTGAGCACAATAACAAACACAGACATCAGAAGTTATAATTGGTATGCTGAACAGATACTATCACTTGATGATTTGGTTATAATTTAACCTCTATTTATTTCCTTTCCAGCACGTCCCGGCTTAGGTCACTATGAGGAAATTGCGTTCAAGTAAACCCTGACATCTGCACTTGTGCTTCCTAAACAACTCTACAGGTCATGTATATTGGGTTGGTTAACCACAAATGCAAGGAAAGTATCTGTGCGCGATTTGGTGATTAAGCCCTATAACATTTTAATTGTATTCTTAAATGAACCTGATCACACTGTCTGATCTGCTGATATTGGAAGAAAAAAAATGGGAGTTGTTTAGGGATATGGAAAGTAAATGGCAGATCCTAGTATATCAAATGCTATATGTACTTACATGCTTACTCGTGATATATTCAGCTGAATATTGGAGCAAAGGAAAAGATGTGTGAAACTCTGAGCAAGACAGACAAATTATTCATTGTTATACTAGTGCTCAATTATTGACTTATTTTTCTCTTGAGTTATATGAAATTCCTAGAGTGATTCTTTTCTTTTTTGTGTTGTTTGCTTTTTTTTTGTTTGTTTGTTTTTTGCTGGAATGAAACAAAAATGTGTTTTATATTGGGACCTGTCTTTTCCCACTAACTGTGAATGATCACCTTTACAGGTGCTGTGTTGTAAGGTAATTCTGTCTGGGATATGTGTGACATTCAAGACGGGTGGTCTCTCCTGGTAGTGGTCTTTCAAGAACTGTCTTTTGTTCAAAATATCGTTTAGAACTTTGTAGTTCCTAAACTAAGTCATATAGAGTTCCTGTTTGTCCTGTGTATGAGTGTACGAGGTTGAATGACCTGCAGATCATGCAGATGAAGCGGATGAACCAATGCATATGTTCAGAGGTTTTTTTTTTTTGCTGTGAATCATTATGGCAGTGTACATAACTATTAGTCTTGCAAGTTGAAAGAAGTATTGATTCACCGATCTAATTGGTTCCTTTACTTGTATACTATACTCTTTTGAGTACAATATGTGCTTAAGTGGTATTCAAATTGTAAGAGGCTTACTTTGCTGAAATTTATATGTCAAATAATAAAATCGTATGTTTCCCAGTATTGAACAGGTTGAAACAAAGTTTCCACAGCCAATGAATTCTTATTTGCAAAAAGTTCAGTTTGAATGCATAATTTGTGTGGTGAGTAATACGCTTGGGTCACCCACATTGTCGTGCTTTCTTACGCGTATTATTTTGTATACTCAAATGCAGTAACAGCTGTCATAAATCGCATAAAATATATACCAGGTACATTCCGCAAAACATGGATTATTATGAAATGTTACATGGACCGGTACAACTTGTTTACTGCTGCAGTATTTGTATTTGTTGTGGATCGCTATGTTTGTAAAACATGTTTTTTGAAAAGGAAATGAATAGGTACATTGTGTATTGTTTGTGACATTCCAAGCACCTGTGCTACATGTACTGGTGATAAATATAGGGCATCAATTCATATTATGGCAACCATATATGTAGCATTTATTACTGTGTGGACTCATTTAAATACTGTATACATGTATATATTCAGACTGCTTTTTTGGGGGTCTTAATTATAATGCTATTGGTAGTCAACTGACGTAGCTTTTTCTAACAGTGTTGATATTGTTTTACTCTGACAAAATAGTATTTTTGTACCAGGAATATACTAATACTGGTAGGATCCTTAGAAGTGTTGTGTGCGGTAGTTTAATTGATAAACCAAGAATGAAGTTGGATTGCCTTGATGTGACCCTGTAGCCAACAACAGTCATATCCCGTGGCTAGAAAGTGTTATAAGTAATGATATAAAGGTAGATTACTGGTATCTTATGTTCGAAATTTTCCTGCTCGTTGTGTCATCAGCCTAAAAGCCTGTTGGTCTAATCACAGTTTATACATCCTATACCGAAAATCTTTTAGTGAAGACAAGGCTTGCACCTTCTACATAATGACTAGATGTATACATGTGTAGAAGATCTATATAATTGTCCCATTGTTGCTGGAATAGTTAACAAACAATGTAGTTCTTGATTTGAGAGGATGTCTCTGGCCTCTGGATTCATAATACATGTATATGAGAAATATAGCCGAAATGCGATTAATTGGAACAAAACTTATCAAATCAGGACACTTAGGTATACATGTATTACATACATCTACTCTTCCCATATCTTATTACTTCGCCATGTAATACCGGGTTGTTGCCAAAGCATGCATTCCCAGCTAGGGGCAAACTCGGTAGTCTCTGTATTTCCGAAAGGGTCACGGTGTCAGCCTGTTGTATCCCAGTGCACTAGCTACATTGTTGTATCCCAGTAACACTAGCTACACTTTCTATAACAGCAGATCAGTACTCAAGACTGCTGAAGTAGTGTTAGAGATGACAGTTACCTTTACATAGCCTGAAGGATCTGCTTAGTGATGCTGTGGGCTGACTCGCAGCACGATAGATGTCGATGTACATACGTCAGTATTATATAATGATCTGTCTCCACTGGACTTACACACGGAGGGATGTGATATTGCATTGCTGAAATTGCTTGTTTGCATAATAGACTTGTGATAATTACAAACAAGTGCGATCAGTCACCCATGAGTGCCACAGTCACCCTCAAATGCCTTACCGGTACCTCAAACAGCTGCCCTCGACTCTTTCACAAAAATCTACGCATTTGAGCAGCAGATAAGTGCTGAATGGGGTGTGGGAATGGAAAATGTTTGAGGGCTGGTATAAGGGTAGGGTGGTGATGTGGGGTGGATGGGGGGCAGGAAGGACATAGTGGGTTATAATTTATGCCCTAATAAGGCAATAAAAATTATGCAAGGATAACCAAGTTGAGGCATACTTATCATTCTGTTAGGCTAAACCTACTACAATATTTAAGAATAGTTAAGAAGGGCAGAGCTACTTTCTGCTTCAGATTCAAATTAGCTGATATTTTTTGACTAGGTCATATAATATTTAGGTTACTATAAATGTGGGCACACCGCGAAACCTTTGCCGATCGAGATATGTAGATACAGGTATCCACAAAATATGAAATGAATTGGTCTAAAGAAAAACGGCTAACGAAAAATATCTTCAGTAGCCATGGCACAGAATTGGGGGGTAAAGACCTGAGTGTATGCTATTAAAAGTTGTTTTGGGGGGACACTATAATACACAAAATACACTGCTGTGCTTGTCTGATCAGTGTAGTATCTGGCACTACCTGCTAAAGTAATGACCATGCATAGGAACATTTATAGACCGTAAATGCGGCCCCATGAATGCCATACCATAACAAACTGAGTTGTCTACCTGTAGGTGTTAAGTACCGGTAAGCTTATATATATACAGTGGGACCTGAGAATTAGGGACACCCAAGGGACTGTGAAAAATTGTCCTGAATTCTGAGGTGGTCTTATTTCTCAGGTCTAGTTCTATGTATTGAATAGGCCTAGGGACTGGAGTAGATGTCCTTAATTCCCAGGTTGTCCCTATTTCTCAGG
>JAAUYG010289974.1_pt1 | contig 10042 bp, 5 predicted proteins | sample 7278091 | NCBI WGS metagenome assembly JAAUYG01 (sample SAMN14350201, study PRJNA611818) | marine sediment metagenome | isolation source: surface marine sediment (0.6m) | place: French Polynesia: Moorea | collected 2018-08
CCCCCCCCCCCCCCCCCCCCCCCCCGCCCGGCCGCCCCGCAAAACCCAACCCACCCCCGGCCCCCGGCCGGGGGGCGCCGGGGGCCCGCGTGGGGGGGGCGCCCCCAATCCTGTATCACTACCTCCTTCCCTCCCCACTGGTGTTTTCCTGAGGTTGAAGTGGTCTGTTATTTATCTGACCACTACCCTGGACACTACTGGTACCCTGGTCATTCCATTAACTCCCCCCCCCCCCTCCAGCAGTAGCCAACACCATGGGATGAGGCAATGTTTGGCGGCAGGAGGATTTCTTGGAAAGACAAAATTAACTGACCCTGGCCTCTCAGGCCACAATACACACTGATGCTACATGCAATGAGATTGATCCTGCAGGAGCCATCTCTAGCCTATCTCTCACCATGCTGCAGCACATGGCCTTGATCTTTACATCGCACAGGAGTCCACAAAATCCACAACCTTGCCTCAATACAGGTCACTAAACATTCTAAATATTGTAGAAATGTTGGGCCTACCTTTAACATGTTTATTACTGGGGTACGGGAACTACGGGTACTCTATTTTAAAAATAAAGCACTTTATTTCAAGACCACACTGGTAAAGGCCACATAATGATTTGGGTATTCATGATATTTAAGAATGTCTACCGAGACAACATTTTCATGGTCCCATGGGTGGTTTTAAAATAGAGGGGCAATTGTACTGGTAATTTATAAGAGGCTTTGAATGTAGTCTGCTCTGTGATCAATTATTACAAACACAGTACCATGTTCGTTATATAAACACAATTTATATAAGCATAATTTAACTAACAGACACATATGTCTCTCCAGCAACATGAGCAGCATACATTAACATACCAGACCTGTTAAAAGGGCAAATTCATACCAAATGCCTGATAAAATATTAAAAGATCATCCAGAAACAGCCCCGTTGGCTACTGCCCATGTGCAAATCCTCACTTCCTTGTACACTAATGTCAACATGGTTTCCTGTACCATATTTATGTGGATATATTTATACCACTGGGTTGTGTACTGGCTGCTGGCAGTCTTTATTACTGCAATTATTATACCCGAAAATTTGTCATTTTTTACCAGGTGGTACAATTATTATCTGTTTTCACATGAACGTGATAACCTAAGCAAATCTTTCTACATTATAAAATAGCCTCTGCACTTAAGTGCACACTTGAAAACTTTTCACCAGCCAACTAGAACATGAGAACATACAATTCATTTTTGATGGCCTAAGAAATGCCACTGGAACTGCACAGCTTTTACCAGTCATTTATCATGTTATAAAGCCACCACAATTATCTGCAATGACACCAATCACCTAACTACCTTAGGAAAAAAATACTACCAGTAAGTCCTGTTGAGCAGCTGTAGGAATTGGTTGAAACAGTTCCCAATGCTTTTATGCATGTTATATGCCCTGGCCCCATGGTTGTGAAAAAAAAAATTCCTGCTGCCAAAGTTTGACACTCAAGCAAGGATGCTAAAATGACATCAGCATTGGCGCCAACTGAAGGCTGCCTGTGCAGTGTTGAACATTGCTAAAGAGCAAAGCCACAAAGTGGGTCCCAGACAAGCGTCTGTAGGCCCATAAGGTTGCATTCTGGTGGCAGACCAGTTCTAAGAATCGGGCCCCTCTCTCCTTTTAGTTAAGATGCCCATGCATGGCAAGTATTCCTAATAGAAAAGTGATGAGTCACTCAAAGGCAAGGGTAATAGTAACATCCCTGCAATGGCTGTCAAACCACAATATCTCAAACTGTCCTATGTACAACATGTACAATGTACAGTGAAGAACATTACAGATTTCTCCTACCCTCTTCAAACATGCACCTCTGAAGTGTGGGGTGAATATGTCTAACAATTAGGTCTATGATGAGCCTTACGTTCTGGTAATAAATATATACCGTAAAACTTCTAATAAGTGCCTGCGGGGTCTCTAATAAAAGCCGGCCTTTAATAGGAGCCGGTTCTATGGCACGTCTGAAATTATTTTGCTGCCCGGGTGCTTGTTAGAAGTGTTACGGTATTCAGCATATACAATGTATAGGAAGATTAGCTTGCATATTATGTAAATTACTGCTATAAACCACAACAGGTCACGAACAAACATGTATATGACAGTTTTACAGTGGTACCTGACTGCTCTATTAACATGATTAATGCCACCCTGTTTGGCAAGAAATTGCTGTGACATGAGAGAGGTGACCTTTGAGTAGAGGAATAACTATGATGAGAGTGACCACTAATATCATGAATATAGGGAAGAGTGTACCGTTAGTAGCATATAATGCATACATGTGTATTTGTCGATTGAACATGTTCAAATCTTAAGAAGTAAACTTTCAACCACACAACATGCACAAGAAACACATTCTGTGTTAGACAACTATTATAACATCTATAATAAACTTTCCGGGCGGCCATTGTCAAGATTGCAGGATTTCAATTCATTTCCTCCACTAACATCAATAGGCACTTAAAGATAAACTAGACGGATATTTATATTGAAAATAGTGGTGTCGCTGATGGTTGGTCTTAAAATAGTCAAATGGGAACTGTTTATATGGAAGGGTCTTAAACTGCAGGGGCTACTGTACAAGGTACATCATACAGCTGATACAATCACTCGCTAAACATGCTAATTATAAATAAAGGACACTCTCTGGAAAAGACACTAATATTGGCAGCGACTGTGGTACCGTGTCCAAGTACAGTGTTCCCTGCAATTTAAGACCACCAATTTTGCCCGAAAATATGGGCTTAATTTGAAAGTAAATTCAAGATAAAATTGAAGGTAAATACAATTGAAGGTCTTAAAATGGAGGGATATCTTATTGAAAACCTATATAAAGAATGGTGTCACTGATGGGTGGTCTTAAAATTGAGGGAATTGTAAAATGGAGATGTCTTAAATTGCAGGGATCACTGTACCATGAATGTATTGGGTGCTCCCTCTCGTAAAAAGACCTCTCTCTAACATGTCTAATATCATGAATATTGACAGAATATTATTTGTTAGAAAGAGTATCCCTGTTTAGAAAAAGACACCGGTACACTATACACTGCACATGTACACATAATTAAAACCTCATTTAAATCACTGCTTGGCAATGAGTTATGCATGTTATGAGCAATTTTCTTTTCCCTAATTTTTGTGCTTAAATTCTACACTTCTCAAATTTACCCGTACCTACTTAAACATGTTCAAAGTGTATCACAACGCATCCTATATATGCTGACATAGAGAAGAACTTGCTGTTACATAAAAGGAACCCATGCACACATGATGCAACATGTTCCATGACACATTTGAGGTTTCTACTAATGGCTAGCAAGGATTCCCCCCAAGCCAGAACAGCATTTACATAAATTTTAAATGCATGTACAGTGGTCCCTGTGATTAAGACCACCCGTTCAGCCAGCAAAATATGGTCTTAATTTAAAGGTGGGCTTAAAATGGAGGGAACTATTAAATGGAGTTGTCTTAAATCACAGGGACCACCATATGGTATTTCTTCTTCCTTGTTGCTCTCCGCTGTTGGTAAAACGTAACCTTAACCGTAGGACTTAAAATCATCCTTCTTTATATACCGGTACTAGTACTCATGTAACATCACATTCAGCATGTTCAGAACCAGGTTCAATTTATCACTGCTATATCATGTACAGTAGTCGCAACAATTTAGGACCCATCCATTTAACAATTCTCTCCATTTTAAGATCAGCCATCTGATCAGTGACACCACTCTGATATTTTCAATATAAATATCCCTCCATTTTAAGACCACCCCCAATTCAAGACCATATTTTTCTGGCTGAATGGTTGGTCTAAAAATACAAGACCACAGGATAATATTAGTGCTAGCCAATCCTGAGTGATAGTCAAAGCAAATGGGGGGGGGGGGGGCTCCAAGGTTTGCCATGATTCATACAGTGGCTCCTTAACCATGATAACCCTGGGGCAACCCATACATAATGTCATACCACATACATGCACTGGCATATGTAAGGTATGGGACCTTCCTTTATCACCAGTAACAGACATGGGTGAAAGAAATCGGTGATACACTGACCTGCTGACGTCAAACATGTCAGACTGGCACGCTCAAAATGAATAGGCGGCCTTATTCAATCATTATGACAAGCATTTGTCAACAGAGCTACATGTATGTGTTGACAGATTTATAACCCCAGCCATATCTGAAAGCACCTGTTAATTGGTGGCGTATGACTCAATGGCACTATCAACGGCAAGAGTTGTAAGGTGTTGTATAATGATCATATGATAACCATGATAACAGTAGCTTATCAGGTCACTTATTTAATTTTCCGAGAAGACTTCCTGCTTCAGACACATCTGCAAATGTGTTCTGCCAACTCAGCACACCCTCAGGCTTAGTATGTCATCATTGTCATGTATGCATATCGTATATGCAGCCATATAATGCTGCAACAATATGATTACCCTCGTTCAGTTGATGCTATTAAGTTGCTTATATATGTCCCAATGGTAAACTTTAGTGGTTTGCATCAACAAACCTTCTCAGAACAAGTCTTGGAACTTGACATTTTTTAAAGGGTGGCAAAGTACTGCCAACACACTAAATTTCATTAGAAATTCACTAGTTACCAAGCGGAAATTCACTAGTTACCAAGCGACCCATTTATTATGTCAATGTATGTCATCCAGCAGAATCTTTGTATTTCCTTGACAACATGACCCATACTTTTCCCGTCTTTCAATCAATTTTCATCGTAGCAAAAAGATTTTTTTTTTCATAATGTTTTATTTATTTAAAGAGGTTCACAATATTCATGATATTATACACTGAAGATAATTATCAAAGTTCACCTCTGGGAAAACACAAAGACACTGACAAGAGAGTTTGATAGATGATGATTGGCGCCGCGGTGAACCAGGCATGATTGATGAAACTACATATACAACAATTTTGCTATCTCTGTCATGAGACTTAAAAGATACCCCGCCCCCTACTGTAAATCGGGGGGATCAATATTTGCGTTTTCGAGACAAAACCATATTCGCGCGGATTAATATTTGCGGTTATCTCAGGTCTTGTTAATTATCTAGGCACATGATTCACAAATGTGTTCAGTATATATGTAATGATATTGTATGTATTCAAATGTGACATGAATAAAGTAAGACATACACATATATACTAAAAGCTGACTCAAACTCATAAAGAATACAAGTTTACCTCCTACCATATGAACTCAAAACATAAATGGTCCTGAATTGTATCTCTTTTTAACTTATACTACTGGTAGTTCAACAATTTATATATCATAAATGCTGTTAATCCACATTATGCCAGCCAATCTGGCATAAATTATTTATGTCACCCCCAATGCCACCCCAGACTTTCAAGCAACTGATTCAGCAATGCATACCTGCTACATGTGTCAAGCCAAACATGCCACAAATATCATCTGAACTTACTAAATCTGGAGCTATTTTCAGTTGTCCGCTGGAGTCAAGGCCGTGGGAGCGCAGTCTTTCGCTGGAAATAAAATAAGCTCCAAAAGTTTAAACATCCCCACAAGCCAAAAATGTCTAATATTTCCGTGCAATCTGCTCTATTATGCTCTATACTGTGCCAAACAGCATAAGAGTATAAATTAATCATGTTAATGTACACTGTACTCCACTCATCAAGTGTACACTACTATATGATCATCATTGCCCTTGCAATAACTAATGTTTAATAGACAACCCAGTTATCATAGCTTTTACACGTCAGTGTGTAGATGTTCTAGCCCAATACTAGTACTTTATATCATGTCATTACATATACATGTATAGATGCACAGTATACGCTATAGCCTGTTTGACAGACCACCATGTTAGGCATTAAAGTATAGTCTCTCAAGACAGGTGGTCTTTCATAACAGGGTCAGCTCAATATGAAATGGCCAGGGACCCTCTGCCAGGAACATGTGGTCCTTCAAGACAGGTGGTCTCACATGGCAGTGGTCTCTCAAGACAGGTTTCACTGTAGGCCTACTTACATCTGAGTGGGGTGACCCATGCTGGCCAACACCTGCCCACGGTTCCCATTGCTGCCGGCTGGTGAGGGGACTTGCAAATTCAGTGCAGATTTTCCACTACTGCTGCTACTGCTCAGACTTGAACCAAATGCACTATCACCACTGCTGCTTGGAAAGTCCAGCTTCAAGTTCTTCCTACGCAAAGCTGAAAAGCAGATTACGGAAAAGTGGAATACAAAATATTTGCGCATGTAATGTTGCTCTTGAGCAAATCTAAAATGCAACCATTTAATATTTTCAGCAAGGTATACATATTATAAGCAGTCACCTTCCCTATTGTTTACACAATAGTGGTGATACTCATTCCCAAAATGAGAAGAGAGAATCCATGTAGAGCCCGGGATGTCGAGTACTTACTTATGGAAAAAAAGTAAATAATATTAAACATGTTTGTATCAATCAATTTTTAGACCTGTCACAAAAAGAAATGTTTTTGGCAATGTCTTTTATTACGTAACAGACACCTCCACAGAACAATGTTTGGTCCCAGGTGTAAATTGACAGTTTCAGCAGAGTCAAAATAGTAAGTGGCAACATCAGTGCAATGACTAAGCCACGTGCGGCGCAGGTGTCAACGAACCGACCACACACCCTTACGCGTGGCGGGTGCACTCCCAAAACAACCAAGCGTTTGGCACCGCATTTAAAAACTGTTTCCCCTCGGATGTTACAACAAGTTGTAAAAGAAGACACTACCTTGGCTGTCGTCATCCGCCATCTTGGAAAGATGACAGCCAAAAAGGAAGGAAGGCAACTGAAAATTCACGCGTTTTCCGGCGCCGTTTCGCTTTGAACCGCCGTCAACAGATTCTCCAATCCTCCCAGAACAGTCAGGCTGCGTCATCCGCTGTGTAGAAAATCGGTTGTGTTCTAGTGAGCATATCTTCGTATGACTCATCAATGAAACTGTAATGGGAAAGCCCTCTCTCCTCGTGACGTCACCAATACAAAAGATACATCTCGCCGAAATCTCGCAGGTGCTTGTTGTTCCGTCTCAGTTCGCCAGGTGGCGCAGCTATGCAACAAAGGTCATAGCGCAGCGGATCAGGGTTTAAAGAGTTCGTGTTTAATACCGGAATGATAGCTATTTTGCAAACTTCAAAGACTCCCGATTTTGAAGGCTCAGTTCATTGACAAACAGATGACAGTCCTTGGAAACTTGACTTAACCCCCCCCCCCCCTTGGCCCACAAATGAAGTTTTGTCTAAAACTCAACAATATAAGATGTGGGAAAAGTGTTCCAGAGACTTGGCATCGATGATATCTTTAATAAGTGTAAGTGCGCGGATTGCCGCTACCGGTTACTACGGGACACAGTGATCCTTTTGTTGACATCACATTAATCTGAACTTATTGGTTATGGGCTCGACTTACAATCTATTATGTCCACTGATCGGTGTATTTAGACCTATACTAGAAATCAGGAGGCACAGGGGCCTTGACACTCTGCTTGGCCACTTGCCTGCCAGATAGACTGCATGGTATACTGACATGGGTATATGGGATCATCGAGTTTTATTTTTTAGCACTACCATGCCATTGAATCGCATAGACATAGTATCCGTCTCTATAGAATATACTAAACCACTGGCTGGGGCTCACCATGTAGGCTACAAAAGTGAGAGGTCATTATTTAAGACCCTTATCATAATCGTATATCAATATTTAACAGGCATGTACCACATATAATATACATGTACGGTACCCCCAAGGCCAAATTTGGATCTGATCCGTCGCTCTATGGCCAGCTGGTTTTAAGATACACCCGAAGGGTGTTGAAAATCGGAAATGCACCAGATAACTTCAGAATGACCTTAACATTTAAGATGTCAATTTACTCTATACATACTACATGTAACTTATACATTTGTCCATGACACTTACTCGTTTCGCTCTATGACCAGCCGGATTTTTTTTCTTTAATTAAAAAAAGAAACTGTTTTCTGTTTGTTTGTTTTTTTCTTTTTCAAAAAAGTCTAAAAACAGAAAAAAATGCCAAAACGTCAAAATTGCAAATATCGCAATTCCGAAGTAGAGATCATCCCCAGGAGTATGCATGAATTTGGGGGAGCAAGACAGCGAGTCTGGTGTGTACTTTCAGTTTCAGATGTCGTTTGGAAATTTAATTCCCAAACGGTTCTAATTAAGTTCATAACGAAAACGAAAAACGGAAAAAAGAAAAACTGTCAACAACCCAAAATTTGATTTTTCATAATTCTTTTAGCAACTTTGGTAGACACCCTCCCTATGAGTATGCATGAATTTTGGGGTATGAATCTATAATTTCAAATGAGATGTTTGAAACTTTTCCCTTTCATATGGTCTCATGAAAAAAAAAATCGGAAAAAAAAATAAAAAAATGTTACGACTTTGAAAAAAAATCGTCCGGAGATATGACGTGGATAAGTAACGTTACCATTTCACAAAATTTTGTGTCAATCTGCTTGACAGTTTCTGACAAAAGATGATGTTAATGACGGACGGGCGATGGACACACAGTAGCTCTGCTGTGCAGTAACTTGGCAAATTATCACAAAAGTTAGGAGTTTTAAAATGACAAACACAGGCCTAAGGGGATGTTAAACATTAGTATATAAAACCATAATCCAGCCCCATATTGATACATAACTCTCTGGGGTTATGCACATGATGTCCATATCGGCGATAAAATTCAACGTATACTGGTGCAGGGCGGCACGTCTAGATCTGGTACCTTTGACTGGGCTGTACGCGGGATGGATATCATTCGACGATCAGGGCGGCAAACTGTAATTAGCATAAGGCAGCGTCGGGATTATTTTACAGCTCCTGTTATATCTTATGTATAGTGCTTAAGGGCGATGCGCTATTTTATCTAATTAAGTCATCATTTAAAAAAAATCCAACACAGGTACTGTACAAAACAGTCTTTTCACAATCTGTGTGCACCAAGACCAAATATTGAACTTTGATTAATATATCAAGGTCCAATTTTATGGAACAATCTTAAATGCAACAAAGATATCTTGTCTTTTAAAAGATTGTACAAAGAGAAATTACATTTTATGATTTGTCCATGTCTGATTATATGTTTGTTTTAACTGGGCGCCAAGGAAGAATGTGTGTAATTGGCCACAAGGTATAAATATGTTTTCATAAATAAATACTATATCGGCCATTTAGCGACTAGCTTTGTAGGTCTATGCATCAGCTGCCTGAAGCGACTATATGATCCCGTCGAAAATCGGAAATACACAGAATGACCTCAGACTATCCAACACTTAACGGTCAAAAGTACCCTATATACACTAATAAGTTAGGTACCCCCGAGGTCCAAATTTTGGTCCGCTTGACTCTACGGTCAACCTTTTTCAAAATACAAGGTTGTCGAAGATCAGAAATGCACCTAAAAACTTCAGAATTATCTTCAACACTTAACTGTCAAAGTACCCTGTATACACGAAGTATACTGACGTCACAGAAGACCCAATTAGTCTGCTTCTCTCTACGACCAACCATTGTAGGTCATGGTGTCGGAAAATCGAAGAAAATACGACCAGCGACTTTTGAGATACAAGGTAGAAATATACTCCAGGCACTTTTGAGATACAAGGTTGTGGAAAACCGGAAAAATCGGAAATTCCCCGAATGACCTGAGATTGATCTTGAGCACTTAACAATCAAAATTATCCTGCGGTGAAAGAGGTCTTATTTGGCAAGTAAGGCGCAACCAGTTTTGTACGTAGAAATTTTGTGGGGGAAATATTTTATATACTTGTGTAAATTAAAAAAGTGAAATACCAGTGCGAAAGAAATATTTAATGTGAAGATCACCCATACTGCTGATTACTTAATTGTGTGTGTGTGTGGGGGGGGGGGGGGGGGGATTAAAGAAAGATAGTATAGGGGTGGTTTTATTGTTTTGTTGCAATAATTGTGTCAGTCAAATGGATGGGCGACGGGCCCGTTGTAAG
>JAAUYG010000823.1_pt1 | contig 10041 bp, 11 predicted proteins | sample 7278091 | NCBI WGS metagenome assembly JAAUYG01 (sample SAMN14350201, study PRJNA611818) | marine sediment metagenome | isolation source: surface marine sediment (0.6m) | place: French Polynesia: Moorea | collected 2018-08
GAGGAACACTATCTCCTGCGGCATTGATGCAAGCCATCATGGTCATGCTCACGTTGTTGTTTCCCGTTCTGTCTGGGGAAAAATTCTTCATCCCTGCCCTGGCAACAACCTGAGAGGGTTCTGATGCACGTTTCATCCGCATTCCATATTTCCCTACCTATAGACCCTGATTTTCAGCAGCATGTTACAGGACACAGAAAATTAACTTTGCTGATTTTTTCCACATTGCACATCTACGACTAGTGCCAACTTCGCGCCCTGTGTAACAAATGTTACAACACTGGTGCCCTGAACTAGCAGTGATACCAGCTCCAGTGCCAAAACAAGTCCAGCTGGATACGGGAAAAGTTACATACGAGGTACCGTTCTCCTTCATTTCGCTTGTCCATTTTCCTGTTAAACCAGAAATCTACCTCTGATGCATGAGCAATTATGCAAAGACTGGTCTGCAACCCACACAAATTTCAATCAAAATCAAGCTTCATCCTACATTTCCGTCAATTGTGCAACACAAAAAATTGCCCAATATTCCAGTGTCTATGACATGCCTGGTTGTCACCTCCGTAACCATGTACGAAACAATAGTAGTGACCGGGGGGCCTAGCATATGATTCATGTGCATATGTAGAACGGTACAGAAATAGGACATGACAGCTGGGTTCCCCCCATTGCAAAAATTCGCCTCGGACACACGTATCTTACACATAGTTACTTGTTAAACCGAGAAGACCAGCCTGAATGTGCCTGCCCATTGACAGTTCAACATATCATGAGGGGTGCAGAGAGCAGCCTCCCCGTGGCGCACCCTGGATATCAGGTGTTGTCGGAAATTTTGTTCAGACTTGGCCTGATAGCGAATGCTCTCACACAGTGCAGCTCTTAGACTGTAGCGACTTGAATTGATGTAGCAATCATTATCGGCATGGTATGACCCTTTTGGTGTTGATGTGCCGTTAAACTTTGATATCACTCACTCACTCACTCTGTGACTCACTAAAAATGAGTAATTTTCGTACTCGTTGGTGCAACAAAAACAGGTAACATTATCACAATAGCGCTACCGACATGACATTATGTGGTAATGGAACATGAAATGAGTGAAATGAGCTATAAATAGACGTATGATGAAAAGGCGACATTTTGATTATAACGCCCATAATTCCAACACAAAAAAACATGACTAGACATTGCAGCTCTCTAAAGCCTTGTAAAAATTATTATAACGCATTCAAGGTACATAAAAACACAAGTCTGAACACGCTGGTCCATCGCATCTTAAAATTTGGCATCTAAACTCCTTTGCAGACTTGCTTAATTAAAAGCACTTTGTACATTATTCCGTAAAAAGGTACCTCCTTTTGTCATACCTCGTATACCTGGCTTACTGGCCTAAATTTACAGTCAGTAAGACAAGCAGCATAGCCGTCCTGCTTTCATAAAAGCTATATCCTTTATGGCAAAATATTTCTTGAGAAAAGACAGCCCTATATCATTAACTACCTTAATCACTTCATACACTGCCGTCCTTAGCCGATCAACATACAGCATAGATACACCAGCTTTCTCCCATAATTCTTTATAATTGGCGACTGATAGTCACAAAATACAAATCATACAGCTTTCATGGATCTTTTCCATTTTTAATATCCGATATACAACAAAAGTGCCACACAGTGGGGCAAAATTTAAAATGTGACAAAATAAACTTCTAACCAACGCTAGCTTTGCTTCAACTATTAAAATTACATATATTTATATAGCTTATAACATTTATATAGCTGCCTAGCTGTCTGCTTTGTTGCAGATTCTTGAGAATTTATGGCCCTAAATGTGCAGTAACTGATCGACATCTGCATCTACATGTAGTTAATCCACTCCATCCTGTATATGTAACACATTGTCGGGTAATTTATCATCGGACCTGAACAAGATATATTGAAATTTAGACTTTAAAACGAATTCTGACTCGAAAACGGCTGGCCGTAGAGAGAACGGACTGAAAGTTGGGACTTGGGTGTAGTTGTAACATGCATATGGGGTAACTGTGACCTTTTGGTGTTCAAGGTAATTTTGGGGTCTTTCGGTGCATTTGTTTCATAATGGCCTGTAACTCGAAAACGCTAAAACGGAGTGAAATTTGGGAGTCGTGGGTAGTGGTAGTATGTGTATGGGGTACCTTTGATCTTTTAGCGTTTAAGGTTATGTTGGGGTCATTCGGTGCACTTGTATCCAAATGGACTCTAACTCGAAAAAATCTGGCCATAGAACGAAACGGACTGAAATTTGGGACTCGGGGATAGTTGTCATATGTATAAGGGATACCTTTGATCTGTTAATGTGTTCAAAGTCATTTATGAGACATTTGGTTCACTTGTCTCAAAATGGCATGTAACTCGAAAACGGCTGGGTATAGGGATAAACGGACTGAAATTTGGGACTCGGGTATAGTTGTACCATGCATATGGAGTACATTTGACATTTTAGTGTTCAGGGTCATTTTAGGGCTATGTGGTGCAACAGTCTCAAAATGGCCTGTAACTCGAAAATGGTTGGGCATAGAGTGAAACGGAGTGAAATGTGGGAGCCGTGGGTAGTTGTAGTATGTATATGGGGTATACCTTGGACCTTTTAGGGTTTATTAAGGTTATTTTCGGGTCATTCTGTGTATTTGTCTCCCAATGGCCTCTAACTCGAAAAAGACTGACCATGGAATGAAACGGAGGGGGGGGGGGGGGTAGTTGTCATGTGTATATGGGATAACTTAAACCTGTTAGTGTTCGGGGTTATTTAGAGCACTTGTCTCAAAATGGCCTGTAATTCAAAACCGGTGGGCTATAGAGAGCGAAACAGACTTGTTTTTTTTTTTTCTGAATGACTCTACATATACAACGGTATATGCAAAAATAGCAAATTCACCATTGTAGCATATGGAGAAATAAATAATCTGAAGAACACCTTGCCAGAGTGATGCATACCTTTGGACAAGGCAGGGCTGTATCCAGACCGATGCAATCGATGCACATGCATCGGTCAGGTATCCAAGTGGACCGAATTACCCCAAATTACCCTGAACACTAAAAGGCCAAAGGTACCCCTTATCTGTTGAAATATTACCCACGAGTCCCGAATTTCACTCTGTTTTGCTCGACGATTGCTCGTTTTCCGGATAATTGAGGTTTTTTTTATTTCTCCATAGGTTACAATGGTGATTTTGCTATTTTTGAAACAAAAAAATCGTTAAAAATCAGAAACTCAAAATTTCAAAACTGTGAAACTTTTCGAGGAAAATTCAGGACAAGTTTCAAAACTTTTGGCTGCGATTTGTAGGAGGAGTAGCGCTTTGAAATTTTCGCTCCCATTGGGACCCATGTTAACGAAAATGAATAAAATTCGTCAAAATTTTTTAATTTTCTAAAATCGCCAATGTAGTTTTGTGAGGACCATTGGGAGGAAAGTTCAGGACAAGTTTCAAAACTTTTGGCTGCAATTTGTAGGAGTAGCGTTTTGAAATTTTCGCTCCCATTGGGTCCCATGTTAACGAAAACGAATAAAATTCGTTAAAATTTCAATTTTCAAAATTACAAAAATCCCAAACATAGTTTTGTGGGGACCATTAGGAAGAAAATTCAGGACTCTCACAACTTAGCTCTCATAGCCACTCAAAATGTATTCTCCTATCTCTTATCATTAGGCCCAAATTACGAAAAATCGCAAGTGCACCGAATGACCCCAAAATGACCTTGAACGCTAAAGGGCCAAAGGTACCCCTTATATGTTGTATAAGTACCCACGAGTCCCAAATTTCACTCCGTTTTGCTCTACGATCGCTCGTTTTCCAGATATTGAGGATTTTGATTTCTCCATAGGCTACAATGGTGAATTTGAAATTTTCGAAAAAAATCGTTAAAAATCGGAAACTCAAAATTTCAAAAATCCCCATCGTACTTTTGTGAGGACCACTGGGAGGAAAATTCAGGACATTGTTTCAAAACTTTTGGCTGCGATTTGTAGGAGGAGTAGCGTTTTGAAATTTTTGCTCCCATTAGGTCCCATGTTAATGAAAACGAATAATATTAGTTAAAACTTCAATTTTCAGAATTTCAAAAATCCCAAATTTAGTGTTGTGAGGACCATTGGTAAGAAAATTCAGGAAAAGTTTGAAAACTTTCGGCTGCGATGTGTAGGAGTAGCGTTTTGAAATTTTCGTTTCCATAGGGTTGGAAAAAAAAATGTTAATGAAAATGAAAAATATTCATAAAAAAAATCAAAGAAAAAAAAAGTGTTTTTCAAAAATTAAAAAAAAAAAAACGTCTGGGCATATGGCCCAGGGGAAGCCACAACCAAAATTTGAAAGAAATCCATGCACTAGCTTCAGGGTTAATTGATGCCACAGACGGACAACGGACATATTTTGATTACATGAGCTCTACTGACATAGTCAAGCAGAGCTAAAACACGGAGCAGTACGCAACCATTGACTATATTGACTGCATAGAAGCATTATCACTGCATCTGTATGATCTGTGTATGGAAAAGTTAGGTAGAAGAAGAAGAAGAATTCGTTTATTACAGTGACGTGCGTACATACCCTTCATAAAATATATATAAACAACGTTGTTCCAATGACGTATGCCCAGCCTGCGTGGGCTTACCCGTCACTCCAGACACACATCAATATCAAAGGTACAGTTGCATACATTTTTTTTCATACATTACTTAGTTAACAAAGATTCTCGTCTTTTAAAGGCAGTAACAGTGTACTTTGTAATAGCTCTGGGCTTATGATTCATTAAAAATTGTACAACCTCTAATTCGCTGCTTGTGCCAAGTTCGGAAAAATTAACAATACCCTTTTGCAAATCTCTGTAAGTGGAACAAGTAAGTAAGAAATGAATTTCGTCCTCAACCTCATTTTCACAGAACGGACAATGTCGATCACACACTTGTTTCTGTTCCGTCTATATCAGTGTATATCTACCTACCTCAATTTCTAATCGTAAAATGCTATAACGTAACTGGGCTAACCTAGATCTTTCGTTTCTCCATAAATTCATAGTAACATACAATTTCGGCTTCTGTTAGGTATAGCTTCGAATATGGGATACCAGTGTCTACACAAAAGAGCACTCGGCCATACGGTCAGTACATATGATACGGTAGCCAGTGCCAGTGGTAGGCGTTGTCCGGGCGATAATTGGGAATTACTATAAATCTCTTTCATATGTATATACACTCGGATATGTCTTGTTATGTCATTTATGTCACCTGCTTTTACGTATCCTATCACACCTCCAGATGCCACAATAGCTGCATAACCAAACCCAAAATAATCCATCGTTTCAGTTTTAGTGAGTTTAGAAGTTCAGGAGCGACTGGCAAACTACGGAATGGAAGAAATAAAAGCGAGTCGCACGGTTGCTTCGTCGGTCGTCAGACTCGTCACGTTACTTTTTGTGTGCCTGGTCGCGAGCCGGGGTCGCGAGGTTGGGCCCTGGGGTTGGGCTGGCTCTGGGAAACTGGGGAGAAGTAGATCTAGGCTAGAAGGCAATAAATGGGTGTGTAATGCTGCTTTCATTACTGGTGTGGGGCATAATCTCCATATTTCCACAGCCACCTTCAAAATACAAAACACGCACATTAGACACTTGGATATGAAAATGCTGACGAATGAGGAGTAAGTAATTAGTTTATTTTCAATTGTACTCTAAATACAGAAATACAATATAAATAAACACACAATTATAACATGTACAATTTGGGGCCATCAACATATGGGAACCACAAAGTTTCGGGAATGCTTGTGAGTGTACCTTTTACTAGTACGTTCTATGGGCCGCCTCACGGGTGCTAGCAAATGGTCTTGTCACGAGTATATGCGAGTCACAGTGCTTCACAAGTGCTCGTGAGTGTATGCTACACGAGTACACGTGAATGGTCGCTTCATGAGTGCTCGCAAATGGCAAGTTAGCACGAGTGCTCGTATTTGGTCGAAAGTATACCTCCTCATTTGTGTTGGAAACACGAAAAATTTCACTAACAACATTTTTGCTGTCATTTAAAGTAAATTCTAAGAAAAGAGATTCAAACACTTTTTGAACAAAGATGATAAGATTATTCCTTATGTAATTAATATGGCACTGACGATATATTGCTACCACACCACCCTTCCTATTGTCTCTACTTTTTCATATACATATAAAGTTAAAACTGGTCCGACTGAACAAGAGTGAATGGGTTTTATTAAGAAAAGTTCCACAAATCAAGACACATTGCATGTCCACCTTTTGCTCTATCATACGGTGTAGTAATATTTTTAGTTTTTCAAAATTTGTACTGAGGCTGCGGATATTGAGATGTAAAACATTAGATATGCCAACTGATTCCATGGCTATGCAATTTTTGAGGGCTTCAATGTCATAATATTTACTTTCAAGGTCAAAGTCCTTCAATCTTCAATATATTAGAGCTTTTATCTTTATTGTATAACTCGTTAATCAAATTACCATGATCATCATGATTAATATCCATGCACGCAGATCCATTATGATCATTCCATCAGCCATGTTCAAAATGAAAAACATCTTCATCAGATTGATACAATGAAGAGTGAAGTACAAAAAAGGTTTACCATTCGCTGTATCATCATATACTGCCAGGTGCAGCCAAACATGAGAGAGGCTATGCATGTATCATACCAAATTTTCATACAAATAAGTTTCCACAGACAAAAGGAAAAAAACTTAAAATATAATATAAAGATTACAAGCCTTATATACAAATGAGACATATGTAGCAAAACTATTTAACAAAAATATATTTCATCAATAGTTTTAGGCAAGAACAACTTATCCAATAACAAGAAAACTATTAGATATAATAAATAGAAAGTAACTCCACAATTTTAAGTAAGGTAAGAAAATTACAGAAAGTGCTGACATCATAGAGAATCAAGATCTTCAAAAATAATATAATACAGTATATATGAATAACATGTGTGTGCATATGAAAAGGATCTTATTATACTGTTGTTACTAACAAGTATAACAATATGCAGAAGTAAATAAACATAACTTAAAAGGCTTACGTAGCTCTTATGAAATTAGCCATGCAGAATTTAATAAAGACTAAAACACATTGACCAAGGGGTGCTTATGCAAGACTTAAAATCACCTAAATCCCTTAAATAGCAACAATATCTTCTTTTTCTTACCATTTTAACACCCCCCCCCCCCCCCCATGAGTACTGCTGGTTTCCATAAAAGCCCTATCAACATGTGTTTATAAGATATAGGTGAAGAGGTGCCTTTTCATAGTAACGATAAATGAACACCGTTGTTGGTAGCTGGCAACCTTTCTGCGTGCATATAAAATTATAGTAAAAGAAGGACGCATAGGCGTTGAGCTTTTTGTCCAACATCAAGACATCATAGGACTTTATGTAATCAGCTGTAATTGTACGCCCATTATTGGTTAAGGGTTGAAATTGTCAGAATACAGTTCTGAATACAATAGTAATGATAGGGTGGTAAGAGCTAATATGACAAAAATCCATTATTGTTCAACCTATTTCAACAAAAACCTGAGGCTGAGCTTATTACATATAGTCTGACACTTGAGTAGGAGGGTTGTTACAAAGACACACAGCAAAAAATAAAGTACTATAGATCCATGTATAATCGTGGAATAGCCCTCTTTTCCATGTTGAAGTGCAGGCAGTAGGGGCTGTTCGAACGGCCCCTAATGCCATGAAGAGGTATAGGCAGGGATGGCTATATCACGAGTATATACTGCTTGAATAGCTCCAATTCCCTATACCTTTAAGATAGGATAGGGGGCTATTTCAATTTCACGCTTTTTATTAGGTTACCAGGTTAGATTACACATTAAAAGAGCTTTATTTTGAGGGAAGGGTAAGTAAAAAGGGCTTAGATTTTTATTATTTTTTTAGGGGGGGGGGGCAACAGAAAAGACGAAGCATGTGATCTCTGTAAAATGGGGCTGGGGCTGAGCGACGGGGCGGCTGTTCGAACGCCTCCCCCCATGTAGTGCCATGTTGAGGTAGAGCCGGGGGGCTATAACATGAGTATATATACTGCTCGAATAGCCCTCTATGCCTTTAGCATTGTAGACGCGGCTATTTCTGGAGTATATATAGAGTAACGAATATTTTCATGATATCTTCTGTTGCTGCTATAGGAGTGTGTGGCAGCAGCTAAACTGGTGAATTAACAAAAAGGGGACTTGCAAAGGACATGCATGCGATGATTTTTTTTTCCGTTAATGCATGCTCTTTCCTAGTGGGGCATGGATATTGGCATAGTCTCAGTTATCTTGCGGTACTGTAATAGAGGTGTTGCAACAGCAAAGCTGGTGCATTAATAAGAAGTAGAGATATAATGTTGTGGGGATATGGCTTTTAGTCTGTTAAGCAGCCAGGAAAGAGTGATAGCCAGACACATCGCACCAAAATTAGGTGACGACTACAGTTGACTGCTGGGCCCAACACCTTCGGCGACTAAAGTCGACAGGTTTCAAAATAGGTTAAAGAAACATCCTGCTGAAAAAAAAGCAGAAGACAAAATCCGTGCCCAAAGACTTAAAGATTGTTTAAAAACCATTAAAATGGCTAACAAGATGCACAGGGTCCTTGACGCTCTGCTTGGGCACTTGCTAGATAAAATAATACCTGTAAGGTATAAACTTAGCAGTACAAAGCTCCCTGAATATTTAAGTCATAAGTACAGACAGGCCGTCAAAACTGGAAATGCACCGAATGTCCCCCAAATGAACATGAACACTTAACAGTGATAAGTATTCTGTATGCATGAAAGACTAATCTCTGAGGCAGAAATTTTGGTCCATTTTGCTCTACGCAACTACTGCTTTTCCAGATACAAGGGCGCCGAAAATCGGAAATGCACCGAATGACCTAAAACCGAATTTGAACACTTAACAGTCAAAAGTACCTTATATTCACTAAAAACTTACCCCAGAGGCCCATCTCTGAGGCTGAAATTTTGGTCCATTTTGCTCTACGCAACTATTGCTTTTCCAGATACAAGGGCGCCGAAAATCGGAAATACACCGAATGACCTCAAACCGAACTTGAACGCTTACCAGTCAGAAGTAACTTATATTCACTAAAAACTTACCCCAGAGACCCAACTTTTTGGTTTGTTTCACTCTACGACTAGTCGTTTCCGAGATTCAAGGTCGTCAAAATGCAGAAATGCACCGAATGACCCCAAGCTGAACTTCAACACTTAAGAGTCAAAAGTACTCTATATACCTAAAGTACTTACCCCTGGGGCCTAAATTTTGGCCCCTTTCGCTCTATGACTAGCCGTTTCCGAGATACAGGGTCGTCAAAAATCGGAAATGCACCGAGTGACCCCAAATTTTGGTCCGTTTCGCTCTACAGTCAGCGGTTTCCACGATATACACATTTTATAATTCCCCATTGACTACCATGTTAGGCAGCCCCCCTCCCCCCCCCGAAAAAAAATAAAAACAACATAAAAGAACAAAAACTTTGTGCAAAATTCAAAATTTCAAATTTCACTATTCTTTTAACAACTTTGGTAGAGACCCTCTCCGAGAGTTTACATGAATAGTGGGGATCAAATCTGGTGTGTACTTTCAGCAGAGATTTCATTTGAATCTTTTACTGCCATATGGTCCCATATGTTAACAAAAATGAAAAAAAAAAAAAACAAAAAAAAAAAAAAACAAAAAGCCCAGGGGCTTGGCGCTCTGCTTGACAAGATGTCCGGAAGACAATGACCACATAAACTGGGTAACACAGAGATCTAGATGTATCTTTTACTCTAAAACCTGCCGTTTTCGAGACACAAGGGTTTTGAAAATCAGAAATACACCGAAAGACCCCAGAATGACCTTAACCACTTAAGTGTCATAAGTTCCCTGTGTGCACTGAATTCTCAACCACGAAGACCAAATTTCATTTCGTTTCTCTCTACGACCTGCCACTTTCTAGATACAGACTTGTCAAAAATCGGAATGCACCTAATGACCACAGAA
>JAAUYG010039016.1_pt1 | contig 10041 bp, 3 predicted proteins | sample 7278091 | NCBI WGS metagenome assembly JAAUYG01 (sample SAMN14350201, study PRJNA611818) | marine sediment metagenome | isolation source: surface marine sediment (0.6m) | place: French Polynesia: Moorea | collected 2018-08
CAACTACTACTACTCCTACTACTACTACTACTACTACTACTACTACTACTACTACTACTACTACTACTAGTAGTAGTAGTAGTAGAAGTAGTAGTAATAGTACTAGTAGTACTACTACTACTACTACTACTGCTACTACTACTACTACTACTACTACTACTACTACTACTACTACTACTACTACTACTACTACTACTAGTACTAGTAGTAGTACTAGTAGTAGTAGTAGTAGCAGCAGCAGCAGCAGCAGCATTAGCATTAGTGTTATTATAGCGTAGTGATACTTCTGGTTTCCGTGTGGTTTCTGGTCCATAGGCAGAATATTTTTTTTTTTATGATCAACGTTATTGACATGTGTTCGAAGACTTATACTGGCCCAGGAAGAGATTTCATGTTTCTGTAAAAGGGCAAACATCCCCACCCCACATACACACAAATGTTATGTTAATATTTTATGATATTTTCTGTATCCTTTAGCATGGTGATAGAAAGGGGTAGAAAGAGGGTCCATATGCAATTTCCGGTACTTTTTTCAAATTCCAGGTTTCATGCCCAAATATGGCAATTTTGAAAAATCGACCATATCTAGGAAACCACTGCCCGTAGAGCGAAAATACGCTCATTTTTGACCCGCTAGGGTAGAAAGAGAGTCCACATGCAACTTCTGACACTTAACTTTTTTTCAGATTCCAGGCTTCATGCCCAAATATGGCAATTTTGAAAATCTGCCCCGCCCCGTATCTCAGAAACCACTGCCCATAGAGTGAAAATAAGCTCTATTTTGACCACTTGGGGGGCAGACAGAGAGTACATATGCAACTTCTGTAAATCTTTTCAATAAAAAGCTTTCATACATGTACTCCAATATGGCAATTTTGATAATCACGCTGTATCTTAGAGATGGCTCCAAAACTTAAAGTCTCTGTGGTTCTACCACCATTTTACACCAAAAACTGGCATGCAGATCTTGAATTTGGCTGCAAATTCTGTTTTCTAGTTAGAAGTTCATTTTTGCAACGTTGGCCTGGGAAAAGTGACATTTCACAACATAATCTACATTACCACAGAAAAGCAAAAATAAAAGCTTTTCTTTTACTCCAATGTTTACCGGTATTTAAAATAACATGGAATAGCCCCCGATTTCATTCGGCAGTCAAATTACCTTTGATCAGCATGCATCAGCCAATAGTATCAGGGGTGCATTTATTTTCAATTACAAGTGGTCACAGTTTTTGCGATTTTTAAATGTGTTTGGTGTATCTGAATTCAGGACGTTTCCCCACCAGGGGGTTTAAACCACTCCCTATTACCTAATCCACGGTGTCTTTGATGAATTGTAAAATCTATAATCATCATCATAGTTTGTATTATTATTATTAATTTGCAGTGCCATAATACCTGTGATATTAAAGGTCTTCCTTCAACTTGCATGATTTGGGATATGCCACGCTTTCTAAATAAAGCAAATACAAATGTACAGGTGCATGTAGAGAAATTCATCAAAACCAACAACCAAATTTCACATCTTTTATTACACTTTACTTTCAACAACATTCAGAATACCATGAATACAGACATTGGCAATTTTAACAAACGTCACTAGTTTAGCTATCCCCAATCACAGATTTGTCACGTGCTTTCAGTCTTGTCACATGTGATCAGCTCGTCGATTCTGCCAACGTGACGATTCCTTTCATAACGACACATGTGGCGAACAGTTGTGGGTCTGACGGCATCATGTACACGCCATTCTCTCCGAGGTATGTAAAACTGGGTTTGGGTCAAGGATAAAATTCCTTGCTATGTACATGAACGTGAAATGCTGTGTTTGAGCAGTGCTTTATCAAAAATTCAAACATGTCTGAGCATTTTTTGGCATACCTGGTTCCTTTTAAATACCCGGTAGCTGTCCAAAAATTTGCTTGTGCTTGTAAGCCACAGAGCTTATCTGTAATGGCTTAAGATAGGATGCATGATTGTGTAAGTGATTAATATATACTGCTCAAAACATTTAAGGGACCAAAGGTTAGCGTAGCATAATACAGACATGTAAGGGAGCAAAGTTCCAAACGTTTAAGGGAGCAAAGTTAGCATAGTTTAGTGTCAAATCAGTGGCCATACCAGCTACTGATTTGGCGATAAACAGTGTTATAGTGTTTGAAGGTGTTTGAAAGGGTAAAGGTCACGATCGCAATGGCTCTGATACACTTGTGTTTTGGGGGTGATTCCCCTCTGGGTTGTGTAAAAAATAAAGTTTTGCTAATTTTTTTTCTGCCAAAACTGCATTATCAAGCAAAATGATTCAACTAAACAGGACTACAATCCGGAAGGATTTTTCCCAAGATATTCCAAATATATGGCTTTGAAAATCTGATCCCTTAAATATTTTAAGTAGTGTATATAGCACCACATATTCTACTCTCCCTTCCTTATGGAGTTCTAAAAAGTATTGCATTTTATATATGAAAGGATCTTGAAAAGCACACAAATGAAGGCTCATTCAAGTGGACCCAATGTGGTAAATGATGTAGCCTTAGACCATGTACAGCTCTGGTCAATTAATTGCAGCAAATCTGGCTGACATTACATTTGGCTAAGCTAGCCAGGGCTCAAGCCATCTTCAATTGGCTGGGCAACTCAAGGTGTGTTTCCACCGTAGCCAGCTAGAGCCACCTCGCCTTGGCCACAGGAAGCCCAGAGAAGCGAGCGCCGGCAAAGGCTGGGTACAACCAGTGGTGAGAGAGATCAGAGCCTTCTTGCCTCCCTTGCCAGAGCTATCTTTGCTGAGTGTTGGTTAACTTGTCTTTGGCTACCACCAGCTTACATCAGCAGCCACCAGTTTCAAAACATGCTGGCTCTCGCTGGTTGGCTAAGTAGTGCTTAGGCTCTCGCTTTGTTAGGCTGGCTAGCCAGATTTCGCCTTGGCTATAGAGCCATTTAAATTAGGGTAACCAATTTTGCTGTAGTGCGTTGGCCAGAGCGGTACTGTACATATATACTTAGGTGCAACGACTGTAGTTTACCATACTGGAACCATGCTTTATTCATTAGTAAAGTCTCACACACTTGATAATTCTGAGCGTGTTAATGTTGGGAAAGGATACGGAAATCTGAGAACCCAGAAACCACTCTGAAGAGGCATGGGTTCCTGGTTGCCAGGGTAGAAGACGGGACACTGGCCATGAGCAGGTCGTACTCGAGGCCGTAGCCGCACCTGTAAGGGTCCCTCAGGGACTGCCACAAACAGACGCATAGCTTGGGCTGTGTTTCCTTTTGAACTCCTGAAAACATTGAACACATTGAAATAATGATCCTCAAAACAATGGAAGTGCTTCAAGTATGGCATAATCAACTAGTGCATGAATATTACTTGCCTAGAGGTTCACATAGCCTAGACGTTTCCTGCCTGAAGAATTTCAGACAGAAATAATTTTTTTAGGGCCTAAGCTGCTATGTCGGCTAGCTACCTCGTTGCATAACCATGGCTGCTGTTTTGGGCTTGTGTTGTGTCGTTATAGGCAGTTTCCTTTTAATTGGTGCGAAAGCCACATTGGTTTGAATCTCATTCATGCCACATTTGACGAATAAACTAAAATCCACCAAAAATGCCAATAATGATCAAAATTCTGTTTTGGCTTCATTGTTAATTAAGGTGGATCAGTACCCCAGCCTTAAGACTATCGGTTGACCAAAACTTTAAGGTACACTTAAAGGTGATACATTTCAGGATAAACAGATAAAGACCACCCTAGAATTCAGACCGCTTTGGTCTCCTCAAGAGGGGGGCCTAATTTGAGGGTTCCACTGTATATAAATACACTTTAACATATTCAGTGATGAGTGTGGTTAGTATGCATTGTATGACTGGTCAGCTCTGTGGTCAAGTTACCAGTTCATCCAGAAAAAAACAATCATTTTTAAAAGTTCTTCAAAAAACACTGTGAACACAGAAGTACAAATTGAGACGTTACTTGGCAAACTTCCCAAAATAACACAAGCATTTATGCCAAACATGTACCTGCACTGGCACGAGTTGTACAATGGCATGTCATTGTTCAGGATCCGGTGTGCAGTTTCCTTGAAGTTCCCAGACATCGGAACCTTGAAGACCTTCTCTGGAGCACTGCAGAAGAAACGATGGCCTCTGGGACACTCATACTCTAGGCCGATGTATAACCGTAATGTCACCTCCCCAATTTCTGAAAGCAGGTGGTATAGAGGAAGTTCAATAAAGCAAATGCGGAAAACCTTATCACATCTCTACACACATTGTAACTGCTAAGTGTTGGAACCTGAAACATATTACACCCCTCCCCCCACCCTCTCATGACATATTTCAATTAGTTTTTCATTGTCCCTTAAAAGATATTTCAAGTCTTCTTGTGATACAATAGGTTCAACTTTCTCCATAAGAGACAGTCATAAAAACTTCGGTTTATTTATCGTGGCAAAGAAGAGCGCTCTGGTGTGATTCGAAGTCAGGCCTTTCTGTTAAAGAAAAATATGTCCTAAAGCATACAAGGCCTGCACCTCTATCACTTCGCCACTGAGGCTGCTGGCATAGTCGGCCATTGTGTTCGCATTTCAGCTTTCCACTCTCTATATATGTCTTCATGTATGTTGTAAAAGGCAAAGACTCTACCCATTACGCACGAGTAGTGCTCCTATACTATCCACTGTTGAGTTCTACGGTGATGTCTTATAAGTAGGAACTCAATGCAAGGACAGATTGCCAATATCACCACATGCCCATACTAGTTAATTTGTACGTAGCCTGTCATTTGATACCTTTTGCCCCTTTCCTGGCCTTTCCAGATTTTTTCCCCGGCTGGTCACCTATACTGGGCCATTTCTCTTTGTCTCCTTTTACTGGTATGTCAAATGGCAACAGAAAGTTACCGCCATGCATGAAGCCAGGCTGCTCCAAACCTGAAGAATAAATAGAAGTCAAAAATATATACAGTAGTCCCCCTACAATAGGGGCACACCTTCTACCAAACATTTGTCCTTATCAGGGAGGTGTCCCTTGGTGAGAGGATGCATCACATAAATTATATTCCCGGCACTTGCTGCCAAGAACTTGTGTCCTTTCTACCGGGGTGTCCTCTCTAGTATAGACTGTCCTTTAAGACAGGGACGACTGTATAACTATTGACTGCATCCTTAATGTAACTAAAGTTCTCAGGTAACATTTTCGTAGACTTTTTTCATGACCTGTTATATAGCCTTTATAGTTTTTATGTATCTACCCATGTGTACATGCGCATGTACTGCACTCTTGGGGCAATTCACGTGCCAAGAATCACAACACATGGTCCCTCTACTTTAAGACCACCCATTGGACCACAGAAATTTGGTCCTATTCTGCAGATGGTCTTAAAATAAAGGTTCAATATCACACAAACTCACAATTTGGAACCAAATTATGTGGTCTTATATAATTAAGATGGTCTGAAAAGAAAGGGATGTAACAACGGTTGGGCCACTGTACAGGCAAAATGACTATTTACATTATGGGATGCAAATAATATTTCTTGCAAATAATATTTCTTCATCGTAAAACGTTGTGTCCGGTTATGGCACAATATAATAAAAGAAGACTAACTAGCAATAAATGCAAAACATGTAAAGACCTGGCTCATATGTTGAGGCCTTTACAGTCCTAAAAGTTTGCAGTTCCAAAATTAAGCGCTTTCTCCTGAATTATGAGGGCCTATGGGAACTCTGTGGTTACTAATGTTGACCTTTCCAACATGTGTCAGTATTGAGGTAGATCCTGCTATAACTCCATCACCTCATTCTTTTGTACTTCCTGTGATACCTACTGAGGTGTAACCATCTTCCTTGAATATTAGGCATAGCTTGGATGGGCACATGTAACATCAAATTCACTGTACTGGATATCACCACATGTAAGTAAAATGCTAATCACAGCGACTGTTCAGTAGTTACTGTGTATAATCTTTAATGATGATGACTATGACCATGATGACTAAACGTGGTGAATTGGTGTGAGCTGGCACTGGCAGTGACGTGAGAGACGTTCACAAGATGGCCAACTGATGAAATGCAGAAGACCAGAGCAGTGGAATTTTTTATCACAGATGTGGGGCATGATGGACTGGCCTAAATTGTATATGCTTTTCAAGTGGACAGTTATTCTAAATTTGTGACATAGTACAACAATGTTGATAATAGTCTTGAAAAGAACCACCACAATTATTGGGATATAATCTTATTTTTACCACTAAGCTTTTTCGTCACCATCTATCTGAGTAATCGCTCACCGACATTAGGACTGTAATTGGAGTATTTTCCCAAACTGATGAGCGACCATGACGGAAACTTCGGCAGCAAGCCAGCAGGACTTCCTGTGTGGATCATTCCCGGCAGATACTCAATCGTCGATGCCTGCCGTGTCGGCGTCTTCAAGCACTCTTCCTCGGTCTCCTCCTGAGAGGCCTCCCCCTCCTCCTCGTCTTCCTCCTGTGAGTCTTTTTCGAATGATGTTGTCTCCGGGGAGCCGCGATCGCGAGGCTGGGACCCCTGTGACAGGGGCGTACAGGGGCCATTCGCGTCATCTGGATTAAAACTGTTCTGGACGCTGCGTCCATACACATCACTGCCACCTGATTGCCCTTCAATCGAGAACGAAAGATCAGATTAGCAGGAAAAGTGGCTACCATTCAGCTTTAAACATTGCAGCTTTAAACATTGTGTACAAGATACATGTATTTAACAATTGCATTGTTGTGTAAAACAGGTAAAATGTATTTTAGCGATTGAATGCTGGTGTATAAAATAGGTTAAAGGAATTTTATGAGCTGCATTGCTGTGTAAAAGAGGTTAAAACTTAAGGTATTTTAGCAATTGCATGGCTGTGTTAAAACGTGTAAATTCAGATATCACCAACAAATCCCCGATTTTTAATTTTCATACCTAAACTCAAGGCCAAGCTAAGACTAGGTGTCACTGTTCCGAGTTCTGTTTTCAGAGACAATCCGGATTCCTTCCTCTCTACGGGAGGCTTCCCTGATCCAGGACTGGCCGGCTGAGCAGGAGGGGCGGCGGGGGAGGCCTGGAGCGTGGCTCCTGCTCGCACGTCGGCCGTACTGGGCTGAAATACTGGCAAATCGTGGTGTTCTAGCGTCGCGCAACATTGCTTCTCCAGGGTTTGGAAAAAATCATAGTTGGCGGCCTGAAGAAAAATGGATATATGCATATTCATAAGTGTATCTATTAAAACTTTGCCTAATTATACCGGTAATAATTTTTTATGCGTGCATCTACACAAGAAAATGCAAGATAAATTATTTATCTACTTCCAGTGGGGCCCTATAAGATCATGGGACTTTGGTCCCACCAACTGTGGTCTGAATTTTGCGGTGGTGTTATCAAGAAATTCTGAAATATTGTCCTGGTGTGCATTGTGCAAGTCTTTCAAGACCAACTAGCACTAGTAGTCTTAAATGGTCACTAGTAGACTAGTGGTCTTAATCAGGGTATGGTCTTATAACCCGTGGAATCTTAAGATGGTGTTTCCTGCATATAGAACATGTATTTTTCAAGTATCGCTTGTAAAAGAAAAAAGCTTTATATCTTTCATGTTTGATATTCAATAAAACTTTATCGTCTTTCGGGGAAAGAAAATAAGGTTATTAAGGGATACTCACAGTCGCTTTGTTAAATTAAGTTGTCGTGGACAGTGGAGCCTCGTCTTGCGCAATACCTCATAATGAAGACCACTTGCATATATACCATCAGTACTAAGCTGCATTTTACAATGTTTAGTGGTGTCAGAAATAAGACCACCTCACAATTAACACCAGTTTAAATCAGCTCTGTGCAAGGTCTTAATTCTGAGATCCCACTATAATAGCATGATACAGCAGGGACATCCCTTCTGTCACATAAGTATGTTCTCGTTAGACAGGAGTTTGGTGACAGAGAACATCAAACACATTAAGAGTATCTGTTGCCTAGACGGGCATCCTTTCTAGAGGGGTGTCATCTGTATTTAAAGGCCTCCTGAAATAATTCAACCTACGGTTACAAAAAAATGTCACAAGTCGTGGCAACGACCCTTTTTGCATATGTTGTCACCTGCAGAGTTGAAGAGCACTATAGCGCTGCCTGGTGGTGAAAGCTGGTACCTGTGACATTACCCCAGGTATTTGAGGCTGCGGCACTGACCAGCTGTTGCATGTGATATTGTGATTTACAAAGGTTCAGATGTTACATACGTTTCGGTAAAAGAAGGCTGTAGTGATGTTAATAAACATATTGCAAGGCAACATGGCTTCTCTGAGACAGGGGTGAACCCGAAATCTCTTGGATGATGTCACGCATAAATTAATGGTTGCACAGGTGAGTAGCCAAATATTGTGGGCCTGTGACACTTTTAATTGCTGAAACAGAGACGGGGGAAACTGTAGCTTTAAGACAGTTATTGGTTATGACTCTATCGTTTTATGACAGCAGTTGACTGCTACTGTTACCCCTTTACCCTGTGACTGAAAGGGTCCTCCTTCTCCCCCTGTATCCGCCCGCAGTTACACGTCGCCTTCGTCTTCACCTGGCTGCAGTGAGGCATGATGGGAAGCTGCTTGTTATCTGCGGTCTCCGGAAAGTCTGGCAGACGATGCAGCTGAAGTGAAAAAGATGTACAATGTTGTCGTACTTTCCATGCATGAGTTAATTTAGATTAATGTTAAGCTTCTCTGTTGAATGAAAGTTGTTGCTGTACAGCATGTACAATGATCATGTTAATCTCTGCTGTAATGATGTTAAAAGTCCAGTACCGCAATATTTGGACATATGGGACAGTGGATAGCCGCTGGTGAAAACCTGATATAAATTTCGGAGATTAGAAGCCAGATGTCGTCTCTTGATACTTGACTGACACTTGTCCTATCTCATCTGGTGGAGCATTTTGCCATCCAGACCTATCCCCTTGTTGCTCTGACAGGATTTCCCTGTTAAAGACTCCTCCCATTATCTGACTGACAGCGTTTGATGGACAGTGTTTGCCTTTCAGACTCCTCCCATCACCTGATTGACAGTGTTTGCCATCAGGCTCCTCCCATTACGTGACTGACAGTCTTTGCCCATTGGGCTCTTCAACTTACTTGATTGACACTGCTTGCTCCTACCATTACCTAAATGGCATGACAGTGTTTGCCTGTGAGGCCTCTCCTCTTACCTGATTGACACAGTGTTTGCCTGTCAAACTTCTCTCTTCACACAACTGTCTTCCGTTCTTCCAGAATTTCTCGCAGTATTCTTCAAGTTCTTGAAGATATTTTTGCGCAGTTGGACCGCGTGCGTGCTGACAAAAGACTGACTTTGCCTGCATCAACTGGAAAAGAAAAATCATCCTGTTACCAAAGTTAACAAAATTTATGTGTTGCTGTAAAAAATAGTTTGAAATGGGACAGACATCAAATTTGTACAAGGGCTGGAAAGCTGCCAAATTTAAAAGAGATCAGTAATTTTTGGTTTTTATGAGCTAATAGATTTAAACAAGGGAAGCCCTAATAGGACAATATTTATATTTAAACAATGCAAAAGATATTTACATCAAAGTCACAAAGATATTACTCTGTAAAATAAAAATTTCTCTGAAAGCTTATAGACTTACTTTTGAAAGGTGTAAGGACTGTGTGTAATGCTGTGGAAGACCCTCTCGATAGCTGCCTTCCGCCATAGGCAAGACTTTAGAACAACGGCTGCACCAAAAACAAAAGGACATTGTGACAATACCTTTTGTAAGGAGATGGGTGTAACACATTCAGACTTGAAAGCTGATCCAAATCGGACCATGGTCAGTGAATTTTTTTCCTTATTTTGACCCACAGGATATCCAAACAGCATTACATGTACTTTCATTCCTACATAATCCAACAGCATTACATGTACTTTCATTGCTACATACAGTGAAACCTGTCTTGAGAGACCATTGCCATGAAAGACCACCTGTCTTGACAGACCACACATTTTCGGCAGAAGGACATACATTTTAATATAACTGAACCTGTCACC
>JAAUYG010149343.1_pt1 | contig 10041 bp, 8 predicted proteins | sample 7278091 | NCBI WGS metagenome assembly JAAUYG01 (sample SAMN14350201, study PRJNA611818) | marine sediment metagenome | isolation source: surface marine sediment (0.6m) | place: French Polynesia: Moorea | collected 2018-08
AAAAGTTTTTTTTATTTATTACATTGTTTTCGTTAACATGGGCCCTTATTTATTTATTTATTTATTTATTTATTTATTTATTTATTTATTTATTTTCATTAACCCCCCCAGCGTTGGGGAAAGCAATCATGTAACAAATGGACAAACAGGTGCATACACAACACATTAAAAATAAGAGCCAACATTTCAAAACGCTACTTCTGCAAATCGCGGCCGAAAGTTTGCAACTTTTCCTGACTTTTCTAGGCAATGGTCCCAACAAAGCTGCAATTGGGATTTTTAAAATTTTGAGTTTCCAATTTTTATTAAATGATTTTTTTTTAAAAAAAAACTGTCAAATTCATCACTGCACATTATGGAGAAACAAAAGGCCTCAACTATTTCCAAACAAGCGATCATAGTAGAGTGAAACGAAGTGAAATTTGGGACTCGTGGGTACTAGTGGTAATGCTCAAGTCTTTGGCCTTGTAATGCTCAAGTTCATTTTGGCGTCATTTGTTTTGTTTTTTTTTTTTTTTTTTGCGATTTTCGTAATTTTGGGCCTAATAATAAGAGATAGGAGAAAACATTCTGAGTGGCTATAAGAGGTAAACAGTGAGAGATGTGATTCCTGTATATAACAATAGGAAACCATATATGTAGACAGAGTGATATGACACTGTCACATTTGGCCTTGAGTGGCCTTGAAGGTTCAAAGTGAAGGTCACTCAAATTTCGAAGCTTTATATACTTGTAAGGAGCAGAGTTAAGAGATTTTTTTATTATTAAACACCAATAGGAAGTCCTATATGGGGATTCAAATGCCCTCTTGTTTTTACGATTTGTTTGTTTTTGATTAATTAATATGAAACCCTAAGAGAGCTCAGTGAAGTGTAATGGTAGTCACTACTACAGTAGCTTCTCCGCTACATCGGAGTCCATGGATATGACGTTATAATATCATATAACCATGACTACCCTATAACCGTGCACGTAATAGGCACATATAGTGCGGTAAGCATGTAGTATTATGCATGTGCATGTACCGTAAAACTTCTAATGAGCGCCTGGCCTCTAATAAAAGCCGGCCTCTAATAGGCGCCGGGTGTCCGGGGACACTGAATTTGAAAAATGCCTCTAATTATGCCTCTAATAAACGCCTGCCTCCAATAGCAGCCGGGTCTAAGGCACGTCTGAAATTTATTGCCGCCCGGGCGGTCATTAGAGGTTTTACGGTACCTCCCTTATACTACCAGTTATAACTAGCCGGTACTTTTTGTCTGATTTTGCCTCTATGAAAGCCCTTTGACTGCAAACAATATTTTAATAGGCCTTTATCTCTAATTTTATGTGACGAATTGCATGTTTGTGTTCAAAAGAATTATATATATGGCAGACTAACTTGACTATCTAGAGCTGTAGGGGATCAGCAGAAATCTTAATATGCAGAACAACAATGACATATAAGGGACATGACATTCGGCAAAATATATTATCGAAATGACCGCCATTGCGCTTTAACGGTGTGCTAAATTCCATGCTTGTCTCCTCAAGACCCACAGTTCCTACAAACAGGTCACCTATCTACAGTGCTGCTATTGAGCTGAAAATTTCAAACCCCTCTTTCTGAAGTGATTTTCATGCAGGTTCAGCGAAACTTCACGATAAACTTAGCAGTCATGGGAGAATACAGGCTATTATATTTTTGAGGATGTATCAAACATTAAAAAGGTTATGGCAGTTCGATTATTTTCTTAACATAGCACCAAACAGAGACACTAATTTCAAAACACTACTGCTACAGTTTTTATCAGATTTCAGCTAAATTATACGAGTAGATTGGCACACATAGGGGTGGTGCAGGTTATTCTCTTTCTTGGCAAAATAAATCGGCCAAGGTTAAAAAAAATGCTTTATGCGAGAAGAAATGAGTCCAAGAATAGCAGCTCTGTTTAAAGGGCTGAGGCAGTGGCGTTCGTTCTGTTACACTGTGACGTCAGACAGGAAGTCCTACTATTGAGCCCTCTGATGGGGAGTATAACAGCCACGGTCATGGCAAGTGTTGGGTTTATGAGTACGTATGTTCACGGGTAAGTACAAAGATGTTCTTGTACAATTGAATGCACTTGTATCCGTTAATATACCGCAGTGTATGCTGTAGTCTAGGTGAATAATAGAATAATGGGATCACTGTATACATACGTTTGAATTAAATATGTATGGGACTCAGCTGTGCATTGCTGTAGTTAGCATTCTGTTACGTCACACACCATTTGTACATGCAGGCGCTAATCTTTTCAATGGCATTACATCATCCCATTGTCTGACCCTAATGCTACAGGGACAACTACTGCTAAACAAAGAATTTCCTATTGTACCAACGCATGTTACGGCCAAGTATGGAAATGGAACAGGGTGGATAATAGAGGTGTAGATGCACTCATTGTTTGCCTGTGACACAGGCACACAATCACTAGGGGAAATGTAAATATCGGGAAGCCGGAACACCCCTTGACTGTGCATCTGCTGCCAGCAGCGCAAACACACTGCAATTCACGACATGACGGCCGATTGATACAGAAGCTAGCTGGTACTACTCTCTGTTCTTTGCTGTCTGTCCGCATAGCGTCCTATAGATAGCGGCAGTGTGAAGCAGAGATTTATAGGATGGGACGACTGTTTCTTGTTATCACCCTGTACCAGTTCCATGTGTTAAATATTGTTAAATATACAGTGAAACCTGCCTTTAAGACCACCTGTGAAATAAGGACAACCTTGGAATCAGGACCAGCTACTTCAGTCCCTGGGCCTATTCACCACATGGAAATGGACCTGCGGAATAAGAACACCTCAGAATTCATGATAGCTTTCCACAGTCCCTTGGTTGTCCCCAATTCCCAGGTTCCACTGTAATATAGGTGGAAGGAGACTCCTCTGAAGTCTCAGTCTGGGTTCGTCTATTCTTACGTGGCCTCAAAGACATCTTAACCCGCTCCTGTCAACGGACTATCCCCTCAGGCTTAGAATCTCACTGGCATGCGCACAAGTCTGTAACAAGCTATATATAAACACCGACCTGACTCATTAACATCCATGTTTGACACGGCTTACCTGGAACATTGACCTTGTAATTGATTCATTGCCTGACTGCGTTTGTTCTGGATTAGAACGAAACGAAAGATTAAAGGCTGGCATAGAAAACGACCACTCCCATGTTGGGTGCCTTGCCGTATTGTATATAACTGATATAACTAGAGGGTAATCTTCACGATGTTAGGGACCTAAGGCAAATTTCTTTTCCCTTATTATTTTTTTCCTCCTTTTATGCTCGGTCCCTGTAATTGGGTGAAGGTCAAAAGAAGAATGGGGAACATGCTGTGTTCGTGACAGAAATCCCCTACATTGTATCTATCCGAGAAGATCACAGCTTGGATTCCCTTCCCCCCCCCCAACCCCCCAACCCCCACCCCACCACCCCCTCGTCGGCAAAGTAAAGGCAAACCTGAAGAAACCGCCTCACAGAAAAATAAAACACACACAGCAATACATGGACTCCATGCAGGATTTATTGGCCACGTGTCCACTCCAGTGTAAAGAACACGGATACTACATATAGTAGTCAGGATATATAACACGGGGACCTCAAGGAACAAAGAAGTATGCCCGCATTCAATTTGACAGTAGCTGAAGCACATTTAATGATGGTTTTAACCAAATAACCTTATACTTCTATGGCCAAACCGGTCTAGCATCGATAACTAAGACTTAGTACTTGTTAACAAGACACGGCGTAAAGTTTGAACAGTCACATTACGGTAAAAGTAATGTTAACTTTAGCTAACAAATATGCTAATTAAGATTCCATGTTTAAAATGGCAAAATGCTGATGAAAGTTTTGATTCATATGGTGCTTACCATCCGATGTTTAAACAGAGGATTGTGCTTTATACTTCTGGGTAGTACGCCTTAAGGCTCTTCATATATCAGTGAGAATAAAATATGAGATTCCTTTGAATATGCATATAATATATTCCACAATAAAACCGGACCAGAGCAGTTCAACGTTCTGACCTATTCCCTGTGTTGAGGTATTTTCAAAATGGCTGCCTGAATACTACTACATGTATGTTCATGATTAGACGCCTGATTAAAAGAAGAACGTAAAATTTATACCCGTTGTACTAGTTTCCGGTTTGGTCGAATAACGTAACCAATAGGCTTTACCTGGCTTGTACAACGTTATGTGAACGTTGAGCGACGTTCTCCATACATTTAGTAAGAAAAACAATGAGTTTTGCCCCTTTGACCCTAATGCGCTACCATTACAGGTATACAAGTGAGCCTTCTATTCGGGTATGTTTTAGCTACACTACACAAAAAAGTTAAGGATACTAAATATCCTTATTTTTATGTAGTCTATATATGCTGTACGTGCACGTATCAGCGTGTAGCATATATAAACGACACAAAAAATTAAGGATATTTAATATCCTTAACTGTTTTGTGTAGTTTATATAAAGCCAAGTTATACAGTGAAACCTGTCTTTAAGACCCCCCTGAGAAATAGGGAAAACCTGGGAATTAAGGACAGCTACTCCAGTACCTAGGCCTATTCAATACATAGAACTAGACATGAGAAATAAGCCCACCTCAGAATTCAGGACAGTTTTTCACGGTCCCTTGGGTGTCCCTAATTCCCAGGTTCTACTTTGTTTTTGTATCTTCTATGGCGAGACCAGAATAAGTGGTTACTTCCAAGCAGTCTTTTATTAAAGTGAAGGTCTTTTCGTGCGTATGCAATGTCGGGGGCTATGCAGTAAAACTGGTTTTAATGTTGAGGAAAGAGAGATTCAACAAAAAGCAGAAACCGTGAGTAACCGGCAATCCAGGGGCCTAGGTTCTAACTGGCGGCTCCACCAAACGTCCATTTATAGGTGTATGTAATAAATTAATAAGGGCATGCGACTCAGGCCTTAATCCCTAGGCTGTCCGTTAGTGGTTAGTGGGGTCATAAACCTGCTAGCGCAGATATTAATGCAGATCCCCCAAGGGGCGGTATAGCCTGGCTCCAACACCTGGGATTAGAAAGTTGCTTCCGTAAAAGCCAGGAAGCATCCGGCGATTAGAATAGCCTGGATAAAAATTCGGAAGTAGACCTATTGTCGGGTCCCAGACAACATATAGGCTTGGGCTGCAGGGATTGGACAGGGCAATACTTAGTCAATGTACGACTTACGGTGTCTTTAGTGAGCGTCCCCGATGGACTTTTCATCAGACAATCAACAGTAGCAAAGTAGGGAAAAACCCATCGTGAGCCCTTGACAATCTACTGTAACGGTAAATCTGCAGTAGATTCCGGCATTGAATGAAATGTTGACCTCTGTTAATTTATATGACTGTTTTAAAATAAAATTTTTGACAGTTGGTAACTTGTCTTTGTAAACAAAGATACTATATACTGACTGCCTCCTCTTCTTTGTACACTACCAATAATAAGGTCACCCGAAGTTAATGTGGTTGTTTTGGACGACTGCCTTTATATCCTTATACTTAGATATCCCACTTGCCTTAATTTATTATTATTACATAAGCAGTATCGGAAAATCATCGGTTCTTTTGTCAAAGAATTGTTTTTCAATGAATACACGTATTCATACATCATATTAAGAATTCTCATTTTGATTTTAAGAAAGCAAATTTGACTCCTGTCCATTGAATTGCCTCACACCACAAGTTTTTAAGCTTAATCAACCGTCACACAGCGGATGTACACATCCTTCCCTCAGTCTCCAGCGGAACATGGGTAACCTCGATGGAAGCGTCCGTGCTCGTTACTTTGTCAGAAGCACGCATCTCCCGATCGCCGCTTCCGTAGCGACGCGAGCGACACCTCCGACCAAGTTTTGCAATGACTGTCGACCGATAGAGGGGGCTGCAGCAGTAGCAGACGAAGCTGTCGCCGGCTGATCGACAGATAAAAAGAAACAACAAGATCTGCTGCCAGACGAAAGCCCTCTGATGCTGAACGGGCATGAATGGCAACGTCTGCACACAGATCCGCAGCAGGTTACAAGGGAGGTTGCACAAAAGAAAGAACAGCGACAACGATAGTGTGATCTGCGTCATTTCCGCCTCCAGATGACTGTCGCTCGACGGAGATGTTGGCGCCGTACTAGATGTCGTAACCGTTGTCTCGCGCTGTGCCGAGAGATCGGCCGAGTGGGGTCGCTGACGGCATACGTGGACGAAGCAATACAACAGGAGTAAGAGCAGTAGGAAGTAGGCCACTCCGAAGTTGAATACTATGTCTATTTTCCCCAGAGTTTCCGCCACGGAGTGGAACTGTATGAGTGGAACGCAGATTGGGGCGACTTCCGTCCATACTATTCCGGAGAGCAGGCTTTTATTGAGGAAGATCACCACACCTGCCGCCGTCGTGAACGACGCGACGAAGACCCAGGCCGACACGTCCTGCAAGAATTCACTTCCGGCAAGACACGGGGGTCTCTTGACGGTCAAAGAGCGGTTGAGGAGCATGCCGCATAGCAGCCACAGCGACAGAAATGTGCTAAGGTCAGCAAAAAAAGTAAAGGACAGGCACCACCAATCGGAGGCGGCCATCCACGGCTTTATTAGCGACGCCCACATCAGCGCCACCGAGAGCAGGAACACCGTGTCCCACACGAACCGGAAGCCGAGGAACACCGCTCCCGTGGAATGCCGTAAGCGACTGCGCAGTACGACAAACAGACCGAAGACGTTGGCTGTAGATCCGACTGCTATAATTATCGGCGTACAGTAGAACTTCAAGAAGGTGTACACCGCAGAAATCTGGTTGATGTCATTGACGTCATTTCCTAGCAACGTGGCGTTCACATAGAGCGTGGTGAGGAATATCTCCATGGTGATGTTTGTCAATTGTCCCACTCCGATCAAATTATTTTCAACGTTGGCCCAGGTTTTCTGAAATTTAGAAATATGAAAAGTCATCATCATCATCATCATCATCATCATCATCATCATCATCATCATCGTCGTCGTCGTCGTCGTCGTAGTCGTCGTCATTATCGTCGAAGTCGTTATTGCCATGATCATTGATTGGTTCCCATCACCACAATCTCGTCATAGTCATAGTTGTGATTTTAAAGTTGTGATTATTACCAGAAACCAATAAATGAAAGAAATCTTTTACCGTAAGGTTACAGTGTGAACGACACCCGACCCACCACTACTACATGGCCAACCGAATATATTGGACATTTCCTGGAAGATTGCGATCGAAGTCAAAATACTGAACGAAATTTGAGAAGAAGCTTTGCTAGCCGCGAACTCCACCCAAATAATTAATATGTGACCTGCAGCATGTTTCAACAGAACTAACTTTATAGATCCGGTCGAAGCGATTGTGTTTCGTTCTTATAATGATTTCGCAATTAGCTGTTTAGCATTGGCTAGATTGTCTCCTCTCCAGCCGGGACAGCGTGGGAAGGCCACACGCGTGGTATATAGTGAGTTGAAAAGGGCGTGAGTTGAAAAAAACGAAAACCCACAAACATTGCTATGACAACCTGACAATGGAAAGACCGGATGTCAATTTGTGGGAGCTTTGTGGAAGGAAACGCGAAGGGTCTCAAATTGCGCTTATGTCATTAAGCTTCGGAGAACGCTGATTGTGCTATTAATTGATTTTCCTCGAAGAAAGCCGGTCAGTTTTCTGAGAAGGTTTGGCGGCCAACTCTATAGCGCTGGACAGAGAGGGCGTGAAAGGGAAGGTGCCCTCATTACAGTAACACGGCCGCCTTCCCCAAATACTGTGGCCCAAGTTTTCACGTACTAAGGAAACTGTTTTTCCTTTACTGGTTTATCGGAGAATTCTGATTCAATATAATTGGAGCGTCGGTGGTAATTAAAGCTCAGACTGTGTCAGGGCATAGTGGTTTGCTATACCAAGCTCTACTCCGCCAAAAAAGCCAGCTTGACTTGGCAGCTTTTGCCCGCCAAGCTGGTTAATTAGCAATTAAGGTATCCCGCAGGAACCTTGGTTCATCAGTATTTACTCTAAAAATAAACGTAGCCCAAGAAGCATCTGCCAATACAACAGACAATACTTTCAAGTCCAACTGAAAAGTGACAAATCAGTAAAGGCGAGCTACACGTATGTGACTTACGTCTCAATACATAATTTTGGAATTTTGTTAATGGCATGATCATTCAGGCAACTTCAATGCTATGTGATCCCTGTGTGGGATCCGTATATGGAATATGGCTATTTCTATTTTTTACCCTGTATATATGTATTTTCTTAAACCGCGACAAAGAGTCTCATGGTTTTGTGTTTATTCTTTGGTCCAGTTGAAGTAACAGTGACTGGATGACGAGAAGGACGACCCCTTCCTGGAATAGCCCTGGTCACGCGATAAACCGGAAGCGCTTAAGTGTATGACGTCACTGCCATTTATGGCGGCAGCAAATTTGACAAACTGTCTTAATAGCGAGTCCTATCATTGGCATCCTTCACAGGAAAGCAGAACTGATAGATGAAGGCTGCATAAGCGTGCGGTTTTGGATGCTCTCGCTTACGTTTCGTTACGTTTCCCGCAGCACTGGGAGCGTGTCTGGGGATTTTTTTTTTTTATTATTCTTTAATATGTGATTGATGCGTTTCGTACTGAAGAGATGGATTAATCAGTTTGTGTTTTTGCTATATACGTCGATCACTTCCTTTCGCAAAATGCGAACAAATGCGTGGATAGAGAGTTATAACCAAATTAATGCAGCAGCAGCACCGCAAACCCAGAGAACGACACACTACCAAGTACGGGCTAAGAATCATATGCAGCGTGCTTTTTTCCGGAACCTCTTTGGCTGCGTTTGCAAAAGATGCGAATTGGCAAAAGTTTCGAGAAAAAAAGTTTGAAAGACGAATGCGGCAACGCCTTCATTGTTCGCGCCTTCTCCACTGACTTCTACACGAATTGGAGAGAATACGTGACCTTGACCTTCAATTCTACCCATGATGAGTTCTGCTCTTAATTTGACATGTGGCCAGATTAGGCGAACTGTGCGATACATTTTTCAGATACTACTATTGTGTATATTACTCTTCCTCATTCTCTGAAACCTCTGAACATCATTAGATGAAAATAATCTTCATAATCTGCAACAGTGGATATTGAGGTCAAAGGTTACCAAGGTCAAAGGTTATCAAGGTCAAAGGTTAAATGTATTGCCTTCTGTACGTCACTGTATCGGATGGAGTCGCAGTCATGTTGACCTTATAGTATTCCTACACGGCTTTATATATTTGTCAACTAGATGAGTATGGTAGGAAACACGGATCACCCAACGCCCAGTGCATCTGCCAATAAAGGTCACTGTACGAGGTTCGAATTATTTAACTACAGTTAAATTCCTAAACAATACTGTAATGTATGTTAATAAACCCGCCCCAGCTTGCCGTTTACGTTGATAATATGCGTGTCCCGTTCATACCAGTCGACGAGTTATGCCAGAAAGTAACAACTTCATTTTTGGTAGGGTGTGCGTGTGTGTGTGTGTGTGTGGGGGGGGGGGGGCTTCCCCGCTCACTCAAGGAAGAGAGGTTTCGATTTTGGAAAAGAAATCCTACCAATATGCACCATGTCATTTGACCTTGTGTACCTTTGAAGGTCAAGTTCAAGGTCAACCATATTTCAACCCTGTCCTTGGAAAGAAATCGGATCAGAATATATGTGCTATTGAAGAGTAACATGAACTCGTATATGGGGAATTCATTCACACCGTCAGATATGACCTTCAGTGGCCAAGGTCAAAGTCACTCGTATTTCAAGCTAATACATTCCAGGAAGTAGTAGGGTTAGGGCATATAGTACTTTGAAGATTAATGGGAAAAATTAAATGTACAATCTGACAGCACTATTATATTTGGCATTATCAAATAAGGTTCCATAATGTAGTAGTAGTAGTAGTAGTAGTAGTAGTAGTAGTAGTAGTAGTAGTAGTAGAAGTAGTAGTAGTAGTAGTAGTAGTAGTAGTAGTAGTAGTAGTAGTAGTAGTAGTAGT
>JAAUYG010273206.1_pt1 | contig 10041 bp, 7 predicted proteins | sample 7278091 | NCBI WGS metagenome assembly JAAUYG01 (sample SAMN14350201, study PRJNA611818) | marine sediment metagenome | isolation source: surface marine sediment (0.6m) | place: French Polynesia: Moorea | collected 2018-08
AAATATTTCAGCCTCAGATTAAAGTCTTTAGTGCCTGCAGAGTACATGTACTTATCTCTGTTAAGTGTTCAAGGTCAGTTTGGGGTCATTCGGTGCTTTTCCAGCTTTTGACGACCTTGTATTTACTTTTGACTTAAATAGTCAGGGATCTCTTTACTGCTTTTACTTTACTTTTACTTTTTTTACTTAAGTTTACACATTACTGGTATTCTTTTTATTAGCAAATGACCAAGCACATCATCAAGGCCCCTGGGCCTCTTGTTCTTCTTTTCATTGGCATCGTGTACCCATACTGTGAGTGAATAGCCATGAAACAAATACTTAAAGACACTTGTTTATTTGTCATAGCATACCATACTGTGGCGTACACATACATAACACACACTGATAAATGCGGGATCTTTACTGAAAGTCACACTGAACATAATGACAGCGATGGTACATGTATAGCCAGTTCTCATTACCAGCAATCAATAGCTCACTCGATCTGTATTTATTCATACATCAATATACAACCAATGCTAGGAGTTGCATTTAAAAATGTAATTATTTATAAAATATAACATAAGTATCAGCATGTTGGATGCCACATCAGAATTTTTTTTTTATTTCTTAATATTCTAAAGTAAGTTAAACTAATTCTGTGGATGAAGAAAATTCATTTATAAATACTTTAGTTTATAGAGCTGGGAAGGAGCAAAGACATTAACTCTTTTTTCCCTTGGCCATGGGCCAGGTAAAAAAGTATAACAATCTTCTTGGTGATCGTTACAAAGACACTGAAATACGGATGAGATGCAATTAGTAGATGAAGAAACATAAACATAAAATCGATGTGAGAGACACATTTTTTTATTTATTGTGTAATATGCATGATAAAAATGTGAATTACCACAACTAATTTTTATGCTCTGGCAAATCTATGTTTTTTTTAAAACAATTTTTTGATACTCAATATTAGTTTAGTCAAGAACTAGGCAGGTTTTCTCATGTCTTTTAGTAGCAAAGAAATCCAAACTTACATTTAAAGATTTTAATATAAACTTTATAAAGTTGTTTATGCTAAAAGACGCCTTGCTTATGCTACTCTTCAGTCTAAAAAAATTCAAATGAAATGGCTGAATTTCAATTTCCTTATGTAACAACTACTTGTTTTATGTAAAAACTAAGTAGTCGTACAGCTGAGCTTCGTTTTCCTGTCCCTTCATACAAGGTGCTGCCATCTGGTGAGTACCATGAGTACCGGTACCGGAGAGCCGTCACAGGTCTGCAATGTCACTCTGCACACAGACTGTACCACAGTCTAGTTGTATATGAAACTGAACCTGGAAGTATACAAGAATGTACTAGTACTGTACATTATTACCAAACTTTACTGGTGAGTTTATATTAATATTACCGGTAAGTTTATATAAGTCTTTTAACATGTTTAACATGTTCAACATGTTTAAGGCAATGCACATAATGCACACACCATATACATGTACTGGTAGTACCACTCTGGTCGAAGTATTACCGCAAAAAACAGTGCCCATACAAATACACCCACTGCAGCTAGCTTAATCCAAAGGCCTCTAGCCAAGGCGAATTTTGGCCAACCAACCCAGTAAAGCAAAAGCATGGGTTGGTCAACACATTTTGAAATTGGCAGCCGAAGATCAAAACTGGCGGTAGCCACAGACAGGTGAACTGGAGCTCAGCCATGGACACTGGCCTGACTGTGACCAGGGTCATATGGCTCTAGCCCCTCGGGAAGCACCTGACTTGGCTAGCCAGTTGAAGATGGCTAGAGCCCTGGTTACATGTAATTCTGGCTCGGCAGTTGAACACATGTTGAAGATGTTGAAGATGGCTCAACCCCAAGGTAGCTTAGCCAAATGATGGCCAGTTGGCTGGCTGTAGCACAGTGGCCAGATACATAGAAAGTACATAGAAACATAGAAAGTGCATGTACATAGAAAGCGAGAACCCAAATCATGTCAATTCATGTTAATTTCAGCGTTCATTCACCTTTTTCAGCCGAAGAACTCTGAAGCTACACAGTCACATGACCTGTTAGATGATGTCTGATCATGTGACTGTGGAATCTCCCAATCTACTGGGAGCATGCATGTTAAAATTTGTCAACAGCCGAGTTGTGGTCCATATAGGATAATACAACCATGATGCAAGACAAAATATTCGCTTAGTACATGTAGTATTGGCAGAAATTAAAGTGGATTGTTAAAACTACAACTATTTTATTATGCCAACAAGGCAGATATTACTGATGCTAATACAGTGGTCACTCTCTGTATGGAAGCCACTCTCAACAAAGACCACCTCTAAATAAGGCCACAAACCTTTGCCGCTACTATTATCAATGCATTTATTTCTCTCTCTCTCTCTCTCTCATGAAAGGCCACCTCTCTAATGTGGCTACAATTTCTTTGACAAATTATTAGAGAGACTACGGTAGTAGAATGGGCCATGGCAGTGGAAGGCTACATAAGGGTGTGTTACCAACACCACTAACGTTGCTGAGCTCTGCAAAGGTGTCTCAGCAGTAATGAACTACTAAACCCTCGGACTAATTCATGCTGTCAGTAATTCATGCAACTGTAAAGAGAAGCCCCAATAGTGCATGTAGTATTTTGTGCTGTTCTGTGCAAGTCCCATTGTTCAGTTGTAGTGCATATTGGACATGAAAATCTGTGGCTAGCGGCAGCGTTGCAAGACTTTTATAATTATTATTTTCTGAAGAAAGAGAAGATCCCATCCCATGCCCAGCTTGTGATTTTCTTGGTAATGATCTTACTGGGCATTCCCCCTACAATACAGGCTAACGAGGCACTCAACACTGCTTGGTCTCAGTGCAGCCCTAAACAATACAATTGGAACAGACTCCATGTTTCTCCGACTTTAGACTGGTAAGGCACCTGCAGACAGTCTCGCTGTAACAGTATTTGTGAGCAGAGCCTTATCCCAGCCGACTCTTCAAGGAGCCAATTGCCTAAATTGTGGCACAATCCTATTAGGGACATTCATGAAAATGGGCAATTTACCTTGGGCCTCGGAGAGCCTAATTCCAACGCTAACAGGTAATTAGTGAAGCTCGCCCTCCCCTAGCCGCCACAGTGGGCGGGTATCCCAGAATACACTAGGAATCTCCCTTCCGCTGCCTTCGGGGTACGATTAGCAATTGCAATCACCCGCAATCGTCCAACTACCATTTCAAAGCCACCAAATTGGGGGAACTCCCCTTGTCTACCAATCTTCTTTTTACGAGCGCCGGCCCATGCGGGGTGCTGATCTGCTGAAAAAAAAGAGAGTGGGGCAACAAGCCTAGAGACTCGGTCGTTTTAAACTATGACAAGAGGTCAGAAGTGTGGTTATAAAATTATGAAGTCATTTCGTCCAGCCTGTAATTGATTTTGCTTTAGCCGTAACTCGCTGCATCGGGCGTGGGACTTTGGCGCACCAATCTTCCAACGACCGACTCGGTAATAACGTCCGAAAGGCAGTTACACCGACGGGGGGGCCATGACACATGTTCTAATAGCTAAGAAAGTAATTTCTGCAGCTTTGTGATTTGATATTGCCGTTCAAGGCTCAGAGGGATTAGCTTCCCTGGCTAAGTGTGTTTTAACCCCTAGTACAGTCGCTGAAGACGTCGGGGCCAGAGATGCAACGGGTTGGTCGGAGCAGGGACGCAGGCGCAAGCCACGCACAGTTCGGGGTGGAAAGAAGCAACGAAGCTCATCAAGACCTCAGTAACAGCATTCTTTGTCTCCAAGTTCCAATTATCTGACCATGCCCCCGGGAGGAGCACATGGGAGCTCTGCTAGGATTGCAACCCCTCCCTAAAGCAAATACCCAAGAATGAACTTTCCTTAAGGCAATCAATACAGAGGTCTTTGGAGCTTGTTGCAGATAAAAAGAGCCGGGATCTTGAGGTTAAATGTGATGCCGTGCCTCCTATATGCTGGGGCTTTGAGGAAGAAAAAGTTTTTATGATGTATTGGCACGGCACTACGAGGCATTTAACATCTTTGGCAGCAGCCCGGCATTAAGAAACACTCAAAAGACAATTTCTACACGGAGCTATCAGGGGAAATTTCATCAGAACTCGAGTACATGGAGAACACAATCTATCAGTCTTGGTGATGATTTAGTCTGTTGCTAAAACATGTAAAAGACAAGGGAAAGTGGTATATGCCACACTCTGCATGCTTGGTGCTACATACTCCAGCAAATACTGAAAGGATTAAGACATCAGTAAAACTCCTCCCAGGTTATAATTGATATGTATGATTAATACTGAGTATATGAGTTTTTAGAGAAATAAATTTATCACATCTAGTTCTGGTGCCATTTGTGCTAACAAACTCATACCCCAGCAAGCCTTGGTGGCTAGAGTATTGGCTCAGGGGCCAGAGTTCAGAGTTCAATTCCCAACTGTACCATGCCAAAAGATGTAAACAAGATGTCTACAGACATTTACATGCTAACTGGCCACTTAGCACATTAAACTTGTTTGGTTGATGCCTAATATAGCCTCTTGTATTTCAAGTGCCAAGACATAATTTTGACATTTGAAGAACAAAACGACCTTGGCATGTCTAGAGAACAAAATATCTAATAGTACCGGCATGATCATGATGATAGTATGTATGTTCATCAGTCCCAATGCCACCCTCCCCCTTCCCCCATCCCATCCTACTAATATAGCAATCACAAGACAAGTGGCATGTACAGTGTGCACAAACATTATATACATGATCGTTACACAAGTATATTCAGGGATTCAATTACATCAATTCAGATCTTCCTACTAACATAGCTAAAGAAACTACAATTTCAAGTCAAATTAGTTCCTTTGAAGATAATAGTTGTAAACTTTTTTTTTAAACTCGGGCCCGATTCAAATGTGCGGATCAATTAACATTATTAAAATATTATATAAATACATGTTGTTTGCGGCTGCTAGATCGTCGCCAGATCGTTGTCCACCGGTAAGCAAGATAATGAAGCTGTAGCATGCTAGAAAGCTATTGCCTCCTCCACGCCTTGGTGACTTTGTGGTGAGGGGAGGGTCGGGGAAGGTTGGACGGCGGCGGGGAGAGATGCCACCAGTCCTGGCTTTGTTAGGCTCTGATTAATGGTGTCCAGCAAAGAGTGGACCGCGCTCCCAACAGCGACGCAACCGACGCCCGTCACATGCTAATGTCACTGGCATCTAATCCCTGTGTTGACTCACCCACACCCAAAGGCGCTCTCGGTTTTGTTCAACAAAATCCCAAAAATCTAATGATCTTCATAAAAGAGTTGCGGGAAAGACCTGAGGGAGGGAATTCTTGTATGCACAGATTATTCGTGCTGTTCTGAGGTTTGTCTGCTGGCTGGTTAGAGAGGTAGTAGTGGGCCATCTGTCACAAGAAACACTGGACTTTGGGAATTAGTCCAAAACTCCTCCAAATGTAGCTCTAGATAAGAGTAAAAGCTGATAAGCCAATGTTTTAAATATGTATTAACAAGAGGGCCTTCAGTCAGGCTGTTATAACGAAATGTACTAGAGCTTTCACCATGTTTATCATTTGTACAAGTTTCACACAATGAGCATAATGAAAGGCAGTTGAGAGCCAAGAACCTCCATACATATGTAAATCACCAGATGACCCTAAACATGCCAAATGGCTTCCAATGACTACCCTTACATGTTTCAGCCCTTTATGTCTTTTTTCATAACATCAAGAACATAGGTTACAACCATATAGCTTAAGTAGCTATCACAGAGTTACCACATATTGAGTTACCACAAGTTATACTTCATGGAAACATATACCGTATATGTCCTAATAGAAGCACAGTGCACGAGTGCAAGGGCTTGGGTGCGTGTCTATTAATTTCAACAATAAAGCTTGTCGTCCGGTACTACAATGCGCATATATACAACGTATACAGTAAACAGGAACCGCGTGGACCTAAGTCCTTTGTTTACAAGGAAGTTTCAATTTGCGCATGTGCGGTAGCCAAACAGACCGGAATACCGCTCGAATTCAGTCTTTTTGGACGATCTTTTGATGTTTTATCAAGCATTTGGAGTGAATTTGATGAGATTTGTTTTTTGTTGAAGGGTGGTACGCGTCTATTAGGGCATGCGCTTCTATTAGGACATATTCGGTATCGGTTGTATGTGAGTTACAATCGAGAAAAAAAAAAACAATACCATGGCGATAATCACCACAAATATTCATTTTTAGGAGTAAGGGCTGGTTCAAGCAGTTCTATTTATTATTCATTTATGCACAGTTTTGTTTCTTTGTTCCTCAATAATGTCAGTAAAAAAAAAAAACATTTAAAAAAAAACTTTGGTCCAACTTAGCTGTGGAAGAAATCACTTGAGAAAATTTGGGAGAAGTGAAAAGTTAATGTCCACTCCCTGCTGGGCACAATATGCTTGACCGAGCATAACCAAACAACTCCTTCAGGCGAAAACACGAGTGCAACAAACACATATTGAAAAAAAAAAAAGATTTAAAAGCCTCGGAGGAAGAGCTTCATCTCGTTACGGCAGTGGTATCACCGTCAGGCAGCTGGGGATGTGACGGTCATGAGCAGACGGGGGACAGGGAGGAAGCCACCTTACCCTGGGGGTCGTCAGAGAGCTTCCCCCGAGTCTTCCCCCTAAGGCCTTCCACTGTCAGACATGACAAATGGTTACAAGTCGCTGACAATGGAAATCTGACAATAGAAACAAATAGAGGCTGCAAATGGCACTCATTACAGATGGCAGTCATGGTCACTGCTGACAGGCAAAAAGAACCGGCTAGCCGCTTCGGTTAGGCGACTCCCGAAGAATTTCCCGAAAATGACGTGTGATTCATAAAAGGCGGATCCTGCTTAATACTCACATTCCTGATGCGGTGAGTGTGCAGTTGTAATAAATGAGGGTTATCGGAGAATAATTACTCTCGTCGGATGAGGCTCAAATTTGGAATGAGGCATGTCGAAAAGTCGGTACACACAAAGCAACGTTAAATAAAGTAATACGGGAAAGTAAACAAAGATGTGGTCAATTCATTTTTTTTTTTTTTGGGAGGAGGAGGGGGCTTTGTTCTTGTGGTTCTATTTTGATTTATTACCATCATTATTGGAAATTGACACAATGTCAGAGTTTGGTATAGAATATTAAAATATTTTGATGGCATGGGTTAGTTCATAATGCCAAAGGATTCGAATTATAACGTCAATAGTACAAAGTTGAAACCTCTCCATCTATCATACTGGTTTAGTATTTACAAACATGTGTACTACAGAAAAAGTTTTGCAAAACTGGTAGTCTTTAATATTTCTCTACCATCATGACCATGGAGCTCATTTCATACAATGGTTAGATGGTTGGCAAACATCCTTCACAAAGCAGATACTAGTATTGTACTTGTAAGAACAGTTGGATGGAGTTGAAACCATTGGCACATCATGAAATGGTTCAAGAATGCTGTTCTAAAGTGCAACCATTTTCTCACATGTTAATTTTTACCTTATCCATGTTTTTTTTTATCTGGAATACCTCATGCTGTAGCGTATGTGTACAACGGTGCAGTTGTGTACCGGTACTTGTTAGGCCAAACCAGGAGACACGGAAGATATCAGAAGTTCTCTCGGTAGATTTACGAAATGAGGCAATGAGAAGCACTGGCATCTATCATTATTCATACACCAGCAGGTAATGGTGTCTGTGGAACTGCGATGACAAGGATGACCTTCTCCAGTAGCAACATGTCCCAGCCACAAGCTGGCAGTGGCGACGGCAACTTGTGGGTCCTGGAGCCGCCGCAAGTCACTGTCATCCACGCCACCATTCATCCATTATAGCACAGCTACGTGGTTTCCCACGCCAGGTCCCGCTCTCCAAACACGGGACCCGGCCCGGCCTCGCCGGAGAGGCGCAAGCACAGCATCTCAAACAAACAGCGAAGAATACAAACACGGGCTTTAGGCAAGGACAAATATTACACTATAAAAGGCATCGAATCGAGAAGGGATGGTGGCGGTGGCTAGGGAGGGAGGTGGGGCCAGGGGGGAAGGCGCAATCAATAGAAATAATATCTGTTGAGGGTACTGGAGTTAAGGCCTGAAATGGCTTGTCAGGCAAAAGGTGCTCGTACTGGTAATTAAAATGGTATAATGGAGTCGGAATGAATGGACATGAAGCCAGTCGATATTGCAGACTGTGTTTGGAGATTAGCCGAGGATAGCTGGTCTGTGCTGACGGTACGCACTGCTAGATCCCGCCACTTCCTCTGTCTTTACCCACGATGCCTTTCAGCAAGCCCTTTGCCTCCCTATTATGTCGCCGAGCCGCAATGGACAATACATCGCATCCAATTTGAGCACCGCGTCATTTGACGATTTCGTCCCTAAATGGCTGCCTTTGGTGGAGTGGGAGCGACGAACGAGGGCCTTTACCTTTTGCTGTGGGCCAAAAACTTGGGGATGACACAACTTAGATGGGGAGGGAAAGGAAACGATCAGTGCAGCCTTTTCCGAGGATGCCTCCTGCTGGTGGGAAATATTCTGTACCCACAATAAAGAAGGCAATAAATGGTAATGATTACACTCCATGGCTGAAGCATGGGACCAACCAAGAATTCCAGAACTGCACAAATGTTAGGTTTTTTGTAATGACTATTATGTAGAATTTGCATTACCAATCATTGACTGCTTAATACATGTAATAACTGAGAAACCCATAGATCAATATTTCCTGTTTATTAATTTCTGGTAATATTTGGTCTTGATCTACAAAAAGAGAAGCATTCCTGAGGGATGATGAAGATGCAATAAAATATTTTGTGTCAGAACACATTATCGATTACTCATGTTACGGTTATGCTTAACGGTTATGCTTAACATTTTGTTTTAGACAAGACAACATAAACTCAAATGTATAACCCAAATACATGTAGGTCATCATCCCAATGGTTAGCACCCCCTCGCCACTCCCTCAACCGCCCCCCCCCCCTCCTCCCCCCCCAAATCACATCCAATTGCTTACAAATGCATTAAACCCTTACAGGCACGCAACCCTCGCTGCGCCTTCGTCTGATTATATGGCGACAAATTTGTCTCTAAATTAAAAATTATAGCACATTTATGGAGAGGGGTATAATGAAACGAGACTGAGCAATCTCCTTGCAGAGGCGAGAAACGGAACTCCGTAAGGAACCGAACAGATCCAAGTTGGGGATCAACTGGTATTAGGAGAAAAGGGGTCCAAGGCGATTGCCCGAGGAAGGTCAGGGCGGCTTGCCCTGGCTAATAAGCCGGCTATAATGACGGTCGGCTACTGCATAGCCAACAATGGGTAAGTAGGGATGGGGTAGCGGAGAGGTGAGAAAGATGGTGTGAGATCCGTCGAGGAAATTAGTGGAATTTGGACTTGGATGGAAATGGAAAAAAAAAAGACAAGACTGAAAAGCAGGATATCAATGTGAACAAGACGGCACATCAGCATGATCATAACAAATCAGAATGCATCAATAGTAGATAGTAGATACTACACACTGTGTACCAGTAACAACGTAAAGTGGTGCATTGGCTGACAGGTATTACATTCACATTCAGATCTCCGGGTTGCTAGTTCAAATCCAGACTGTGGCACTTTCGTCTGTTAATTTTTGCTTCCGATAACAAAAAGCTGCTATGATTGCATTTGGGAAACAACTGAGCAGCCTAACACAAAACATGACTACTAGTAAACTTGATATCACTGAACATGTTGAACATGTTGAACAGGATCAAGCCGGCTGCTGTTCTAGCGGGACTAAGATTAGACACAACTCACCTCACCTGTTACTAGTTCATATACCATGTATACTGTTGTCCAAGTCAGGTATGGATTATTCAAATTTTTTTATTGCTTTTTTTTTTTTTTTTTTTTTTGGGGGGGGGGGGGGGGAAATAAAATTAATAAAAAAACGAAACACTTGAGTGATTAAAAAAAATAAAAAAACAGACAAATTAACACAGCAGGGCAGAATTTGACATTAAACTAAT
>JAAUYG010006623.1_pt1 | contig 10040 bp, 5 predicted proteins | sample 7278091 | NCBI WGS metagenome assembly JAAUYG01 (sample SAMN14350201, study PRJNA611818) | marine sediment metagenome | isolation source: surface marine sediment (0.6m) | place: French Polynesia: Moorea | collected 2018-08
CCCATTAAAATCAAAGTCTCTTCTTTGTTTATTGTCCTTAATACAAATAGCATAAAGGTCTCACCCCACTAAAACAACTGTATATGGTAAACACTCAAGTATGCCTGATTAATAATGACAACTTTCCCCTTCAGCACATTTACGCTACAAGATATTCAATAATATAAATATGAAGACAATAGTATCCTTTATTTCAGCAATGACTCACTATGATGTGGTGGGATATAACTTGATTTTTGGAGCAGAGTTCTTCGACCATTTCCTGTGCGCGAGGCAGGTTGGAACAGAATTCTCCGTAAAGGAGGAATTTTTCCTTCCACTGGACGAAGCAGTCGGCAATACTGAGTTTTCCCGCCCCGGACGTCCCGCGGATGGAGCACGCTTTCGTCAAATCGCTGTGAAACCCGATGTGAACCTGATGCAATTCCTGAAATCATAGTGGAGAAGTGAAACTGTATAGCAGAAAAACGGTGGCACTGTGCATATAATCCACTGGTAAACTACTGTAAATATTTGCTAAACATTGTTTGCTTACTACAGGTTTAAAAAGCAAAACTTCATATATTGATTATTACCTTATTCTTCCATTTTTTCTTGGCAATATTTTTTCATTTTAAAACTGTCTTCGGTTGGCTTTACAACTACATACTACTTATTACTGTAAATTCATTAATATTCGCGGGAATTAATGCTCACATCTTTGAGACAAATCAAAGCCATCTCCGCGGGGATTAATATTTAAGGTTAGCTCAGGTCTTGTTAATTATCTATATACACATGAATTATGTTTGCGGGGATATATTTTTGCGAGATGGTCGCAAATTTCACCAATATATCCCTCGCAAATATTAATGAATGTACACTACAGGTATTATCCCTTTGACTGCAGACCCACAGGTATCAGTCAGCTGCAGATGATCAGTCATGGAACCTCTTTACTTTCCTTCATTGTTATTTCCCTTATTTTTAACATCTTTTTATTTCAGTGATACCCCTTGTACCCTTCCTTACCTCTATGCCAGCAAATATTGTGTCGAAGTCCACCTTGGCCAGAATGCTTTTTAACGGCCGCATAAAATGCTGCAAACAACAAGAAACTGATGAAATATAACTTACAGTAAAATTGAAACCGAAGAAATGTAATGGTAAAATTTAAGGGACAGTTTGATTTACTTACCCGGTATCTGGCATACTATTTGTAGAATATGTATGCCTTACTGTATCAAGAAATGTAAATCATGACAGCCCAAGTCACTCAATATACCCTGTAGATCCAAACAATGGCATAACGGAGGGCTAAAAGACGTCTAAGGGTGCCATGGATAGACAGGAACATGATACTCGTGAAATTTCACCCCACCCCCCCCAAAAAAAAAGTTTCCAAAGTGTTGCTGAAAACTATTGTAAGGAACAATTAACCCTGTATGAAGTTAGTATCTCAAAGACTTGAACAAACTGAAATCCGTTCGCACCAGCTGGTTCGCACAGACAATCTGAGAACAGCCAAGTAGCTGAGTGAGTCGTGAACTATAGGATATTACGACAAAGTCTCGCGGCCAGGAACTTACATCACCCGATCCCTTGAGTAGCGCGGTCAGTTGTTTCACCACAAGGAAATTACATGTACATGCTCAGTGAATAATAAAGAAACTGCGACAAAGTTTCATCGCCACGAAGAACTTACATGAACTAATCTCTTGAGAACATCTGTGTAATTTTTCTCGGTTTCTGTCAGCTCCCGGATACAGTAGTCTCTCTTGGATGTGGGTTGGCTGCCCTGGAATAGGTATCAGCATCGAAAACTAAACTGGTGCTTCCTGCTGTGCAAACCCTGCCCTATACACCCACCCACACATCGCCTATGTTGGTGGGCTAAGATCTTTGTTGGAATACAGTTAGTTTGGTTAAGATTCTGCAGAATAAATAATAGCATTACAACTTTTAGTTACATAACCTAATTTGCAGTCAAATAATGCCACAACAGTTTACTACATACATTAACTGCAATGGCTCTACAAGCGAAACATTTCCTTAGCCAAGTTTACATGGTTTATGCACCAAATCAGTTCCACAAGCTTGACTAATTTAATAATAACGAATAAAAATACATTTTATATTTTTACAACAATATATGGCTGAATAGATGGCAAGGGTAATCATAAAATTTTAATGGCCTTATCCCTGATCACCTAATCCCCTCCACCCCCCCTCTCTCTCTCTCTCTCTCTCTCTCACTCCGCTGTGTCCCGTTTAGTTTAACCAGGGGCTAAACTTTTCACTGATGCTCAATCACCGTATCTATGACCGGATCTTGTTACTAGTAAACATAGGTTGCTATAGACAGAGAAGTATCGCCATTCCAGTACCTACATACACACTATGCCACAGTCTAGGTGTAATATTGGGTGCTTACTTCCTAACAAACATAATGACTTTATGCGTTAATGTGTTTGCATGCCGAAGATCTCCTTTGCCATGAAGTAGCATAGTGTGTTAATATTATTACATACGACTGATCAAAAAAAAAAAGTTTTTAGTTGTAAAGGGGTACATGCAGTGGGGTCTGATTTAAGTTTCTGAGACCTATATACCAGCTAAAAAACAAAAGTATGTGTCTGTCTTTATCAGATGGAATTGAATTTAGAAATTTAGAGTTCCCCCCCCCCGTTATTTCCTACCCACTGAGACAGCTGACGTTTATCTACAAACGTTATTTCCTACCCACTGAGACAGCCGACGTTTATCTACAAACGTGGAGTAGATCTCCTCCTCCTCCTCTTCCTCAGGGCCTATATGATCATACAGATCCTCAAACTCCAGAGGATCCTGTTCACTGCGGCACCCCACACACACCACGGACCAAACAAAACAACAGCCACCGATAACGGTTAGTAGAACGTAACAAGTGGTTAAAGAACAGGCGTAAGTTGTCTCTAAGAGGAAAAGCCACAGCTACAGAAATAGATATGTATATATAAGAAATAGATATGTATATATATACAGATGATACACTAGACTGTGCCTGTATATGAGTGAAAACAAAAAAAGTCAACAGTTGAATAAATAAAACATGTAACGAACTTAAAAGAGGATCTAGCGAAAACAATAACAATCAAAGTCCAGCACTACAGCCTGAAAATAAAATGTCGTCAGTATAGTAGTAGGGTTAGAAAAATGTGTCACTATTAGTGAAATACTAGTGCAAGTGAAAGGAAAGTGTCACCAACAGAAGGGAAAATATCTTTGCTCCAAATTTAGGTATCGGTACTAAAAAAATTATGAAAACCACACCAAGATGGTCCTAACACAGCATGGTGCATGGTGATGGGCTTCTACTACAGAAATATGAGAAACATGCAGTGTTACTAACACAAAACAACAACATGCCATTGAAGACCAGATATGGTTAAATTGTCATTTACTACTGACGGAAAGTGAGAATTCAGCTGCCATAGTCTCTATGAACCCCAACTTTCCTGCTAGTAGTCCCATGAGTCTGAGTGCAGTAAATCATGCCCCCTTCCTCACAATCAGATCAGTAACCATGGTAACACTGTGTACAAACAGACAGATCCAGGAAAAACAAAGCTCGCGTAAACACACTTCATTTGGTTAATATGCTCCTTGCTAAGGTGAGTTATATATATATATATATATATATACATGTACACCACTCCAAGGTCTGTTAGTTGTGATTTTTTCACTCCATCACCCAACAGTCGTCTGTACAGGAGAAATGCCACAGAGAGATGTACCTTCAATCGCAGGATTCCAGTCAGATCTTCGTAAATTTTTTCTGCGTTTTCATCTTCATCATCACTGGGCAAGTCATAGATTTTGTCCTCGGACGGGGGGCACTCGCTACAAGCAAAGCAAGACAGAGGCGGGCAAAATAAAATAGTTTTTTTTCTTTCTCTCGGAAAAGACAGATTTACGATTGTCGTCATCAAGGAATCCGGATACTCTATGGACTCGTCCTGCTGTAGAGAAAATCCAGAGAACTACTTCCTGATGCTCCTGAATAACACATGATTGTATAACGCACCCTGTTGGTGCTGGATTCCTGCTTAACAAAGTAGCAGCATGCATGCCTCAAAACCCGTGACAGCAACCCGTAACAGCAGGTGACCAGCGCACTTCATGCCCCCAGGATGGTAAACTGAATTTCCGGTAAACTAAATGTCCGCGATAACAGGAATAGAAAGGGTTAAGACCATGTCAGACATCCCACAGAAAAATGACAAATTCAGCTCAAAGATGCGACAGAAGACGGCTGACAAAATGTATGGGTACGGGTCCTGATACCAGTGCATGAATTAGCAAAAGTAATCAGCAACATTCTAAGAAGTCTGTCCAAATCAACGATTTACTGATGCCTCAATTTACCATTACATGTCTACAGTCCTAAACAAGATGCCACACTGTTGCTGGAAATCCTGTATTGTGTTCAAACTACACATACTATAGGTAGGCATACTCAACATGCCATAGAAAGGAAGCGATTATCTGGCAATGTTCTAACTAGTGCAGTGCACTCGCCGAGCCATAGAAAGGAGCCAATTTTGTGGCAATGTTCTAACTAGGCTCCTGCAAATTCAGTTGGCCTGCTCCCACAAAGACGCCATGAAACAAACTGTGGGCAACAGGCAATGTGAAGGGTTCAAGTTAATCACAGTATGTTCCTGACCACCACAGCCTGCTCCCACTGCAGTCATGTAGGTTTCCTACACAAGGCGAGTAGGAACATCTCAATATTATTATTGGGTCATTAACACATGAAGCGCACTCCATTATATCAAAGTCGGCACAGCATCTTGGCTGAGTGGGAAGACCTTCAGCTTCAGTTCGATAGGTAGTGAGTTCAAATCCTGTCTGGGGAACTTTCATCTGTTACCTCGTTGCCCCATAGGCTGCTCGACCTGGTTTACCCACCAACACTTGATCCGAAAATGGGCCTAAAACTAAACGCTTCATTGCCACACCTAAGTCGCAAGAACTGCAACAGACCACCCCCGAAATCAAAACAGATGCAAACTGATATGGATATATCTATACGTACCCCAAACCAGGCTCCACACTGCTATACAGTTTATGTATTGTACCAGTAAGGTTATCACATCTTCAGTGGCACGATTTAATCCCCTTAAGATGAAGGCCCATCAAGAAGTTAATTGGATCCTTTCGTCTAATCTTTTCAAACCATTTTTTCAAGTCGGTATTTGGGTCATCGTAGAATGGACAATAGTAAGAAAAGCTTCCTACACTATGTACATCCTGCAAAGTTAAACATATGAGCATTTCCCATCCAGCCTACTGGACACAGTACCATGACACACACAACAACAAGCCGTCGCTCCCGAAAGCAAAGCTAAAATTCTAATCCGACAAATCATTTTCACAAAGAGCAATAACAAATATGAAAATGCTACCACCCCGCTATAACAGAGACCTGAAGAAAAGAAAGACTTTGTGTTATGGTTGGCAACTACGAAAAGTCCAGCACCCCCCAAGCAATGAAAATGTTGTCAAGGTAACAGAAGCTATGCCAAAAGCCCCTACCGCGCCTGTCAGTTTGCTGAGGATGCGCATGTAGCCTTCATAGATGTCTTCTTCTTCGTCATCGTTATAGTCGTAAATCCCTTCTTCGGGATGAGGGCATTTCCTGAGCATTTTGGCAAATAAAAAGGTTAAGGCCATGTGAAAATTTGTCCTCATGTCTGTGCCATTGGGGACACCATCCAATGACCTACATACCTGTCAGTGATAATAATAGTAGTACCCTGTAAAGATTTTTAGCATTATTATTTCAAGAGAACACCAGCGTCATCACCAGGGCCTCACAGTTCAAAAGTGAATGATAAATCACTCCAGCTAGTTAGAAGCTTTTATATCCATGGCGTTGCTTGAACATCTACAGTATGGTGCTGAAATTCAGAAGTTGAAGGAAATTTGCCAAGTAACAAAACACACCAGATACAAGTGCCAGATCAAACTTAGTACAGACGTTTCTTCAGGCATGATAATTTCAGAGAAATTGGAAATTTGGTGTGTGCAATTTCTTGCGGGATATTCTGAAATGTTTTGAAACTGATGCAACGTTATGCTACTTGTATATATGTAGCAGTACATTTTCACATGTAGGGCTCCTTTTTCTGTTCTGAGTGTTCTTATGGATTTAATATCATTTGGATCATAACACCAAAGTTTGGGAAGCTGCATAATGAGGCAATGTAAATGCTAAGACTGTAATAAGACAGCTGCTGCAGCAACGTGTACAATAACTAACGAGAGCTTGACTAAAAAAAATACATAAATAAATAGATTAAACATGCAACATGCAAAATGGGAGGGAACACACAGGATATGACATCACAAGCTCTAAGGGTTTAATTAGCCAATCACAGCCAGCGTCTCTCTGTACCTGGCCCTGAGCTAGATTTCGCAAAGAACATAAATCTTCATAAATATCATCGTTTTCATCTTGGTAGACGTGATCGTAAACCATCTCATCGTCCTCGGGGCCTACGTTACTGCGGTCAGAGGAACGAAACAGAATATCGGCACATATTAGAAGACGTCACCAGCATACATGTATAAAGATAATCAAACATGTGACAAAGTGAAACGGGAAATAGCAGAAAAAGAGACAGAAACTTTGAATTTAGGGCACACCGTACATCAAAACATGTAAATTGCATGTAAAAGATATTCCCAATTACTCGTGCAAATTTAAAGATACCATTCTCACTCTGTCACTCGCACAGTGCGCTACTGACTTTAGATAATCTTATATGGTTTATTTTGAAAAAAAAACAACAATATATCTAACTGAAGTCCTTCCAGTTTCAAACAGATCAGGGCTGGCCACAGCTGAAAGGCTTGTAGAATTCATACTGTGTGTTTTATTAGAGTACAGGCATTTACTAGAATGAATATGGTACCGGTACATGTACATGTTGTCTATGAATGCCATCATTTCTATTACAGTATCTAGGCCAGTAACCACCAACAGTACATCACTGTAGTTGCAAGTATAACAACGTACATGTCTACACAATTACGATACTACAATGTATAAAAGTGAAGTTGGATCTATACACATGATACAGTTATTACCCATCTTCCATGTAAATATCCTAGTATACCACATGCGGCTATAAACTCAGCAGGCTAAAGTTCATGTGTCAAAATGGATGAAAATGATATAAATATGCAAAATAGTTAAGTATGTATATGCAAGCTATTGATAAAGTTGATATCCTTTATGTTCTTACTAAGGAGCACAGAAACTACATCATACATTCAGAGTAAAATATCATAATTTGCCTTATCGCTTATGGAACTGCCACAATCTGGCATAAACTAGGCCAATGTATTTATTACCAACAACAAAGAACGATTTGCAGTTGCTCTCATGATATTGTAAAACATCATTATGCAGTGGTCCCTCTATTTTAAGACCACTGAATGAATCATTATAAAATGTGGTCTTTCATCGCAGGTGGTCTTAAAATATACAAATGCTACAGTACACAACATCAAACTTTGGGATAAATTTATGTGATCATATAATCAATGTTGTCTTAAAGCATGGTTGTAAAATGGAGGGACCACTGTATAAACCAGGAATACTGTGATACCAGTGATGTGTAAGCATGAGCCATACAGAGGAACCTCACAATTAAGACCACCCGTGGGGCTGATAAACTGGTTTCAATTATGATGTAGTCTTTCTTTCCAAGACCAGGTAACACTGAGGTTCTGGTTCTGCTGAGTGGTGGTCTTTATTATGAGGTGGTCTTTTTTCTGAGGTAGTCACTGGGTCATAACGTGAGGTTCTACTGTACCTTGTTTACAGAGTCTCACCACATCTGATCTAATCATTACAGGGGGGGGGGACAAAATACTTACACGGCAATGTCACTTAGGTGTCCATAAATGTCCTCTTCTTCGTTTTTGCGTCGATCTTCTTGTATAGCAAACCCTCTGATTTGTTATGAAAAATATATATACACTCCTTTAATTTCCCCTAATCACATTAATAAGTGATCAATTCCTGAACCGGGTTGCCTGGACAATGGACATCCCAGAAGGTGACGAATAATTCATATTTGGGAGGGCGAGGGGATGGTATTTCTGCTTGATTTTTCCCAAATACGGAATGGCAAGGATAAGATTCCAGACCCATGGGGACGGATTGGAAATACTGGGCTAACACCTTCTAGCTACTCGCACTCATTCATGCTACACACTTACACAGCGATATCGGCCAAGTTGGTGTAGTCCCTGTCCACAACTTCAAATCCACTGCGGGAAACAAAGGAAAACACGGCTCTAATAACCCCAGATACAATCTCGCAGAGCACACTAAGCATGCTAAGGGGCCAGAAGATAACCAAGGACTGATATTTGTAGATATTACGCTCCAGAAGGTGCAATACAATTACGGTTAAATCAACAAATTCCATGTAGCAGCTAGCTATCAACGTTTCTAAAATTTAACTCTCCCACACAAACGTCCTTTTAGGTTGTCTAACAATAAAGTCTACTTTCATACATCTAAGGATACTAATCCTTACAAGATATCAGTTTACTAATTTCAGTAATGCTAGATAAAATACAGAAAATACAGACCGAGGCATTACTGAGTATTAAGCCATTAATGTAACGGGTAAATTGTGCGGCTTGTTTGTTCTTGAATAGAAATTGGTCTGCATGCAACCTCCTCTATAAAACTAAAGACTGGTAAATCTTGAGGTGTAGTTACAGACTGGATCATTTTATTGTGTCATCCCTACCCCCGTACAGAGCTTTACTGTGTTAATCACATAAACATGCCCAATACACAGCACATGCATCTGAGTGACCTGACCTGTGACATGTGTGATGCATTAATTAATAAATGGTACATGTATAAAATAGCTTTTATTGACACAAACTGGACAGAAATGACTATGAGCCTAGTATGACGTTGTTAAATATAGATTATTTGTATTGTATAGTTGTTACAGGCTTCAATGTTGTGTGCTGAACTAAATAAATTGCTCTGAAGTTTCACTACCCTACCCTCCAACAATTCAGTAATAACAGTTCGCCATGCAAGGGTTGACAGTTAACAAACAAGATACAAATTTAGTTTGAAATAATTTAGATGTTTGGGTTTTTACACCAGTAATATTGACAATTAAGGTCTAATTTCTCGGCTTGAAAAAGCCAGCCGAGCTGTTGGTACTTCCTACCAAGTGTACTGAATGTCTTTGTCGTTTGGTCATTGTCCATGTGATCTGTTACCATGGTTACCTGGTTACATGTCAATATGTTTTCTCGGAAACTTGCGCTGAATTTGCCAAATTTACAGAAAGCTGCCTGGTCACCATGCATCTGTAAAAAATGTTTATGTTTTCAAAATTTTTAAATTTTGATTTCTTCCGTTACATTCTTTAACCAAGACTATAGGTACAATGAGGTATATCATGCATATAGGGGTAAAAGTTTCAAACGAATCCTTCTCCAAAACCAAGAAGCAAATGTAAAAGTATCTACAAAGGGTGCACAGATTTTGAAAAGTGAATTTTTACTTTTTTTTTGGGGGGGGGGTCCATTTTTTACCCCTAATTTTCTTTAAGAAAGGAGTACTGGTAGCAAAAAATGAGGGGGAAAAAGGTTGAAATAACTTCATCACTAACATGACTGAGCATGTGCAGGTACCAAAATATTGGATGCTCCTGGGAACAGTATCTAATTGATATCAAATTCAAATTTTCAAAAAATTTTAAGTTTTAATCTTAACATTAAATTAAAAATTTAATTTTGAAGTGTTACAGCATGTTGTGACATTATGCTTTGGATGCTTGGAGGAAAAAATCCAGAGCTGGGCTGGAAGTAACTACCACAAGTTGGTGGGATAGGAGGAAAATATTTACCGTGGGTGTGTTGCATGAAAATATAGAGATTGTGAAAAGATCGAGGTTTTAATATGAAAAACTCGATCTTTTCACGAGCGAAGCCATTAAAAAATAGAGACTGTGAAGTTCTCGATC
>JAAUYG010094892.1_pt1 | contig 10040 bp, 2 predicted proteins | sample 7278091 | NCBI WGS metagenome assembly JAAUYG01 (sample SAMN14350201, study PRJNA611818) | marine sediment metagenome | isolation source: surface marine sediment (0.6m) | place: French Polynesia: Moorea | collected 2018-08
AGATCTTCACCTGATAGGCAATCTGGTAGATAACATCTGGCAACCGACTACAGCCCTGGCAGAGGCGGAAAGCTTACGAGTTCTGGACACAGAATGTTCCGTGAAAGGAGCGGTTGACCTTTGCAAAGCCATTTCATCCAAACAACAATCATGGTATGAGGAAAATAACACTTGGTCGGAGAGACTGACGCAGCAAGAGAACGACTCAGCACATGTCAGCGGACCACCGGTAGTAGAATGTCTGCTTACCTACATGGAAGCAGATCCAGATAGTAAAGCACCACTCGGAAAAAAGCTGAACACCGACATGGCTTTTCAACACATTTGGCTGTCATCAACTGACAGGAAGAATTACAAGGAAGTCCTGAAGACTGATGCCTCTATAAACACTGCAGCAATTAAGCACATCATACTTAAGACTGCCCTTCAGATGAATGGTGCCTTCTCTGAAAACAGCAAAACGTACAGAGACTGCTTAGTCAGGGCGGTGTTTGAAGAATTAGCAAATCCAGAATCCGTTCACACGGAGCACGCACTCTTACGAGGAGTAAAGCTTTCTAAGTTCTCCCTGTCCGTGAATCTCTCCCACGTCAAAAGCGATGTGGCCAGAGACCTACAGGAGCAGTGCCAACTTATCTTGGATTACGGCTTAAAAAAGGTATTAATTAGAAAAGAAAACCGGAAGCGCATAAGAACAATAACCTACTCCTGATGTAGACAGAAAACTTAAACTTAAAATAGAAATAGCAGAATATCCGAATAATGCCTTAATTTAACCCAGAAGACAAAGCATATTTTTAGGATGTGAATGCAATATTTACATGTTCGAGTAACCTAGGCAACAAGCATTGTGCTATGCTTCAGCCGATCCAACTTTTCCGCTCATTGCTGCATTGGGTTTCTGCGATTTTGGTGCACATTGGAGCAATGGAGAACGGCATGCTGTGGCACCGTGCAGCATATTTTGGGCCAATGGAGCAATGGATGAAAATAGATGTGGGTATAACCCAACATGCGCGAACAAACAGCACTAGAACAGCCGCCACAGCCAAGGCGTTACGCCACACGGTACCTTTTCCGTAAAAGCCTTTTTCCTTAGCCCATGGGTTTGAATCCATACTAAGTCACATTTCAAGTATGTTCTGCAGTCCATTGCTCCATTGGCCCATAATATACCGCACGGTACCACGGTGCCACGGTATATCCTGAGTTATTGCTCCACTGAGCGCCAAAAGCGCAGAAACCCAATGTCGTATTCAACGGAAAAGTTGGATCACTTGTAGTATCACGCGTGATATGTGTAACGGTATTTCAAAAAAATTACTTTCAGGACAGGCGCCAAAATTTGTCACTAGCCGAAGGGGATCGGGCCTCAAATCTTGGTGATTACTGCTATACCGTCGAAATTACCTTGTCGAGAACTGGCCGTTGCTCGGTCAATGCTGCTGAACAAATTGCTACGGCAATGTCGGCCATGATGAATACAAGTGGTGGTGTGCTGGAGGTACAGATAGACACTGGGAATCTGGGACCTGAGTACTGTTGTGAAACCATACTGAAACAGTTTGACAGCCAGTTATTCCAAATAATTACAACCCAGGAACACTGGATCCCGAAGAATTTGTATTTATGTTCAGTGACATCATGCGTACAGAAAAAATATAGCAAGGTCTGTTACTTTATCAACAAAACAGGCGACCTTGTCACCCACTGTACCTACGCATACGTGTTCGATTGTGGTCAAGCCAAACTCATCACTGACCATGACGTCACATGCAGAATGTTACGACAGTGTTCCTGTAAAGGTGAAGATATATGTCAGCAACACGAAGACAAACCGCCAAAACATAAGTTTGTGTTCACAGTTGTTCCAGAAAGGAACATAGATATAGGTCTTCCACAGAGAACACAATACTTCTATAGACATTACCAACTCCATGGCCGATCACTGACGGAGGTGTTGTGCACACAGTCAGTGAGTAACGAGATAAAGGAACTAGCCTCAGCCTTAGCAAACAGCGATGGTGGCAGCATTTTCTTGGGTGTCACGAATACGCGCACACCAGTAGTGAGGGGCTACAAATTGGGTGGTATTAGTATTCAACAACTGAGCGAATGTCTTTCCCGACTCATCGACGGACAGACAGCCACGAACATCACAATCTGGTCCACTGTTACACCCATGCGTGAGAACTGGAACCAGTTGATTCATCCAGTGCCTGGTAGTGACAGACACGTGATTGAGATTTATGTGAGGAAATGTCCAGGTGGAATGTTCTGTTCTATGCCTCTCTGCTTTGAAGTAAGCCATTCTGGGGACATACTTCAACTAAATCAGTTCGAAGAATGGAAGGATAAAATGCTTCTCACCTACAAACCAGAATCAGACAATGACGTTGGAGGATGGGAAGATCACTTTAGTGAGGAAGTAGCGACAGATATCGGCCGGCCCTCAGACGCGGGACTCCCAGACAAGGAAAAGTCAGACAAGGAAAAGACGACCGTAGAAGGGCAGGACGCCCAAACGTCCGAAGTCTTCCAGTGGTGGCTTAGCAATAATGAAGATGTTACCAGTGCATCTCTGCGCTTTGACCATTGCTGTGCAAGAGAACTTGCCGATGACGCAATAGACATCCAGAAACCCTTCGATTTTTATCCGTCTGTACAAACAGTCATGGAACGGTATGAGAATGCCAGTGATATCCTTTCTGCTTTGAAGAAGATTGAGCAGAAGTACAGAGATGACAACGGAGCCGGTGTTATTATTGAGAAGATGTCTGATCATTTGCCTGATGAACTGAAAGACATCTTACCCAGTCATCATGTATGTGACGTTATTGTCCTGAAGCCAAACTCCCGTCCGTGTGTAATCAGTGTACTGAGGAATGTCTGTGACAAAAAGGATACGGCATCACAGCGCTACAACGGGACCTTGGTGTGTCTTCTGAAGAGGCTCTGCCTTGTCAGGTTCAGACACAGCGGATCTCTGAGTCTCCAGGGCAAGGTGTATTACATTGGTGGTAGCTTCGACTCTATGGAAGAAAACATAACTTACCCCGATGAATATTTCCGACCTGTCCCTGGGACACTGGATATTGTACGCTATACATTGGCTGGTATTCTGCTGCAGTGTGAACCCTTGAAAGATCGGTTTGGTGAGGTTATGCTCAGGCATTTATCGTCTATTCAGGCCAAGCTGCTATGGCAGAAGAAATCAAAGGTCACTGTGATAGAGGGCAAAGCTGGAAGCGGAAAGACTGTTTTGGCACTCGAAGAAATGCGCAGAATTAAGAGACACAAGAAAAATCAATCAAAGATTGTCTTCCTCTGTCGTGGTAGAGGGCTGGCAGCTTTCGTCAGGTACCAAACAGAGATTATGGGCATAAATGTAGACATCAGAGCGATGCGACTAGAGCTGATGGCAGAGATGAACGCAGAATATTTCAGTCAGTACACTGATGTCTTCATCGATGATGCCCATACCCTTCCTCTTACAGGAGAGCCAAACTGGCAAGGCATGTATCACTGTCTGTTTTCCTCCCTGAAACCAAATTCACACGTCTACATCTTGCTGGACCCAGAAATGCAAGATTACAGAGGATGCATTCCTATGGACTTCAGCAAGGAAATTCAAACCATGGCGCGAAAACATCGTTTCATCGCGCGCCAGGATGTGAAAAGGGAAACCCTTGGAAAAATATTGCGGAACAGCACTCGCATCTGTCAGTTCATCGGGGCGAATCTGGGGCCCGAAATGGATGAACTTCGAAGTATTCGAAATTTGCCAGAGGATGGGGCGTATTTATACACCATTGAGGATCTAGTCAAAACAAAGGAGTGTCTACTCTGTCGTTGTGATGCTGAAGATGTCAATGAAGACGAGATAAACGATGATGACGAAGAATGGGAGACGGACGAAGAATGGGAGACGGACTATAGTGACAGTGATGAAGTGGACCATAGCAAGTATATTCCAAGTAGTGATGAGGTTTTTGCCAGAAAACCACTTGAAAAGGAAACACTAGTTTCACGTTTACAAGACATACAAGACTCTGGTTATGAGAAATTCGATATAACAATTCTCACCGAAAACACCAATGAAAAAATGTGGATCCAAGACATTTTACAATACAACAAATACCCAATACAAGACGCCACCATGTTTCCCGTGCAGCATATTGTTATAGATTCATTGGACAATTTTGAAGGTTTGGAATCTCCAGTGATCCTGTTCATTGTACCAGAATCCTGGGGTACTGGCTATATTGGGTCCCTAAAATACCGGCTGTGTATCTCCACACGGGCGATCTCCAGATTGGAGTTTCTAGTACCCTGGAATCCCGAAGGAAGGCAGACGGATCTGGTTGAGCTGAGGCGCGCATTTCGGAGAGAGGTAAACTGAGTGCTGTATTTTTTGTGGAGTCACTGGTCAATTATATGTCTGGGGAAAATGACCGACATCTGTAGAACACATTGGATTCAGTTATTTCACTAATATTCACTGATATTCTTATAGCATAATGTGATCTAGGAGTGGGGTATACAAACTATTCTTTAGAAGTGGTGCGCACATGTAATCTAGCCCAAGACAGCGAGTTGTACATTGGTGCCTAGCAAGCAGGTAATCTAGACACGGACAGGGAGGACGAGCGGTGTAGACTGATGTAGTATGCATTAAATCCAGACAAAGGAAAGGGAATGGAAGCAAGTTATTTGCCTATGTACAGCTTAATTAGTACTAACATTATCCCCTCTAGGGATGCCGTCTGACATCTCTAACAGCCACTGTGTCACTACGTAGTGTGATGACTGTTCTCACTTCTTGTTTAAATTTGTAGTTGCGTCACCGATACATGCATTCTTCCAACTCGATAAAATTGCACTCACTGATGTGTAGCTATCGTACTGAAGGCCATTGGTATTGGGGGTGATTCATAAGTATTATCTGGCGGCCGTCACTTAAACGTATCTGGCGGCCAAGACTTAAACTGATCTGGCGCCCGCCACTTATCAGATAAACACAAAGCTGTATGTTGGATGTGCCCATCGTGAGACCGAGAAAAACTGACAGTTGCTCCGTAAACGCATATCAAATTGTGGGGTACTACGTAAAGTTTAACGCGGCAGTGTTGTTCGTTTCCTATTACTCACTAAGAACTTCAGAATTAGTATTGGGTTTCACACAGCCATGTAACATTTTGTGAAGCATGTTGAGACGTATCGATGTTACCTATCCACCTGACTGTATGTGTTTTTACAAAATATTAATATTTGTCTGCAATGGGTGGAATGAGGAAATATAACTGACGATGTGGGTTGTGGGGTACTGCTTCGTCTATTTAATCTGATTTCCCTCTATTTAGTACGTGTCTGGGGGACTTAGATTTCTACCTTCTCACAGCTGCAGCGTATAGTAAATTATGGTTTACTCTTTACCATCGTATATAAGTTCTGTCATATAACAAAGTCAATTTTACAATAAAGTGTGCTTTATAAGCTTGAAGATTGTTGCACAAATGTGCCATAACATTACGTATTAATCTGTGTAAATTGCGGCAATAGGGACAAGCTAGCAGATGAATAAGGTAACTTTTGAGGTTCCTCTATTGCAAATTGGGGGTGCAGAGAGCAGCCTCCCCGTAGCGCACCTTGGGTATCAGGTCTTGTCGGACATTTTGTTCAGACTTGGCCTGATAGCGAATACTCTCACACAGTGCAGTTCTCAGACTGTAGAACCCTAACATTTTTTCTAGTGGACTCTGTGATATCATCATCATCATCTAGTAGCTTCTAGTGGACTCACCTGTTTTGGCACTGTATGACTCTTTTGGTGTTGATGTGCCGTAAAACTTTGATATAATCAATCAATCTATTGCAAATTGAAAAATTATGTGACAGCCACAGAAATCTTTATGTGGCGGTGGCCGCCACATAACTTTAAGTGGCGGCCGTTAGATACCTTTAAGTGGCGGCGGCCAGATTAGTTTGTATATGACCCCAGGCCTGATACCAATGCGCTTCCGTACTATTGTACCTGTCAGCTAGTGATTGTTCTATCAACGTCCCCGTCCTTTCCAGCCGCCTGTTGACTACGGCAGTCTAAAGGTGACACGAAAACTTAAGGGCGAAACATTGACACAACCTCTTTTTGGAATGTGTTACTTCAATGGGAAACTGTACATTACACGGAAGTCGCGTGAGGCTGGGGTTATCCAATTTAGCCTGGATGTGCACAGCGTCATTGACCAGGATACTATTAAACTGCTGGACACACTCCACCTGGACGTGGAGAACGAGTCCCACCTGCATCTCTCGCCTCCCCGTGTAGACCGCCAGAGTGGCAATGTGTACATTGCTTGCGACACTCATGGTGTGTATGTAGTGAAGTATGTCGACAGTAAGCTGGTGGCAGTCAGGAGATTGACGTGTGTGGCGAGACCTTCCAGTCTAGCTGTGGTCTCCCCCGACACCCTGTATGTCTGTGACAGGGACAGTGCCACTATCTGCCTGGTGGATGTCAGCCATAACAGGGTCACAGCCAGACTGCAGAACGAATTCGAAGACAGAGAGAATCCACGTCTCGTGGCATTCCTGGGGGACACGGTATTTGCGCAATGTAGTGATAACCTGGCTATATACCGACACGGTGTTCCTGCGCCACGTAAGGTGATACCCGGGCAGACTCGGGGACAGGGGTGGGTGGTCGGTCTAAACATTGATCATCACTCCAGCTGCCTGCTTGTTACTCATTACCCCGATGACGTATATGTTATGGACCTCACTGGCAACCTGGCTCACACCATACGTGTACCTATCGACATGGACTCGCAGCCGGTGGACTGTACTGTGGTAGGGGAACAACTCTGGGTGGGATACCCCGGTGGAGAGATTATTGTCATGTCATCACAGTAACCTCTAGTCACACAACTAGTGTCTAATGATTCGCTTACTTTTCATTGTCCTTTCCTGGATCAGGTGAAAGTGTCAGTGTGAATTGTGACCTTGAATATAGAGCCACCGTGAAGTCACAGAGTGGCTGTTGTGGTCAAATTCTGTGCTGGAAAATAATATTTTAATTTTGTCGAGTTTTGCGACAGACTGTCCGGTATGCTTTATGTACCACATGTACTTTATTTGTAGTACCTAAAACAATATTGCTGGTTCTTGTATGTGCGTTGCCTCCATGTGTTGCCCTGGCTCACATACAGCTTTATATACCATGTAATATATACTATAGCAAGTTTAAACGTGTCAATATACATGTATTGGTGTATTTCTCTGACTTCGCACTAGTCTGATAGATTTCAATATGTATTGGCTCTGCTTGTCGCTGAGCTAATGTGATAGTTGAGCGTCCGTCGTCCGTTCTTCGTCCCCCAATAAATGCGTTTTGGTCAGAAACAATTTCATGGATTGGCGCCAAATTTTATAGAGCATCCCGTCTGTCTGTAATGTGTAATATTTGTCCGGCGTCTCTCTGACCGCTCATAGGCATTTCAATTTTCCTCAGAACCACTCAACTGAAAATATACCTCCATTCGTTTTAAACTTGTCAAATATGGGATTTAGTTTGTCTTTCTTAACGTGGAATCATACTTAAGAAAAAAATTGTGATCTGCCAAATATGAAATTTGATGGCCTTACAATTAAGGCCTGTCAATGCAGCAAACCCTTTAGCAAGTCAAGAGGTCAAGCAGAGTATCAAGGCCACCAGGGCCTCCTGTTGGGCATTTATGGGCATAGTAATACTGCATGCTGTTTTCAAAATTTTAATTCTGATCTAGATATTACGTGAAGTTTCATTTAACTAAAGAGTAACCGTGTGAATGCTTGTATGTATGTGTGTGTGTGGGGGGGATACTTCTTCTCCAAGATGTCTAGGCAAACACACGACGTACTACCCTTGTTATTATGAAACATGGATACAACATTACCTATGGCTTTAAACTGACCATATAACGATTTTACCTTGGATGGTCGTGAAAGGGCAACATCAAGGTCATGCAAGATTAACGGTCTGTAGCTGGTCACTGATGCACCACGTGTTATTTTCTTTTAATATAAGCTACAATAAGAAGTTTCTGATGTGACATTTGACTTTTGATGACTATATAAGGTCAAAATCAAAGTCATACCTCTCTTAGCGTCTGTAGGCGTTCCAAATTGTGATATCAGCTTTGGTCTTGGGTGATCTTAAAATGTCAAAATCAAATTCATATAACTTTAAAGTTGTGGAATTCATTATCATAATGGTGGGCACTAAACCGCAGCTTACTTTGCTGAAATACATTAAAATTTTCAATATTAAGGTTTGAAAATATGGTATGACGTATGACCTTTGGTGACCATGAGTGATCCGAGTTGTATCTCCATTTGGTTAGTCATATTGGTTGGTAGTTAATACCTCGTCTTTTAACACCGGATATTTTGGATTCTGAACGGTAGTACCTCTTAATTTTTCAACAGATCTACTACCCGGCATGTCTTTGTAAACTGCCTGCTTATGTGTTCCAAAACACGTATCTCGATGTAAAGTGTATAAGTAGAACCTGTCTTAAAAGACCACCCCCCTGGCTACAAAAATATGGTCTGTTAAGACAGGCGGTCTTTGGTGCACAGGTTCAGTTATGTTGAAATGTAGGTCCTTCTGCAAAAATGTGTGGGCTTTCAAGATAGGTGGTCTCTCATGGCAGTGATCGCTCAAGACAGGTTTCACTGTACATGAGGCGTGCACAATACATTTTCCGTTTTTCTCCAATATTCATGTCTGAGTGAGTTGTGCCCCCAATTCGTAACGTGCCTCGCTTCTCTTGTCAGGAAAGCAACGATTTTTAATATGCTGGTCACTACTTAGCGTAAATAAAGAACAGTGGTATAACAAAGTCCAAGGTGTTCATTATGTACGCGAATAAGTGTATAAATCACAGGAGAGGTTTGATTATGAGCTAAATTCAATAACAAGAGATCCAGGAACCTTGACGTCCTCCATGGTCACTTGCCATATCGAAATACCTTAGGTTTATAGCTAACAGCCATTATGCCACTAGTTAAGTAGCTATGTAGCTGAGGTGACTATATAATCCTGTCGAAAATCGTAAATCCACGGAATGACCACGGAGTAACCTTGAACACTTAACAGTCAAAAGTACTGTCTATATACTAATTACTTACCCTTGAGGCAAAACCCCTTTGCTCTATGACGGATCGTTTTCGAGGCACAAGGTTGTTGAAAATCGGAAATGCACGGCATAACCTCAGGCTGACCTTCAAGATTTTGCAATCAAACATATTCTGTATACACCAAAAAGTACTTACCCCCGAGACAATACTGTGTACTTGACCCACTTTGGACAGTTTAGCCAACACTCTTACTCAGCCCTAACTTATTGCCTAAAATGGGCCCGACTTTAACTACTGGTCACTTTTGGCTAAACTGGACCAAGTAAGAGTGTTGGCTAAACTGGGCCAAAGTGGGCCAAGTACACAATATTGCCTAAAATGGGCCGAGTATCACAACTGGCCGGTTTGGCTAAACTCGTCCAAGAAAGACTGATGACTAAACTGAGCCAAAGTGGGTCAAGTACAGAGCTGGCGGGGTTTAAATATCAAGAAAAAAATCTTCATTTCGGTGCAGAGCTTCCCAAACTCATTTTTTTTTCATGGCGGTTCAGGGCTCAAATGAAAAAAGAAAAAAGTTTTTCCTGGCTCTTCAAGACCGGCTACTTGAAAATACTTAAGTCTAAGTCTTGACTTAAGTGGAATTCTTAGCCAAGCAAGCTGCTCAGATCTCGTCCTTAAGTCAAGCTGATGTTTACGTGTTTTCAAAAACTTCGGCCCAGGGCTCATAGAAAAAAATCCGTTTTTTTTTTGTGACGGTTCACAGCTCCGAGTAAAAGAAGAGGTCCAAGGACCTTGGCACTCTGCTTGATACCTGCAGTTGGTGTGACAAATGGCAATTTTCTGCACTTATATTAAAAATTCATGATATATAGGCCTTCAAAATGTGAGTGACCTTGACATTGATCTTTCAAGGTCACTAC
>JAAUYG010144142.1_pt1 | contig 10040 bp, 6 predicted proteins | sample 7278091 | NCBI WGS metagenome assembly JAAUYG01 (sample SAMN14350201, study PRJNA611818) | marine sediment metagenome | isolation source: surface marine sediment (0.6m) | place: French Polynesia: Moorea | collected 2018-08
AGTAGTAGTAGTAGTAGTAGTAGTAGTAGTGGTAGTAGTAGTAGTAGTAGTAGTAGTAGTAGTAGGAGTAGTAGTAGTAGTAGTAGTAGTAGTAGTAGTAGTAGTACCGGTAGTAGTAGTAGTACCGGTAGTAGTAGTAGTACCGGTAGTAGTAGTAGTAGTAGTAGTAGTAGTAGTAGTAGTAGTAGTAGTAGTAGTAGTAGTAGTAGTAGTAGTAGTAGCATTATTCTTAGCATTATTATCATTATTAATGATTACACGTGCTCTCCAGGATTTATTTATGTTTTGTGCAAACTGACAAAAGGTGAAGACAACAGGTGCAGGGACATTGTATACAAGACCCTATTTCAGTCGGAAAATCAAGATTTTCTCTTAATTTATTTTCACGAAATGTTTAGCACTCATGAAGGAGTTCCTGTAACACACACAATTAAGCTTTTAGCACGCATTTGCCACGTGTGATACAACATTGTGTGCATATCACATAATGAATCCGTAATGTATATAATGCATCCATACATAATTCAAAGCATAAATATGCTGTTATCCTTTAACTTCTGTGCCGCATGACATACGGATCACTTGTGCTATCGCGGGGCGTTTTTCGATTTTTACTTTTCAGTTCATTCATGTACTTTGTATCAGTTTAATGTTGTTAAACACAAAATGTCAAGGTATTTTCCTAATGTACAGTGCAATATTAACACTGACCTACATAAATGTACCGTGATAATGTTCAGGTTAAATTTCCCCGCATCTTATGACATTATTCTGTTTTAGCTAAGCATAGCTTAAAGCGTGCTTAAATCTATCTGTCAGAAAGGAAATTTCGGATTGACATCCATGGTTTAAACCTGGGCTTAGAAACCCGAGTAATTAATGCAGGTTTAGCCGGACAACTTGAAAGCAAGCGGTGTGCTATTAATTCCGATCCAACTTTCAAACTCAGTCTAACTCTGACTGAGCAACCAAGATAATATATATCTTTCACGCACGTGAAATGCTTCCGTTTTAACTACATTGTAGGTTTAAACCAGGTTTGAAACTTCGTTTTAGCTTAAACCAGGTTGAAAGCACGAAGGTGAAATGTACTGTCATGCAGATTCGGCCAACATCCTCCAAAACGTGTGGCGCCAAGACACTGAGTCTGCACAGGAGTGTCTCCAACACTGTCGGCTTCCTCCACCCCCCACCCCCTCTCTCCATCTACCCCCCCCCCCCCCTCCCACCACCACGAAGACTCTCTCCCGGAGAATGCAACCTATTATTGCCGTGTTATTTATCTGCCGGGAAATGACCACAAGCGCAGATGCAATTCCATATCGCGGCATTTTTACGCCATACCGGAAATACCTGTCGACGTCGGGCTACCGTAATTACTTTGCGACGGCACGGGTGGTCACAGCCCCGGGGCCCCGTGTCGTTGACGGGCTTCTCCGTTGCAAACACAACTACCACCCTCACAACCCTCTTCGTTAATCTTATTAAGCCGTGAGAAATGAATGAATCTTCCCGGGTTGACACGCAATTAACCCCGCACGGGGGCTGTCAAAATGGCTTCGACTAAATTCCCGAACGGCGGAATCAAGGTAATTTGGTAGCTATCATCACATTGAAAATGAACCAGTGTCCGGCATTTTCGGAACCCGGTGTAAGACGATCATCCAACACAGATTTCCCACCTTGGCTGGTACATTGTTTCAGGGAAAATGCCCTCAACATTGGCCAGGTGCAATGATGCCGCTTGGTTCGATCCATTACGTTGGATTAGAACTTAAAGACTGTAATGACAATTAATGTAGTGACGCTACACCTCAGTAAAATTCTGCATTGTTCCTGTGTGTATGTGTGCGTGTAGCTTTAGTCAACTCGGGAGCTGGACCTCGTGTAAACCGATTCCTCCATTTGTGGCGAAAACGAGTCGCGGATGCATAAACATACATGTACATATGAATAATTTCGTATACTTAAACGTGGTCATTTGCCAAGTTTCGAAGCAGATACAAGTTCCTATAATTTCAGAAGGTCAGAGGTCCGGTCCGCTTACAAGGCCGTCTTGTCGCGTCCTGTGGCTAAGCATGAATCCGTACAACAACGCGGGGTAATTTGCCACTTCGAGGAGACTATCTCCCCGCGACAGACCTCCCCCCCCCCCCCACACACACACACACACAAAGTTCCCAATACATATGTGACTTACAGCATCTATGCCGCCATGATCATTTCCGTTGTGAATATATGACATTGGCGACATGAGACACGAAGTCCTGGAGTTGAACATTGATAATTAATAATATATACATATATAGACTTTCCAGTACTAACAACTCTCAAATTCATCACCTTTGTTTCTTGTGCCAAACTATTGCACTACGCTAAGCCCGTTTCCTTCACGGGCTTAGCGTAGTGCAGGATCATCATCATCTTCATCATTATCATCATCATCATCATCATCATCATCTCCTTCATCCCTTTCTTCTTCTTCTTCTTCTTCTTCTTCTTCTTCTTCTTCTTCTTCTTCTTCTTCTTCTTCTTCTTCTGCTGCTGCTGCTGCTGCTGCTTATTCTTTTTCGTTAGCATACCTCGAAGTAGGTACGTTATAAGTAATTAGCCTAGAAATTACCCTAATAAGAAGTTACCCCAGAAATCACACTTTAAGGCGCTCTTTCTGCCCACTAACTTTTCAGTTCACCCCAAACGGATTTTTATCTACCATTATCCTCAGTAGGATAAAACGATCTACGCACCAGATGTCTATAAAATCTGTGTATTTTCTGGCACCCAACTGGATAATGGTCCAGTTTAAGTCGGCATTTGCAATGTTACGGTATTAATATTAAAAGTTTAAGTTTTTCAATTTGCATGTATTTTCTAATATCAGCAGACGCAAATGCCAGTATGATTCAGCCATCGCTATCTGGTGACAACTAAGCTCTCTGAAATTATTTTTCGGGGAAATCGTATATTATCATCTTATACCAAAGAGTAAAATGCTTAAATTTACAGAAATGTTGATATCAGCTATCTTTGATGACGTCATTTGAGTTGGACTTTGCACCGCGACCTGGGCAAGGAAGGTAATTTATGCTGGACTTTATGTCTGTAAGTAATGGTCAAAATTATATGTTTACTATAGTTATTATGACGATTCTGTGGTCCGAACACATTTAGGAATATTTTCGTGGAGGCGTCACGTTTCTTCCCCATGCCTCGCTTGAAAAGCCATGTTTCTTAATGGAGGGGTAAAAGGGGGATTAACAGATCCGCCAGGGTCAGAGACATGAGGTCAGGGTACGTTATTAGTCTGATGACCTTTCTGATGACCAGCACGCGCTCTCCGGTAGTTTCTATGGCAACGGTTGACGAAAACTATCTTCCTAGAGGTCAAAGGTAGCTGGCGTGGTATATGCTTGGTTTCTCGCAGAGATGTTCGCGTACTTATGGAAGCTATTCTCGAGTCTATGGAGTCAACGCCGACATTGAAACTGAGAATTTGGCTAGGTGCCTTGCCTATAATTACCGGCAGCACATCTTAATTGCAAATCTATTTTATCTAGTTTATTTTTTAAGACTTTCAGAATCCCAAAATAAATTATCAAAAATGAAAGATAGGAAGGAAAGATGAGAAAAGATGATTACTAGGTGTTAATGCCTAACAATGCTAATATGTTGTTATAAGCGCTGCAATAACCTGCACTATCATTTGAAACTTCTCCAAGTAGAAATAGACGTCTATTCTATTCTGATAAGTTTTGCTGTCAACGTAGTGTATCTGCGTTAACGACCTTCGTTAAGACGTTCCGACATGAATACCCTGCGAAGACATTGGTCCGCAAAACAAACCCTGGCAGAGATGGTATTTTGAGAACAAATCGGATGTACGTGTACGCTTAGTGATATCTGATGGGGGAAGAAGGGCAGGATGCTGTTAGCAAATGTCACAGGTGCCGTTTTTGTGAACTTTTGTTATATGTCACAGAAGTAGGCCATATATATCCCTCCTCACATCTTCAAATCGCGTACCTAATTACCCCCTTCGACGGCTGCAATCAATAAGTGCCTGTATGTAGGCCGCGTCAACGGCAGCGTAACAGGCGCGTTACAAAGGCAAGGAGGACATATTTCTTTATGTACATCCATTTGATCTTTTTTGCATGAGTTCCACACAATGGGTGCAATGGTCGTCCGATGTCGATGTCCTATGGACATGTACCCCTGTTATCTGTTGGTTTGCTGGTTTGTAGTGTCGTCTAATATTGGTCTGTCAGTCTCGTGTCGTCTGATGCTGGTTAAACTTTGATGTTGGTGTGTCACTGGGCAGGTGATTCTGGTCTGTAAGTTTTTATGTCATCTGATCATGGTCTGTCAGTCTTGTGTCGTCTAATGTTGTCCTGTCAGCCTTGTGTCGTCTGATGTTGGTCTGTCAGCCTCGTGTCGTCTGATGTTGGTCTGTCAGTCTTGTGTCGTCTGATGTTGTCCGGTCAGCCTTGTGTCGTCTGATGTTCGTCTGTCGGCCTTGTGTCATCTGATGTTGTCCTGTCAGCCTTGTGTTGTCTGATGTTGGTCTGTCAGCCTTGTGTCATCTGATGTTGTCCTGGCTGCCTTTTGTTGTCTGATGTTGTCCTGTCAGCCTTGTGTCATCTGATGTTGTCCTGGCTGCCTTGTGTTGTCTGATGTTTATCTGTCAGCCTTGTGTCGTCTGATCCTGGTCGGTTAGCCTTGTGTCGTCTGATGTTGGTCTGTCAGCCTTGTGTCGTCTGGTGTTGGTCTGTCAGCCTTGTGTTGTTTGACGTTGGTCTGTGAGTCTTGTGTTGTCTGGTGTTGGTCTGTCAGCCTTGTGTTGTCTGATGTTGGTCTGTCAGCCTTGTGTCTTCTTATGTTGGTCTGTCAGCCTTGTGGCATGTGTTAGTCTATCAGCCTTCGATCCTCTGGTGTAGGCCTATGAGACTACAATCATCTGCTTGTGTCTGTCCTATGCGTCTGCTCTCAATACTTCTTCTGGTCTACACTAAATAGGACCAGAGAGGTGACGGATGGGGGCATTAATGATGCACACGTACATTGTATCGCACATACTGAATATTAAAGAAGTCGGAATCGTATGTTACCACACTTGGCAAAGGATACAGCAGATTTACTCTCTTAAAGTGTTGTTTCTTTTTTGTTTATCCGATGCGGTTGTGTCAGTTTTGCTTACATTCGGAACAATATACAACACATGCCACGGACAATGCTGTCAAGAAACTGAATCATGGTGCAGATTTGGACATAACTATGGGAAAAATGTCTTTATCAGTGTTAATAGTCACTGTTTGAAATTACTGAGAGGCAAGAAAATATCTATTCCACCATATATGCAAGGGCTACTCGAGGTCAAACGAGTTCATTTTTGTCCCTCTTCTTTGCAATGGGGTGCATACAGGTAGTGCAGATACTCTGTCATATTAATCAAAGTGTAACTGACTCTTGCCTTCAGATTATATTAAACCTAGAATGGCCTCTCGTATCTTGCAGCCTGAGCCAGTAGCAACAGTAGTAGTAGTAGTAGTAGTAGTAGTAGTAGTAGTAGTAGTAGTAGTAATAGTAGTAATCGTAGTAGTAACAGTAGTAGTAGTGCAGTAGCAGCAGCAGCAGCAGTAGTAGTAGTAGTAGTAATTATAATAGTAGTAGTAGCAGTTGTAGTAGTAGTAGTAGTAGTAGTAGTAGTCGTAGTAGTCGTAGTAGTAGTAGTAGTAGTAGTAGTAGCAGTTGTAGTAGTAGTAGTAGTAGTAGTAGTAGTAGTAGTATTAGTAGTAGTAGTAGTAGTAGTAGTAGTAGTGGTGGTGGTGGTGGTGGTGGTGTTGGTGGTGGGTAGTAATAGTAGTAGTAGTAATAGCACAATGAAACGCACAAGAGAGGGGAATGATATAGATTTTAAAAATGAAGCTGCTAATTCTGATTGTACATTTGTAAGCACAAAAAAATTCATAAACATGTATGACTTGCACAATCCCATCTGACAAGTCTCATTTCTCTGTCTTAGTTTTTGGGCGTGATGTCCGCAGGACTAATTTCAGTATGCCCTAGAATACATGACCTCTATTTCTTACATCTCAGAGTGAGTAAACGCTCCAGTTGACGCCGTTGAACGAAGCCATCGGTCATGTGGCTACACTAGCCAACAGGAGAGAAGAAGTTGTATCACCAACTATGTTCAAAACACAGTAAACAAGAGGCCCAAAGGACCCTGTCGATCTGCTTGACAACAACAGTACGAAGAACCCAATAGTCATGTAAATTTTGCACAGATGTTACTTGCTATCAAATTTAGACTAAATTTGAGACAAATGCACTGAATCACCCCAAAATTACCTTGAACACTGCAAAAAGGTCCAAGCTACGCCATATATGTGATACAAGTATCCCCGAGTCTTAAACTCCAATCCGTTTCACTCTACAGCCAGCCCTTTTTCAGGTACAGGCCATATTGAGATAAGTGTATTAATTTATTCAAAATGACATTGAACACTATCAGGTCAAACATACCCCATATGTGTTGAATTGGAACTCCAAATTTCATTCCATTTCGCTACACGATTAGCCATTTTCTAGATATCATTAATTACATTTGGATTTCATGAGCCCTGTGACAGTCAAGCAGAGCTAAAATTTGATAAACTAAATGTAACTGTGGATTTTTTTTTTACCTGCATAGAGTTAAAGTACGAATGAGAAGTTGCGGCTTTCAGAACTATGTAGTGACACCCAAATGACCTGAACATGGCGGAGATGAAAATGTAGATGGGATTCAGATGAACATACCACTCACATTTATGCATTTTACTAACCGCCGATATACAACTTATCGTTTCGAGATATGGGGAGGTGTTCCATGTTTTATTTTTTTCCACTGTCTCCCGTGATGCCAAAAACGTAAATGCCAGCATTCCACCATGGTTATCAACATCCCAATAAAGTTTTACTGGAATTGGATCAAAACTGCGAGACGAAGCGGTTTTAATATTTTTCTCCCCGTATTGTGCTGTGTGAAAAATAAAATAATATCGAACTGCCATTAAATTTGTGATATATGCGAGAGATTACCAAAACACGTTGCAGCCGACTAGAAAGTGTAGAGTCTCCAGTATGGCCAATTTTTCAAGAGTTCACAGTTCGAACTTCTGAATAGTGGAGATATGGTGGACAACAATCTTTCTATGAAATTTGGCCTTATGTGACATCTGAGAAACGCTGGCCATTGGACGGACGATGTACCACTCGTGTGGCAATAGTAGTACACTCAGTTACTGTCAAGCAGGGTTTGTTATTTTTATTTTTTTTATTTATTTATTTTTTTTTGGGGGGGGGACGCAGTAGGAACTAACGCATTTTTATTTCTTCTTTTTTTACGTCAGTTATGGAGCCTTACGTGCATCTCTGTTAACAAAATATCTCCAATGCTGCTTTAAGCAACAGACGTCACGTTTGTGAAAGCCCTTGCCTCTGACCTAGTTATGAAACTGTTTGATTTTAATGAAATAGTGCCAAGAGGAAAAATGCTATTAGTAGGAGGGCTGATCCCGGCATTTTCCCCCAATGATAAGAATGGGACATTTCTCCAAGTGACCGCTGTTAGGTTTGACCTTCGGTGACCGTGAAAAGTCAAATTTTATAGGTCACATCCTTAAATCCTTAAATCCTTATAGCGGGAAAAGGAGTAGGATTATATACCTCATGACACTAATATTACTATTACGGGCACATATTGCTACTGCACGCTAATAAAAGGTTCTGTGCAGAAGATCCATCAAAAAAGGTATACTTTTTCTTGAGTGTGAGCTTAACCACTTCAAATTCAAGGGTACTCATATTTCAAACTTTTGTATAGAGAAACAACAACAGTTTATGGACATATATTTCCAATGAAGATAAAATGGAATCATATATTGTAAAACAGCACTACAAATCATCCCCTGTCTAAGACAGAGAAATCCTGCCGAAAATTCGGGAACTTTTCCACCAATCTGATTCTGTGCGTAGAATGTGTTATCAGAAAGCATTATAAATCGTTTCCCAGTCGTAAAACCAGGGTAAATTCAATAAAAAAAACCCCTTGATATCTAAGGGTAAATCCAACGAAACGACCCAGTCTTGGTATACCAGAATAAACACGACGCGGATGCTAGTCTTGATATACTAGGGTAAATCAACGAAATATCCTAGCCTTGATACACCAGGGAAAACTCAACAAAATCCCAGTCTTAATATAGGAATGTAAACTCAACGAAGCCTTTTTCTTGATATGCCAGGTTAAACTTGGCGAAAAATCCTAGACTTCATATACCAGGGTACATCCACCGAAAAAGCCTAGTCTTGATACACCAGGGTAAACTCAACGAAAAATTCTAATATTGATATGCCAAGGTAAAGTCAACGAAAATCCTAATCTTGATATACCATGGTAAACTCCACGAAAAATCCTAGTCTTGATATACCAGGATAAATTGAACGAAAATCCCAGTATAAAGGCATACGGAAAAGAAGGATTAATTCCAATCCAATGGGTCTTCTGATCTTTTACGATAATAGCACGTTTAGAGCAACTGTCAAAATATATTACCAGGATAGACGTCTCAGAAATTATTTCTCCCAATATAGACCGCAAGATATATAAATTAATTGATCGCATAATTACTTTGCCTGACATCGAAGGATCGAAGGATACCTTTATCTTCTTTTAGCGGGGACAGGGATATTACAGCCAGGAAGCTTACTATATCGAGTAATATTACCAGATTCCAGTGACAAGTCTCAGTTAAAGAATATACGATTACCCTATACAGTAATTTGCATATACTGTTAGTGAGGCCACCTGAGGTAACTACTGCTCACCATTGGTCACCATTACCTCATGTTGTAACTTAAAACCTGAGCAACCAAGAAAAAGTAGGGATAACGACTTAATGGGGATGGAATGAATTGACAAGGGAGATGTCTGGCTAGTAGTGGCTACCTCAGAAAACTGACCCGTACCTGGCAAAATTCCTGCGGCTGAGGCAGAGGCCTTTCACCACAGGGGCCTATTAACACCTGGCCACAAATTGACCATTCTGGTCACTAGGTAGCAATACCAGGGCGGTGGCTCCCTGGCGAGGAGTATTGCTCAGTCCGTCATGTAATGGGGGAATAATAAAAATAATTGAAATAGGAAACAAATGGTAAAACACCCAGAAATACTGGTTACTAATAATGTCATGTTGTTGCTTACTGTTGGTAGCCCGTGGGCTATAATTGCTGTCATCTTGTGAGGTTATTAAAGCTCCCTGACTGAGTAAACGTACGGATGCTGTGGTCAAAAGTCTTGCTGCTACACGGGTAATGTACTAACCGTGTGACTGTCCCCATGCTACCTAATCCCAGCCATCCTTTATGAGTTTTCCACTCCCTCAATTGCAACCATAAGAAATGCAATCTAGTGAAGCAGACCACTGAATACTAATCCAGTTTTGCTATTATGTAAGAGTGACGGGCATTCCCGTCATGTCCATTTTTGCCGCATTATTTAAACGTCACAGCAACCGACGAGCCGTTGATTAGAACCATTCATTATCATCCGACCAATTAGGACATGTATTATATGTTGTTATATATAGAGAGAGTCCTAACAAAAAATCGCTTATAGTCAGCACCATTGCCTACAATTAGGCCTAGGTTTGGCGAATCCATTTGGCGAATCAGCTTGTGCATAGGACAAATGTGTCAATTGTCATGAAATTCAATGTGAAAATAATAGTCATTCAAAATTTACAGGGTAACTTTGTCATGGCAGACCTGCACGTTATTCCTGGTGCCTACGTAAGAGATGTCAGACATTGTCGGCGCTAAGAGTTAATACCAAAATCTGGAAAATTTGCCATCAAAAATATGAACTGTTTTGGTTATACCATATAAAGCGCATAGAAATGTGCATACATAAAATTGCGCTATACAAATTAGTGACATTATTATTATTATTATTATTATTATTATTATTATTATTATTATTATTATTATTATTATTA
>JAAUYG010191567.1_pt1 | contig 10040 bp, 3 predicted proteins | sample 7278091 | NCBI WGS metagenome assembly JAAUYG01 (sample SAMN14350201, study PRJNA611818) | marine sediment metagenome | isolation source: surface marine sediment (0.6m) | place: French Polynesia: Moorea | collected 2018-08
CCCCCCCCCCCCCCCCCCCCCCCCCCCCCCCCCCCCCCCCCCCCCCCCCCCCCCCCCCCCCCCCCCCCCCCCCCATGTACAACTGCCAAAATTTATATGTAAATTTTCATGTTTGCACAAGCTATACTGTATTAATAGTAACTGAATCAATGCAGTCTCTCATTCAATGTTTTAGCACATATGTAATATACCATATTTTTGAAATAACAAAGGAGAGTTTTTTGCATGTATCACATGTAGTGCAAGTATGGGGCTGGTGAACGTTACTTATCACAGATCCAGGTTTTCAGCATTAATTCATTAATTTCTAATCAACTGAACAGATTATCTCGATCTCTGACCCAATCCGTGCGCATTGCCATTTTTGGGGGGTCATAATGGAGAATATATATGTATATGCCTGGATGTACAGGAGAACTGGGAGCTTACTGGGTTAGATTGGGTCAGGATTTTTCAAGCTTACAATACATGTGTTTTTAGTACCTGCAGAGTCTTAACCCAACGGGCAAGCTAGCTATTAACACTGACTGTCAAAGGTGCAAACAGGAACATACCAGCCATCTAGGTAAGGTCAACTTCTTGTTGAAACCATAAATCTATCTCAAAAACATATCATTTCCGACTACTGAGGCCATGGCAACATCTAAAGAACAAAATCGAATGGTTACCACCTGCAGGGGACAAATTATTGTGGTCATGTAAATTCCATCAGGTAAGATGCACCATGTGCTGAACATAATATCTGGCAGGCAAAGTCAAGGTCAGTTAATCAGACTTTGATATATATATATGTACATATACAGCAAAAATGCATCTGAAACATATCATGTTCCCCTAATTGCAGAATAAAAGTGACTTTCGATAATAAATAATTAAGAAGCCAGTAGGTATAAACCATAGCACATCTCACAGACATATAAAACTGCTATCTTTGATATATATGTTATTATATATCTGTGTTTGAAATTAAAATAAGACGCAACTTTTTAACAAGCACACATACTACTAGTACCTGTATATATAACAATAACATGATCACTGGTAATGTATAGATTATACATTAGTTCACTTCCACTTGCTGCTTATTATACGACAGCCAGGAGCTGAGTTGTACCCCAGTCAGCTCCTGGTAACTAGCCGACATTTATACCTAATACTGAGTAACAGGAATTCATGGTGAACCGCAGCAGCTACTTAATGACACTCGTATTAGAATCACAACAGAATAGGCCATTTGCTTTATCTGGAAATGAAAATCCAACCACTGAGCCAACTTTGGACAGCTAAATTTTCTGTCTGATAAGTACAATTCTGGTAACATTAGAAAGTGTGCTGGCCGATTCTGAAAGGCAGCAAGAGCTTCACATAGCGCTTCACATAGAGCTTCACAGTAGTTGTCCTCTCATTAAAACAACTTGGCTTTTTCCGATAGCCTTGTATAAAGCTACCGTAGTGACTAATATGTCAAGTATGTGGCATAGAACAAGTTCTCTTTATCACCTTGGGCTTCTCGGAATCTGATCTACAACACATGTTCCACATTTTGATTGCCATACTTATATAAAATCCTGTGAGCAAAGTTAGTTTTGTTACTTATGATAATCTACATGTACAACGTTTTTAGAACAAGCACATACACCATACGCAACGTAACTCTCGGCATGCTTCAAAGTTTCATTTTCACTTTGACAATGACCTGCGGGCGATCCCAGGCTGACAATACTTATTTCTATCACTGTAGTATGTTACAGCATAGTCGGATTGACATGGCTTTGTACAGTCACTTTGTACAACTGCCACCTTTCAGTTTGTACAGGGATAGTACCTTGTAGTGGCCATCCAGCCAGATATATTACTACAGGAGGTCCCTGTTAACCAAAATCTCTCTGCTGCAATGCATGTCTGCTTGTATTAGCCATCGGAGTGGCACTGGATTATTCTCCTTCAGTGTTTGGGGGGGGGGGAGGGTTTCGGATATGCTGCTTGGCAGAATTGATTGTTTCTCGCCAGATCACATTTTGCCCACTGGCCACTACTCCTCCACTCAAGGTCTGTATGGGAGGAGCTAAATATGGCAGGAACTGTCTTTGGCGATTTGGCAGCCGCACCCCCGCTGTGCCCCGTCTGGGCAGGCTAGGGTAGGAGACATTGGGAGGGTCATCTTCTATAAATCACTTCACTTCTCCCCCCTCTTCCTTCCTCCCCCCTCTCCGATCTTGCTTCCTCTGCGAGGTTGTCTGTGTCTGCTGTGGAACCAGAGCCACACAAATCCCCGCAGCGGTGGCAGCAGCACTAACACGCAGCCAACATAATTCAATTTCTCACCAATCGTCACCCAGACCAAACCCTTCACTTTTCTCCCAGGATATCATTGATGAAGTTTAGATCCGAAGCGTTTGTGTTCTGCACCACGGAGTCAAAGAATTCATTGCTCGGCGTCGAAGTATTGTCTAGAAAGTCAAGAGGAAACTCCGGCCCCGTTGCTGCCGTCGGCGGCCGATTTGATGAGGCCTGAGGTGGAGGTCTCTGCTGTTGTTGTGGCATGCTACCTGTGGCAGGGTGTGGCCGCATGCCGGGGCCTGTGGGGTAGTTAGGGGGGTGGGTTTGGGACTGGGGGGTAGGGGGGTGAGATGTGGCCGAGGCCATAGCTGTCTGTGTCATAGATACTGTCTGTCCGTACCCATTCTGCTGCATACTCATATGTTGTTGTTGCTGGGCCATGTGTAGGGAGGAGGCATGCATGTGGGGCCCCGGGCCTGCTGGGGGAGCCCCGGGATGAGGCCCTTGCCCCGGGTGGGGCATCCCCTGTTGGGGTCCCCCCAGCATCCCAGGCTGTGACTGCTGGGCCATGTGGATGACTTGTTGTTGTGACATGGCCATCCGGTTCCCCATCATGCCCATCCCAGGGTGACCCCCGGGGTAGCCCCCAGGCCCATTATACTGCATCATAGAGGACTGGGGCATGTTGTGTCGTACCATACCGGGGTGAGGCGCAGGCGGACCCGTCATGGCACCTCCCATCACCTGAGGACCGGCATGCCCCATCATTCCGTGTCTTGGCCAGTCCGCCGGGTTTCTTTGGTGAGATATGTTCAGGCCATCCGGCCCCACATTGACATTGGGTGGCCGCTGCCCCCTCATGATAGCACTGGTGTACATAGGGCCACTAGGTTTGGTCCCAGCACTGCTGCTTGAGACAGCCTTACTGGCGGCGGAACATACAGGGGGACGCATGGACTGGGGAGTGGCCGACGCTTGTTGAGGGGGAAAGCTAGGAGGCATGGAGACGCTAGGTCCACCCACGCCTGGTGATACTCTGTTAGATCCTGGTGGGATGCTCCCAGGTCCCTGTGGCATGTTAGGCATCCCCATACCAGGACCTGGCATGGCTTGGTTAGAACCCGGCGGTAACGCTTGCCCACCAGGCATCTCGGATTTGACAGTGGTATGATACATACCCTCCTGGGGCCCTGGCGGTCGATTCGTTTGGTTCACCATATTCTGTATCGTCTGTAAAGGGTTGCCGGAATTGGGTCGGGAATAACTACTGGGATAGTTCCGACTGTCTACACCAGCGTTGGGCATCTTGTACTCCGGGGGTGGGTGCGAGGGTGGGTGACCCTGTCTGGCTATATACTGCTGCATACTGTGCTGGTCCATGTCTGGCACTGAGTTGTTGTACATCCTCATCCTCATGTTTTCAGGGACATAGTGGGGGGGTGGGGGTTGTCCCTGGGAGGGTGGGGGTCCGGGCTGTCGTATCCCTCCCTGGGACATTGAGAATGTCTGTTGTTGCCCCAGTGAGATCTGCTGAGGGGTGGAGCCTTGGATCTGCATGTGCTGAGTTTGTGAAATCTGGAACTGACCAGATCCGGCCCCACTCTGACTGAACTGGAGCTGCTGGCTCTGCTTCAGTTGCATCTGTGACGGGTTGGAGAAGGTGTCCACGCCGCCAGCACTGGCCGCCCCACTGTTCCCTATCGGCGCCTGACTCAGCTGGGATTGCACCTGGTTCTGTAACTGCTGCAGGGAGGAGGGGGTCGGAGTGGAGGCGGAAGTCGGCTCCGTGAAGTGGGACAGGGGTTTGGTTGCTCCGTAACCAGGGGGTTCCCCCTTGGGGTTACCTGCTGGACCTACCGGGGAGGGCATCATCCCGTCTGCAGGACCTGGCATAGAGCCCATGTGATTATTGTAGCCAGGGTACATGCCCCCGTTAGTCTGGTAATTCTGTCCGGGTACAGGGTATGGGGCATTGTAGCCCGAATGTCGTGGGAATGAGTCCATGTTCCCTAAATGTGGTGGCATGCCCTGCTGCTTCATGTTGTATTCCTGGTTCTGATGCTGGGCTGCCATCTGTTTCAGTGTCTCGGCTGCAGGGCCTGTGTCGAGGATGCTCGGTGGTCCGGGCGGTGGTGGCTGGGCAGCCCCAATGGCCTGTGGTGCAGAAGGGGGTTTAGGCGGGTAGCCGGGGCCCGCCATGGGGTTCTGGCCTCCCATTCTGCTGTTAGTGCTACTAGTACTCACACTTGGTCCATTGGGGCTACTCACGTTGTATACAGGATCAGCAAACATGCCGCCTTGGGGGCCACTGCACTGGTCCTTGTGCTCCCCCTCGGACAGAGTCTTACTGGTGTCACTACTACTACCACCCGGCGTGCCCTGGCCGGTCGTCAGCTTGTAGTCCTGCTCGTCCCGCGTGTCCGGTCCCAGCGACGGATTATCGTAAATCTCCCTTAACACGTCATCCGGCAGCTGACTGAAGAAGTTGTCTAAGTCCTCTTTTAGGATATCGGGGAAGGGCGACTGGCTGGTGCCAGGTGAATCGCTGCGATGGTGTGTATCCTCTGGTTCTTGTTTACAAACATTCGTAGCACTAGCACTGGCTGCGGTAGTATCAGTCGACTGTGATGGCGGCGGTGGCTGTTTGGCGCCACCCGTGTGTACTGTCGAGCTGACAGTCAGTTCGATCTTGCTGGCTGCAGATGACTGAGTGTTGATTTTTTGTACTATATTCACGGATACGTGACTATGAAGTTGATTGTCACCACTTGGGACCTCCCCAGTGGGAGTCTTTTGCTGCTTGTGACCAGGGATCGAGTCTTCGTGCTCGTCGAAGTTGTAGACCTGACCAACACTAGTGGTGGTAGTGGTGGAGGCTGTCGGGCCTAGCCCAGTGTCTCTATTGCCTTGACAAGAACTGGATATCTTGCGCTTTTTCTGAAAAGATACAAAAGACACTACTCATAAATCAGGCATTCAGGGTAAATACATAGAATTGGAGATCATAGCCCTGTATGTTTATAATTGTCAATTTATTCTGATTCCACTTTGCTATGTTCAACTGAATATAAGATTATTTATTCCTGACATTTTAAAACAACAAGTATTAATATTACAATACTCACGATAATAACAGATGCTACAAGACAGCCACTGATGTTAAGAAAATGTGACAAAAAGCTCAATACTGTAAAGTGATAATATATTTTGCTCTTCAACGATGCATTTCATAAATACACAATGTATGTTTCTTCAATGGTAACTATATTTTGCAATAGTTCTGTACTATATAAGGTAATATAGTTCTGTTCTTTGGAACCCAGTAAGAAAAGACAAAAGTTCAATGAAACATGACACCAGATGGCTCCCATGTTTATGCATCTAGAGCCGTGCCCTGCAGGGGTAAAAACTACTATGGATTAGCTGATGCCTGGGCTTGCATTCTTGAAACCACCTGAGTTTCAGTTTCCATTCAAGTCACTAATCTGAACAGGGTGATTGGCTACGAATTCTTAAGAATCCACTTTACTAACCCAGTCACACCAACTGGCTAAGAATCGGACAAGGTATGCTGGAATTGAACACATATTCTTAGACAATCAAGCTCCTCAGATCAGTCACTTAAGTAACACATTATAGCCCTAATATTTTTCAGCACCCCAGCCCTGAAGTCAAAAAGGCAATACATTTTTGTCTCCCCTGTCTACCTAGATTGCCTCCTGGCTCTGGGTTCTTTTGTCTCTCTCTCATTTTCTACCCTGCCCGGTCTCCCAGGGAAGCATAGACCCCAAGCATGCAATTGATACAAGAGTTCTTGGTAGCATGCAACCGACGCCAAATGCAACGAGTTTTTTTTTTTTAACTCCTTTCGCAAAGCCCATAGATGGCCACCCCAGACTAGTAATGAGCCCTACACACCATGCACACACCACTGGCATGTCACTGGCACTGTCTGAAACTGCACAACAGGTAGAATGCCTAGTGTCAATTATAGATCATAAAGTGTGTTCTCACCAGGCTTTATTCTGCCCTAGGTTATCCGGAGGATGGGATGCATCAGTGATAAATTTTTAAACACTCAGGAGTACCATCGACCCACAAGAACTGCTTGTATGACGAAAATAAACACACATTTAGATGATTATTAAAGCCAGTGAGCCACATTGTACACACAGCAAATATATTCCACAGTGGTTCATGTCAAACTATCTCGGATAATTGATTCCACTTCATTAATTACTAAACAACTGCGAGATACAAACAAGACCTCTACAATAATTTCACCATTTCTCCAATTAGCTAATTGCACAATTTGGTTCTCGAAAAAAATTTTTGGGTTTCTGTTTCTGTTTCTTGGCCAAATAAAAACATCCATTTTTTTTATAAAATGGAATCCTTCATGCATAATTGGAACACAACAAAAGTATGAAATCCAACCACCCTGTGATCAACCAGCTATTACCTGGCAAATACAATGTAACTTCGAAATTTACATCATCAACGGCATGCAACAAGTGATCAGCCTGGGCTGGAGTTCTCAAAAATACTTAAGTCTGAGTTTTGACTTAAGTCTTTAATCTACGCATTGTGATTGGCTAACAATCTGACTTCAGGTTTCAATCTAAGCAATGTGATTGGCTAAGAATCTGACTTAGTCTTCAATCTAAGCATTGTGATTGGCTAAGAATCCGACTTAGTCTTCAATCTAAGCATTGTGATTGGCTAAGAATCTGACTTAAGTCAAAACTTAGACAAGTATTTTTCGAGAACTCCAGCCCAGCTTTAGTTGCATTCCCCCCTTGAATACTAGGGTCGACTTGTGTCAAATGTCTTGAAACATTTAACAGCAAATTTCCTGTTGCGCTCTTAATTTTTCGGCACTTTTTCTCATCGTTCGCGACTACTGACAGATATTCTGCATCGCACTAAACAATGTTAAACATATAATGCTGTCACACGTAGCCTGGCTATACTGATTGTCCCAGGTCTAAGTGAACGAGTGTCATTTCAGCAAGTATCATACCTAGCTGGTAGTACAATTATAATGCGTTTATGGATGATTACAGGTCTATAAACGGGCACCAGGGGTATCAAGGTCTGTGTATCTGTAACATTGGAGTGGCTCTCACACCATTCTTAGCATTACAACACAGGCATGTGAAACACAACGCAATAGCTCCACTGACAATGCTTAAAATGGCAAATGTAGTTGTCCTACTAACCCATTTAAGGTAAAATTGTTGGTAATTGCTTGAACCAATGCAATGCAATCTTTCACAAATATCATAATAGAACCAGTTTTTTTTATTCAGATGCTGTACATGGCCCTGCATGCACATGGTCTGTCACTCATAAAACAGTCCAGTTGAACAGTGGTCAGATTCTTCATGCACTCTTCCCTTGCTTTAGTGCCTTGCAGTGCAGACCAACAATAATCAATATTTCAGTCTTGCTGTTTGTCGTCAGCTGGGTTTATGGAGTGCAATGAGTACACCTAGGACTCCCTTGAAGGGTTCCCAGCTTCAACTAAAGAGATAAATGTACTTTGTAATAATAGATGCCCCACATTAGCCTATACTATATGCATGATAATGAAATACTGTTTTATTTGAGAGGTGTATTGACACCCATAGCTGTACCAATATATGGCATTTTTCTGTTTTCTCAATTCTCTTCACTGCCACAAATTGCTAATGGTTCCACATTCTGCCTTTCAGTTGGGTCTCTCTCTCTCTCTGCTAAAGTTTATATATCATAAATCAATGAAACATTTGTTACCGGCAGGCACGAGATACTGCAACAAGGTGTGTGTGGGTGGGGATTACCACAGACTTCAGCCACTGATAGGCCTAAAAAAAAGATGACACCAACACTGCCACTGATTGTATGATTGTAACGTTCATTCTGTGTCAGCCTGTTGTTGTCGATAAGCTGCAATTAACGTGATCGGAACACGCTGAAGACTGACAATACATGGGGTATTAATCACTGCTGTCAAACAGCCGAGGTTCATAAGGTAGGACACAGCCTAATTTCTGACACAGCAGACAAACCAGCATGTCTACTTGTACCCCCCCCCCCCCAAGTTTAAGGTTTATTTTCTACATTTTAGACCTAATCCATGTTGCCAAGCTCCAGCTTGAGTCTCTCTGCTGCGTTGCGATATGATGAACCAATTTTCTCATCAATGGCCTCTCATATTTAAATCTAGTATTTATGGGCTACCGGTATATTGTCACACGTAAATGTGAATGTACTGTATTTTTTTTCCCTAAATGTCACGTTGTGTTTAGCTCTCACTCACTCCTTGGTAAATCTTGCACACAGTTTGGCTCCGTTATCTTAAAGACAATCTTTAATGCTCCTGACATGGTCATGGTGTTTGTAATGTTGCCCAGAAATTGACAGAATTTGTTCTTTCACGGTCTAATTTGACATTTTCAAAACAGCTTAAAAGAGATCACTCTAAGTAAAGTATTTAGTGCTGGTCCTATATGGCTCCATCAGTGTGGCATGTAACACAAGGCGGAACAGTCACATACATGTACATACAGTGGTCCCCCTAGTTTAAGACCACCCATGGGACCAAGAAAATGTGATCTTATATTGCAGGTGGTCTTAAAATAAAAGGTCATTTAACACATAAAATTGCCATTTGGGACCAAATCAAACGGTCTTATAATCAAGGGTGGTCTTAAAATAGAGGGTTGTAAAATAGAGGGACTACTGTATGTCCTAAGTGTTCATCCTCACCAAAGATCTGACATTTCCAGCCAAGGAACATCAACTCCAGTACAACTACCAACCTTGGACCATTAATTTAATGGGCCCACATCATGTTGGCTAGTACACAAGGGATTCACTTGGACTCCTACATGTGTAAAACATGACATGGTTGTTGTGATACCAAAGGTCACATCCCATGGATTAATACTCTGTAATGGCGTAGTGATACCTAAGCCTCAAGGCAGGAAGCTGTTTACAATAGTAGCAATACTAGTTGCCCAATACCATAACAATGTGTCAGTCTGGAGTCATGGCAACCATTCTGACTGTCCTCTGTGTCCCCCCCCCCAACCACCCCCCTCCAACACACACACACACAAATATGTGACCCAGCGCCTAACTCCCCCCCCCTCCCCCAAAATGAGCCTAATACAATAGCCTGAGAATTAGCAATAAATTAGCAATGATTTCTTGCTGCACAGTGGATCTTCCGAACATTTTAAAAGGATTTGCCTATTTGTCTTCCATAAAAGTCATATGTCCGGCAGTGCTGGGCAGAGAGGCCTTATTCCGGCCAGACCCAGGGTAATCTTCTAGCAGAAATACGCTACCTTTATCGATTGGCTGTACTGTACATAAAGACCTGAAAGATCTGCCTTGTGGTCTGGTTTGGTTCTCATTGCCCTGAGGAACGTAGTAAGTGAGAGCCGACCTTATAGAATAAAGCACTGGAGGTCATTGTTTACTATATGAGGCTGACCTAGAAAAGTAAATCTGTAACGCTGTATCTTTCATCGTGAATGTTCGACACGAGTGTCAATAGCGAACAGAGTGTCAACAGCACTAAGGCTGACGACATCATAAATACAGAAGAAAAGGATGAAATCAAGGGAACAAATCACGGGGGCGGGATGGCAGTTCGGACTGTAGAGGGCAGTTGGATGAAGCTAAAACAAGATTTCTTTTTCCTCAACTCTGGCTGTGTAGAACAACGTACATACCACCGCCCGTAATAACTAATCTTTCTATTTCGG
>JAAUYG010112904.1_pt1 | contig 10039 bp, 5 predicted proteins | sample 7278091 | NCBI WGS metagenome assembly JAAUYG01 (sample SAMN14350201, study PRJNA611818) | marine sediment metagenome | isolation source: surface marine sediment (0.6m) | place: French Polynesia: Moorea | collected 2018-08
AATTTAGTTTGAACTGGTAAGTAGCGGCAACAATATATATGACAAACTTATATTGAAAATGTTTCAAAAATCAAACAGGGGGATGTTTGACAGTGACTAGAACTAACCTGTTTTACTATCATACAATATCCGAGAAGTGATAATCCTCCCTGCGGGGTTAAATAGTTCCTCCAGTTCCGGTTGGGTCATGCTCTTTGGAAAGCCACATATATACAAGTTTGCGCCCTTTATACTTTCACTACTGGGGCGAGCGTATGAGACCTGAAGTGGGGAAAAAGGCAAAATGATAGATGTACATGTACCAAGAAGAGAGGACCGGACTAACATGCTGTTCCCCTGGTTTCAGCAGGCCCATATACATGTAGGACAGGAGTCTTGATGCCAGGTCAAGCCTGCAGACTCGTGGCCACTGGATGGGTCACCGGTCTTCCACCCGGCTGTCCCACAAATTTCAGTGGCTACCAGATCCAGTGTCCCAGCAATCTGCAAACCATTCCTTGGCAACAAGACAACCTGGAGATGTTGTTGTGTATGGAAGGGCAGGAGGGAGAAAGGCAGCGTAGGGGGATAATATTGGCAGGCATCACTGCAAGGACATCCAAGACACAAACACAGGCACTAAGACTGAGTGAAGACAACTAAAAGACAACTAGGAGCAATAACTACACAGCGAAAGTGAGTGCCTACCCGTCTGGGGGTCACAGAGAATGCGGGAAGTGATTATTTGGCCACACTTATTGAACAAGTTTTCCAAATCCAGTTGTGTCATGTCTTTAGGCAGGCCGCTAATGTAGAGGTTGGCTCCTTTGATGGTTTCACTGCTAGGACGCGCTATCGACACCTACGAACATAGCGGGAAGGAAAATACCAAAAGTGCACTAGCACTCTCCCCCAAAAATCAAACAACACAAAATCGATGACAGGTCAAAATTACAGTCTTGCTCAAAATAGTAAATTAAATATTTAAACTGAATAACAACATTATTAACACCAGCTGAAATTATTGGCAACATAACCAATTAAGGAGAGTACCTAAAATCCTGCATGTAGTATGTATATACATCATTTTCTGGAAAGGCTGAGAACCAATCTTGATAAAAAAAATAATAATAAGTCAAATGATCATGGAAAATAAACATCTTCAGAGCTCAGATAAGGTATCATTAACTAAAAATATTGCAGTTTCCTTAACTCACTGAAATTAAAATCATAATGCATCAATCGACAGCAAAAAATCAACATGTACCATACATTATCCTGGAGTGGGAAACGACAAAATAACCTGCCCAGAAAAACTACTCTTGGCCATTTCAGAACTGTGTTTCTCTAGATGTCATAATTTATAAGCCAACTACAACAAAAAATGTGTTTGGTAAATGTGAGAATAAATATCAAGTACATATATTCTGCAACTAGTTTAGTTGTTAGCATAGCACACCACAAAGAGTATCAACTTAAATAGGCACAGAAATTATTTTTAGTAACCTTTTTAGTGAGCTAATGAGTCTGAGATATGTATCCCACTATCAGATGCTTTCAGAGCATTTGTAAGAATTACTACCGATTACTGTGTGCTATAATTTTAAAAAGAGGATGTTTTATAAAAAGAAGTTGTAGAATTAAAGCACATGAAAATGTACACACACAAAATTTAAACAGAAGTCAACCAAATTCCTCACATATAAGTTAGGAATTAAAACTTGCAATTAGCCATTTCAGAAGATGAAACAAGCATTGTTGCTTCCCCTATTTTGTTTAGAAATCAAACAAAACTAAATACTTGCAAATGATAGTGTATTTGGCAGAGACAGCGAGGGCGAAGCACTGCTTACATGTATATATACAAGGTAAACTAAGATTTTCAGCTCTAACAGTTACGGTAAAGGTGCAAAGTGTCCAAACAACTGTAACCTTCAATTTTGACTCCCAGGCAAGTTGACCCACAAGAATCTGGAAGTATGTATAACCATTTCCAATTCTCTGGCGACAGGACAAGTTGGCTCGAAGTGGGAGAATGTCAGAGAAAACACCCAGTTACCTTTATTGTCTTATTCTGCAGCCTCAGTCCATTCAAAGCGTTGATTGCCTTCTGTGCATCTGACATGTTCTTGTAGTTAACAAAGCCATAACCCAGACTTTGGCCTGAAAACAACATATACAACCTGTTAATAATTACGTGGGATGAAAAATGTACAAGTTAAAAGTAACTTACTGGTACAAACATGTACCATCTCTGCTATTTCTAGAGAGGACAAAAATCTTAGCATCAAGAAAGTGATGTTCCTTCTCTTGGTAGGACACCTCTCTAATGAGATCAGAATTGTTTGGAAGAAGAGCTGTCCAGTATGTAAGACCTGGGAACTACTGTACTATAAGTACTGGGTGGTACATTGTAACTACCGGTATTGTGAGTTGCATTTACAAACTGTAATTTCCTTATTTTGGCACGTACAATGACTATGTATGATATTGTGACAATGTCTGTATCACCTTAAACTTGTATATCAATTAGTGATGGGTGAGTATAAGGTATCTTGATAATCTACGTGCTGATGATACGGATATTGGAATAAAGACTATCGACAGCCAATGTGACATTTACAGGTAAGTCATTTTAACAAGCAATATTATCAAACTCATTATTACTGTATCAAAGGCTGTTCACCAGCTTTGAAACAGATTTAAATACATGTACTAGTAGATTAAGAATCTATGGATCTACCAGTGTCAGTCCACGAAATTTTAAATTTTAGATTACAATTATATATTTTATTCCCTATACTTCATACCTATGAGTTAGTGCAAACACTTGTTTTACTCTTCCCAAACTACATCTACCCCCATAAATATTTCTTTATAAATAAATACTATTTTAATATGTTTTTTTTTACTTCAGAAGATTAATATTTAATTTTATTTTACTCATGGCTGCCAGGTTTACAGATCTTGCACAGAGAAGCAACGAGGTGCATCACAAGTAATTCTTATGTTACGCATGTACTGATAATTATTCATAATTAATTACTAACAAGTACGAGTTAGACCAATGTTTGCGTAAATGGTTGTACACTCTAGTGAATATTATGTAACTAATAACACTGTTCACTGTTCAGAGCCATATTCCAGTGGTGTGCCAGGCAGCAGTGTGAGAAGCTAGTGCCTCATTATGTAGTCCTGCATCTCACCATTCTATTATAGCCAGCCACAAGCTGCCCACTCAATTCCTGTTGCCTTGGCAGCCCATACATTTTGCTTTGGCCAATGCTAGTGCTTACCAGGTGAATTGGGCAAAGGAGCCCCAGGCGCAACTGACGTAATTAATTGAAGAGAATTTCTTGTCTTAGCCCCAACCTTTTAATCTTCATTCAACCAATAATGGATCGGGGAGCCAGGCATGCTACAACACTGTCCAAGGAAGCAGGCAGGGTGCAGGTTAGAAACAGGCAAAGGAGAAGCTTTAAAAAAAACTTGCCTTGTCGCATGTGCCTGGCGATTATTAGCCTGCAAATGAGCATCCAACTAAAGACACATCTGCAGTGGCCAAATTTAATTTGCTTAAAGTAACGTATCCCCTGTCCAAAAGTGTCCATGAAAGAAAATCGGGTTCAGGCATGGGCTTTCATTTTGAACTTCAGCAAAAACAAAATAATCGAGTACAGTAAATCTGCAGTGTGAACTGATCTCAGATACTTTCAAAAAAAAAATCTTTAACAAAAGCAATCTGCAAGTGTGATATTTGCAAAAAAAAAAAAAAGTAAAAAAGATTACACGCAAGCAAGCGGCAGGACCAAGAACCCGTCCAGTCAGATTCCAATAATCAAGCATGTGTATTATCCTCCCCTTGCCTGGAATGAATGCAATGAACCAGGGCAACTGACTGGTACTGTAATGGTGGCTTGTTTTGTCTGTCCTGTTGTGTCTGGCACAGTCTGTGTTCTGGTTAGTTTTTGCTGCCTTTGTCTGCTACAGACAGAGAGCTTCAGCCATCAATTCCAGGCAAACACAGTCAATGTTGCCACCTCTCTCTCGTCAGTGCCAGTTCCAATGGAGGTTTGGGTAAATACCGAGATGTGAGAGGCCCTGTCTGTCTCCAAACCTCGGCCTTGTTTGGACACTAGCAAGGCCAGGTTGCGGAAAAATGCTCCAGTCCCCGCTTTACCTCTTCAACTCTCCACCTAATCTGAGATGAAGTATCTGGCAGAATCCGCCCTGTGCTGTAGACTAATAGCTGGATAAAGGTCCTGTGTCCCACTACCTTCTCCCAAGTCCTTCCAAGTTGCTTAAAAGTTTACAATTGTAATTTGCGAAGACAGAACAGAAAATATTAATGGTATGATCGGATACAACCAAGGAAGGTTACAACGAAGTATTTGTCTACCCCATCCACTTATATACTGTACATACAAGTAGTTGTAGCTGATATCTTACCTGTCACTTTATCCCTGATCAGCTTACAGCTTTCCAGTTCACCCATATTGGAGAAGAGAGAACGGATTTCATCTTGCGTCATAGTTTGGGGAAGGTAGTTGACAATCAGGTTGGTTTTGCTCTCCTCCATTTGCGACGTGCCATTCATCTGTGAGCATTGAGTAGCGTTCTCCATGCTGTGGCTGTCCGTACCGTTGCTTGTGATCTGGGAACAAATATCAAGAGAAAAAAACTTAAAATAATGTTCCACCACAGATAACAATTCAGGCAGAAAGCTAAATTTCATTCTTCAATGAACGTTTACATGTACATGTATCTGCCTAGAAAAAAGTGCAAATCTTAGAATATGTACAGTAGTTGATAAAAAAGCAATACACACCACAATTTAAAATAGCACAGAAGATGCTGAATTGGTCTTAAAAAGCCTTTGATGGCCTTTCAACAGAGCATTTAAAGGCTATCCAGAGAAAATTGTCATATTTAAAGACTCCGTGTGACCGAGTTACTCAATGGGCACCCCGCACTTCCACGCCTGATAACTTAGATTCAACAGGTTAAAATATAAGTTTTAAAATAAAGTATAAATGACCCATCATCAGGACCAATTCAATCACAAGGCTAACTGCTTTCACTTTCAGGGGGACCTATCACCAAATTTGTGTTATTATAAGGTTCCAATGGACCAATCATAGATACGCGTGTACATGCATTACTTCCCTTGAAAATGAATGAGCAAAAGCATGGCTTCAAAATCATATATATAACGATTTGTACAGTTCCTATGTATATATCGTTATGTAGATGCTTTAACTAACAGAAGTTTCAGATATCTTTTATAAACATCAAGATTAAAGGAAGGATCTGTTAGCATCTTGCTAAACAACTTTACATTCTGGGTAAGCCGACAGACATAACACTTCCCCATATTGACCAAACACTGGTCTGCAGTTCGATGTCAACAGCTATGCAATCAATAAACTTGACTGAGGCCTGCTGTCCCGAGTCATCTATTCACACTGGTAGAAAATTCAATATTTTAAATATAAATTTATATGCCAAACCCTGGATTTAGTGGCTAGTTACTGGGAGTTTCTATTGGGAGTCAAAACAAGTTATGAATTCAAAGTCAAACATGCTCAATCAGCTTAATACTCTTAATAGCTTAGACAAAACTCACTCTGAATACTACGCTTATAGCGAAATGAATTGGTAATTTTGTTCCCTATGCAGAAACTATTTATCATTGCAGTTTCTTATTTATATACACTGAACGAAAAAAAAGTGCAACCAACAAGCTGCAAATCCACTGCTGCATGGAATTTTTGTAGGCCACTGGTCTAGAATTTGTGCAAGTCTACCCGACTTTTAACATTGTGCAAATCCCAAATAAACTGAACCCCAGGGTTGGTGGTTGCTGGCAAGACTTTATATTGATGCTGATTTATTGATGTTGTCATTGGCACCGCAGCTCAGGGTATAGGATATCTTCTAATCCCAGTGGGGCCACGCAATACCTCAATACATCAGGCCAAGTCAATGTAGTCTTCCACAATGACCAGAACTGGACTGGGTGCCCATTCTGAGGCACAAAATATAGTGGATGGATAATCTAACTTTGACAGAACATACAATGTGTTTAACCGTGTAGTTTGCTGCACAAGTGATCATCAAACAGGGTTGTAAATTATTTACCCCTTACTGTACTACATAGTACATATTACACTACGAGGCAGCTGGTTTGAAGCGTTTGTTTTCTCTTCTTATCTGTCCTTTAAAGGCTTCTCGCCTTGTCTGTACAGATGTTGCCATGTCAATATGCCCCACCAACAGCTAGGTTCTTTGGGTTTCACTTTAATGGTCTCTATAACGGTACCAGGGTGATTTTCTGTTACCCCCCAGTCTGGCCACAGCCAGGACGGCAGACAGGGCCACCTGCTTGGCTCACTGAAGCGTCAGTCAGATGTCCCCAGCTGGCCAACTGTCACAGGGAGGCACACACTGTGTACTGTCCTACTCCCCAGTCATGGGCTGCCGACACCAAATCCATTGTCCACAATGACATGGACATACACAGTAATATCAATTCCAGCTTGCTTTCGGCTAGATCCACAAAGACTAGGCTGACTCCTGACAGAATTTGGTAAATATCAGACAAGTTTGACAATATAAATATAGTGTATCAGTTGGAGTCTGTGCAGATCATTGATAAACTATCTACCCTTGATGCTTAGTACATTTGCATAATGCTGCAGTGCACAGGTTTTTATTCGTTCTTATTTTTTTCTTTTGTTTTTGCAGTTTCTTTCTCTTGGAGCCAATGCACAATTAACTTGGTGCTACTGAAGAAAAACACTGCCAATTATGCTTTGTTCAGAGATGCTGTTTGACACTAAAAATAAACACTGAACATGATTTTTTACCAAATAGGTTAAAAAATCTACCTGGAACAAAACATTCTATCTCCGTCATATAACACATGTAGCTATCTCCGTCATGTAACACATTTTGCTCAGCAATGATTTCTTTCAAATTTTTCAACAGTTCTAGCAAATTAACAATTACATAACATTGTGTTGTGTTTGGCTTATACGTATGCCCCAAAACAACACTTCGCTCTGACATTTGCTTTCACCCCTTGCACCAGATGTGCAATTATAAATCTCAATTTAAAAAAAAAAAATAAGGCTGTAATGGTTAAGATAGAATAATTAAACCACCATACCTGCATTGGGTTGGATAGGAAGGACCGCCAGAATTTGGAAGGGAGTTCTGGGCACTATTCCTTAAAGTGACTAAACTCAACCGAATATCCAAGTCCGATAATTTCTGATTTAGTGTTGCTTTTCTTTATGAGCAGAGCTGGCCATCCAAGACAGAACAGTTTGCAGTATCCCAGTTAAGTCCAAATAAGTCGATTGCACAGGGCCCAGAAGTGGAGAAAAAGCGGCCAGCTCGCAAGAGGGACTGTCTCCTAGTGAGGGCCAGAGATACAGAGGTGCACCATTATAGCAAGAGGGGCATGCATGCGTTGGGGGAGGGGGAGAGAGTCGGGTGCTTGAAATGGGGGGATAAAAGGAATTATTGAGTTCCCGTTCCCAACCCCAACCAATCAGAGGCTGGGGTGCGGGGTGGAATAGCCACGTGGCCTGGGCACCTACTTGCATATTCAATGCTGACAGCTGTGGACTATTGTTGCTCTCTCTGAGGCCTGCAGGACACATCTGACAAGAGGAAATAACAGCGGCAGAAATTGATTATTTCACAGAATTGTCAGATTAACTGAGCATTAAAATAGGATGCAATATGAGTGCATTTAGGGAAACTCATAAAACTAACATGGAAATGGTCAGGTGTGGCCCCTTACTGGCATATGATCTGAGGATTCTATCACTTGAGTTCAAGCATATTTTTTAAGATATGGCAAGACAGCCCAGAACCCATCCTTGACAACTTTGATGAGAAATAACCTACAAGACTACACTAGTAGACATGAGGACAAGGAAAATGAACAATGGAAAATAGGACATCTAGTATGAAGATTCATAGATTAAAATACATACATGTAAGTTGCAATCCCTACAGTCACAATACACTAGTAGCTCACATGGTGGAGAATAGCTAGTGGATATTGGATGACTCAGAGTCAGAGTGCAACTAGTGATTCAGAGGAAGTCAATTTAAGTATTTTTTTTTTTACGTTGATAGGTTCAATTAAGCCAGAAATCAATTGTACCATTGTGGATTGATTCATCCATTCTTTTTGTAAATTTTGATATTTTTCTACTATTCAAATTCTTTCATTTTATTTTTACTTCATTTTAGCTTTACCACAAAGTTTGACAAGTTGTTCCATCCTAGGCACTTAAAAACGCTCATGTGACAATTTGTTTTCTTTAAATACAAGCCCTGATACAAATAGGCTATCAAATCAAGAATGGGCAGCTCTTTCATATTAACTGTTCTGTAATAATGTAAATAATTCTATGCAGGAGACTTGAGATGCTAAAAAACTATATCTGTTCAACTGATGACCCAATTACAAAATGGCACACTGTAATTTAGTGATTAGTTCCTACATTGACATTCTACCAGTGACACTATATGACACAAATTCAATCTAGTCCTATCTGGAATAAGCATTGCTGTCCAGATATATTCATTATGCCCAAGACAACTTTTCTAATACAATGAATACTGTAAATTCATTGTGTTTGCGAGGGATTTATTTGGCAAAATTTGCGACTATCTTTAAATCGCAAAAATAAATACCTGCAAGGCGTGTGCAAGCATAATTCATGTATATCTAGATAATTAACAAGACCTGAGCTAACCGCAAAAGGCGCAAATATTAACCCCCATGAACATTTTTTGTCTCAAGAACGTAAACATTAAACCCCGCGAACATTAATGGATTTACAGTATGCATTACCAGCAATTATTAGTTTTCTTATTCTTGATCTTTTCCAAGTATTAGATGATTTATTATATTGACTGGGTGAAAATTGGAGATACTAAACATACATAGGGTAAAATAACATGTTGATATGTTGGAACTACAAAAAACATCATTAACAGTTACAACCAGGTCACTGGTGTGGTGAAGAGACCAGAGGTAGGGCAAGTTAGATGTGTTGTAATACAATTCACCCACTTTTAGGAAATTATGACAAAAAAATAAAAAAAAATGTGACACATTTGATTGTGTTAAAGACTGCCATAACACATTACCGTACTGCAGGTAGGTATTACCATGCAGGGCTCGATGTTGCCCTCCACAACCATGCTTCACGCATGAGAAAATAACATACTATCCCCTTTCTTTTGCATGGAAAGACTTTTTTTAACAGTAAGTAATGCCAAGTGCTCTAGATATCATATACATGTATACCTCTATTTATGATGAAATTAAAAACCAAACTACATATTTTTTTCCTTTTGAGAAGTGTCTACACTCTACACAATAAGATAATGAAAAGTTTAATCACTGAAAGTTGTTTTCTTTTAAGTTTTTTGCTACTGCACTGCCTTCACAACTTAAGTTAACCTTAGCCTAGGTCTATTAAAGTAACAAAATCCAGAAGTCCTCATAAATGACAAAATGAGTTGCTAGCAGGTGTTTTGTTTTCCACTAGCATGTTAGACTTGAGACATTCATTCAGAATTGATGACTAAATTTACAGAACTTCATATTACCACACTGCAATTATTGAATTATAATCCTAGTAGGCTAATCACTCAATGAGCTTACCAGTTTTAAAGCACTCATCCTATTAGCAAGAATAGTACTCTCCCCTGTATGATTCTTGCTCTTAGTAAAATCGTCTCTCATCATTAGTGTAGACTTTTCCGCGTGTTCTCAGCTTTCCAACCTTTCTGCTCACTCTACTAGTCGCAATCTGCGAGTTCTTTCTTTACTCTCAATACGGTCAGTCATTTCATTTGGACGATGTTTATCAAACATGTCACAACTGTACTCACTGGCGTCTGCAGACGTCAAAATATCATAAATAGAAAACGAGGGGGGGGGGGGGGCACACCAATTTCTGGTTGGAGATCGGAAAAGCACACGTATTAAAACCAGTCCCCATCGGAGATAGCGTTTGCCCACTTG
>JAAUYG010185839.1_pt1 | contig 10039 bp, 7 predicted proteins | sample 7278091 | NCBI WGS metagenome assembly JAAUYG01 (sample SAMN14350201, study PRJNA611818) | marine sediment metagenome | isolation source: surface marine sediment (0.6m) | place: French Polynesia: Moorea | collected 2018-08
AACCTTCATTTTACACTGCCTGATATGTTCTTCCCAATTTAAATGATGGTCTACTACTATTCCAAGAATTTCACAAATATTTTCCTTGAAACTTCTTGTGCATCCAGTACAATCCTAGTAGGCCTATTATATTAATGTTGTCGTTTTGTAAATGGTATGAAATTTGTCTTAATTACATTCAGTTAAAGTCGGTTTGCTTTGAACCAATCAGCCAGTATGTCAAGTTCTTGATTTATACAATAAACTAATTGTTCTAAATTCGTAGATGACACATACACTGTCGCATCATCTGCAAAAAGTATTGCTTTAAGTAAGCTCAAACTGTTAGGTAAATCATTGATATAAATTATGAACAAAAGAGGACCTAAAGCTGAGCCCTGGGGGACACCAGGGGTTGAGCCAATCAGCTTACTCAATGGACAGACACCAAACAGGCGCCTGGTGCAGAACCAAACCCATACCATGACTTATTATAGCTGAGTTAAAAATACTGCAAACTGAAACTTGTCGGAGCAAGGCTATGTCAAAAACAAAATTTCCTGCCAAATTATAGCTTACCTGGGCACACTAGGTAGGTAGGTAAATAGGTATTTTATTTGAAACTGTAAACAATTATACAAATTTATAACAATTTTTGATGCAAAAATAATATACAGTTTGTGGTAACACACCAAAGCCAAAGGCTGTAACTGCAGAAAAAAAAACATATGTGTTTCACTCATTCCTGTCATTAATTAAATTAAATACAGATGGTATGTACAACTGAAGCTAGTTAAATCGGTACATCTAAACTGTGAAACGTTTATACATAAGTCATGTTGTGCAAGAAATATGTTTAGATGCCCCAGCAGGAGTTGCACGTACAGGCCTAGAGCGTTCAACGCTGGGATCTGTTGAGGCGTTCACTTTGAAAATAGGTGAATACTTGAGTGAGATGTTATATGAGGTTTCTTCCGTGTTTTCTTTCGAGGTAAATTATTTGAAGTTTCTAAACTCTTACTGAAATAAAAGCTTTGAGATATTCGAATATTATTACACTGACGTTAATGATGTTTATTGCTTCGATACTACTGCAATGACACTGTCGGATCTGAACATATATGTGGACTATTACGCAATTACACCCATTATCGCTCAAATAGGTTTTGCCCAGTATTACCAGATTAGGGCCGCATATATAGGCTATCGTAGCAGTGCTGGATAGTACATATATCCAGATGACGTGGTTGGGCTTTTCCTTCTTGCCAATGTATAACATTGAAAGAAATCGAACCTCAGGCATGGTAATCCTGGATAGTGCATCGGCATCTGTGTTCCAACATTCTACTCCTACTAGTAATGCACTACATCAAAGCCAAAAGAAGCAAACTGGAATTCCCACTGATGGCCAGTCTCTTCAGCTTTTGTGAATTATAACTAATTTAATAAAAGTAGATATTTTGGCCATATCTACACGTGCACGCCTAGACAGAGTATCCTTCTGGGTCTATACAAGAACATGTAGAATATAGGTGGCCGGGGCTTTAATAGGCTAGGGCGGTAGAAGAAGTTTTATTGGCGATATTTAAAATGGACTTATTGCATGTAAAAACCTAACCCGGCAATTTTGGCAGAGGTGTGCAGGTATTTATTTATGCCCATAGTATCAATTTACTGTAAATTTATTAATGTTCGCGGGGATTTTAGTGTTTGCGTTTTTGAGACCATGTTCATGGGGATTAATATTTGCGGTTAGCTCAGGTCTTGTTAATTATCTCGGTACACCTGAATTATGTTTGCGGGTATTTATGTTTGCGATTTTAAAACGATCGCGAAATTCACCAAATAAATCCCTCGCAAACAATGAATTTACAGTATTATTAAAATTTCGAGTGCCTGGTGACACACCAGTTCTCAGCACATAGTGGTTGTAAGCCCCGCTGATCGGGGCTTACTATGTACACTAATGCATGCCTAGCATACATACTTGACCCAGTCTTGAGTGATTTCTTGCATGTATATGATATCCAGTGGCATAGGGAGGTAGTTGTAGATATGGAAGCGGACCCTTTATTTTACTCTACCAGCAGGCGTAAAAAACATAATTTTTTTCCAAAAAAAGCATCATACATTTGCATTTTCAATATGTAGGCAGTGCGTATTCTGGGTCAATGGTAGCAAAGCCACTGATATCGCTACAGTCTCTGTCTGGCCTGTCAGTGTCATTGGGTATTGCGACAGCTAGCACTGTGATCTATCTTGTATCATGCAGAGCCCATCTGTTTGACCTTCAGTGACCTTGAAATATCAAATTCAAGCCTAAGGTCACATTTTGCTGCCTCATACATGTCATATCTTGTAAAGGAACAGAGTTAGGGCTTACATTAACATTACTATTAAACATTAATAGGAAGTCATATATAGGGGGTCCATCTACACTATTAGATTTGAGATTGAGTGAATTAAAAAGGTCAAAGTCAAGGTCAGTCCTATATCTCATAAGTGAGCCCAGTTAGGCCATATGTTACTGTGAAAGACGAATAGGAAATTGGAGATATAAGGAAAGTCCAACTGGCCATTCAGATTCTGAGTGTTTATGTCTCTTAAAAAGAGCCAAAGTTACATGGTTAAGACATATGTATGACTAATATAAAGTTGAGGAGTCCCAGCAGGATCTAAAATTTGATATGAATGGATCTCATCTGGATTGGATCCTCTTGTGTCTCTCCTAGCTTGGGATTAAAAATAAAGCTTGGCATTTAATCCCAATTTAACTCCCACAAAACTACAGTATGTCGCAGGCTTTAGTTGGGTCACCACTAACTAAGCATGCCAAGGGCTGGAACACTATCTAGAATGCATTATGTGCCAGTTCCTGACTTACTAATCTTTAATATTGAATTCATTTAAAGAATTTCTCAGATCCTAGATTACATTGCAGTCTGAAGGGCTCACGAACTGGTATAATTCAGGTGCCTGTGAATTATTTTTGTGTTCAACACAGGGACTTTTATTTTTAGCTTTAATATAATAGTTTTTGTGTAGCACCCTATCATAACCCTTTATGTCCCCTTCATTACGTTTGGCTTCTCTGGCTATAGACAAAAATGATGGACTACCTATGCGAAATATTTTCATCAAGAATTCTTGTGCACAGTTGTGGGATGATGGCATGCACCTTCTTTGTACCGGCATGAATGGTATGGTGCCGTGCATGTGATCACACTTTATGTACTAGTAGATGTACCACTATATTCAATTAATGAATGACTGAGTTGAGACTAGTGTCTCTCACAACAGTTCCATGCACCTTCACCATGTTCACCATAATTATCATGATTATACTCATGTTATGCATTGCATCAGCTGATAGGTTAGCAACTCTCCCAAGTTACACTTAAGATTTGCATATAAAAAGGGCTTGTCTGGACCTTAGTGGGGAAAAAGGGTTTCTGTAGTTTCAGAGAGGCTCAGAGTGACCTTGGGTTTTCGTATCTACCCTGGGGTTGTGTATTTATTCATATGGACCTGCGCCTGGAATTTGTAATTTTAAGTTGGAGGCATTAGAGGAGTCCACATGAATAAACCAAACAAAAAACAAAAAAATCTGCCTGACCCGGAGTACCCTGAAGTCATTGTAATAATTATGGTGATGTGACACCAGGAGGTCAAAAGATACTGATGACCTGTGCTGTGGGATGTTTTTTTACCACTATCATTAGAGTCTTACTATGGGTAAGTAAATTGTAATATTAAATCATGTTTTGGGACAGAACTTTAAGCAGTAAGGATTTCAAAATGAAACATACTGATGCATCAGTTGACTCCTGATAACTCTCAATAACATTCTGCCTGGACTGTGTGTGACTGAAATAACCTTTCAGAGGTTTCTCATTTGGTTCTCTTTCTGACTTATGCTTGTATTTTTGTCATCTGTGAGTCATGGAAAAAGAAGAGTTGCTTGACTTAAAATTCAAGACTTATCTCACAGTTTATTGATATGGTTTGCTGCTTTGAGAATTAATGATTGAATGCTTTGGGGATTTTTATTCAACCTTTAGAATTAATGGTTGGTTGATTCTTTGTGGAGAGTAATTGCTGCTTTGAGAAGTTTTATGGTTTGTTGTTTTCTGTATACTAGTAGGTGCATGCATGTTCCATGTTGTTCAGCATTGTTCAGTGTATATCATCTACATGCCTTGGGCATATCTCTCATGGTTGTACATGTTGTATGTCAAAATAAATGCCAGCCCGCCAACCTCCTCCTGGGGGTACCAGTACTTGGGTGCTGATAAATCCAGAATCACAATCCAAATCTGGATCTGTGTATCAGACAGGCTTGAGATATTCATTGCCAGGCTTGGTACATTCCTCAGCAGTTCTTTTTACCTACCCGTGGTTCACCAAGTGGGTGGGGCACTCCAATCTGTGTATATCATTGGCATCAGATTTACTTATATCGTTGGACTGCCTGTCATCGGCTACTTGTGATTTACCATATTAAAGACCTTTGTAAAGATATCGCCACCATTTGTATAGCCACCATCATTCCTATACTATAAATTAAGAAAATTCACCCCTCACTATTTTAAACTACTCGAGTATCTATACTGATCTACAAGAACTGCCAATCCTAGTGCTACTAGTAAATGAGAAAATTAAATTAATTAATTGAAGTTTAGATTGCATCATATTCAGGACCACAGTTTCATGAATGGCTAGCTGCTGAGTCTTGAAGTTGGACTAGTAGTACTGGACCACTAGACATAGAGTTCTGCCATGTATCCAGCACAGTAGCACATACATGTATGTAGATAACAAGAGAGGAGTTTGATTTTAATTATAATGTACATGTTGTGGTGTTTCTCATTTAGCTGGAAAGCTGTTAAAGCTATACCCATATGATATTCTACTGTAGCGGGAGAACAAGCATACAGTAGAGCCATATTTACCAGGTACTAGCTAGAGTAACAAGATAAATCTACAGCTGTTGTATCTGTTGCCTGTTTCAGCAGTGTCGGGATATTTAAGGGCTGTGTACTACAGACAGAGTGCATGCTGCATGCCTCTCTGTGACTGGTAAAGCTGAGTAGTGCATGTAACCTGACGACCAGGGATTACTGGCACACTGAGTCACCGGACCAGCCCCTCCTGAGCAACGAGGGCAACCGGAAGCACATCCAGAAGTGCCCTCACATGCATGGCTGCAAACAAAGATCTTCATTCTGGATCATGGGTCCTAATTCTCGCTGACCCATCTTTACACAAACACCAGATTAGTGTGGATTCATGAACAGTGAGTGCTAGAATTTATCACTGAAACATTGGCCTGCCGGTGCTATCTATAACTACAGACTATGTACTGGATCTTCTAGCAGTCTGGATCACAAGATATTGCCGTATCCAGTTTTGCAGTATTCACTTGGGAGCAACACTTCATCGTAAGTACCTCGGTTCACCTTGGTAGTTGAAAGTAATCTTCTAGCATGTGTTTTCTGAGTACATTTCCATGTACCTGTAATGAGGTTTTTTAGTGTTGTATGTCAGTTGGTAAAACTTGATACACCTGGTATAGCTCTACATGTACTGGGATATGTGCCTCTATGCACAGTATGCAGTGAAACCTGCAGACAGTGTGGGATTCGTTGGTTAGCCATACCGGTAGTGATGCCAGAACTTTGTCATAAGTCATGTTGTATACCTTTATATAATGTAGTACCAATTAAGTGTCATTGTTAAGCTGTGCTAATTTCTCTGACAGTTTCTGTAAACTCGCTGTTCTAAAAAAAATGACATTGTAGTATGTGTAAGAAAAATAGTTTGTACAGTGGTACGGTGAGTGATATCAAAGTTTAACGGCAAACCAACACCAAAAGGGTCACACAGTGCCAAAACAGGTGCAAACTACCCCATGAGTACAGTGGTACAGAAATGGCCTCATTTCTTATGTTACCAGGAGTCTAAAATTGAAAAATAAAGGTTCAGTGGCACACAAAATGACACGTTAGGACCATATTATGTGGCTTTATAAGCAAGGTGGTCTTAAAATAAAGGGTGGTAACATGTAAGGACAATACTGTACCAGTAAATATCAAGTCATAGATGAAGTAAACCTCATACACTGCTTGCCTGACATTATGATCAAAAGTGATATGTCTGCAATGCAGTGGCCTTTAATTAAAAAAAGCAAGCAGTTTTCAGTAAAACAGAAAGGCTGTTTTTGTGTGTAATTTTTGGCAGCTGCTACTGAAGATATACAGCCATAAAGCACATAGGGATAAACCTGTCGCCCATCAATACCACCTGGACACTTTAACAGGGACAACTGGACAGGCACAGGCCCATTTGGTCCAGTTAACTGCCTGTTGTTTTTGGTAATGAGGCCTGTGGTAATGACTGGCACACCTTTTGTGTTACCTGCCAATGATAGGACAGTAATTATTTCCTGGATAATGCCTGAATGCAGAAGGGTGGGTGGGAGGGGGATGGGAGTACAAGTATACCGTCAAGCTTTGGACAGCAGCTAGACTAGACTACGTGTAGTCATTGTAGTCCAAATGACAGTATCAGTGGGCTAAATAGTTTTATCCAGCCTTTGGGTTATAATTCAATGCATCTGTTGCAGTTTGATCCCATTCTGATGTTTTGTAAAAGAAACTGAAATGACCACATAGATTTCATGTAGCAGTATATGTTCTGGGTGCCACAGCAAATTCACAGAACAAAAAATTGCAGAAACCTGCAGCTCTTTCAGAATTTGACATTCTGAAATTCACTGGATTCGTATGATGTAAAAGTTGCAGTGTGGAAAATTGGATACTTCATTTGCGATAATATACTTATACTTGTGTCAATGATCAATAAGTGGGATAATTGCATCATCGTACAAATTATGAAGTACAGAAAGACGGGAAAATATCGTCTCTGGAGCCGTCACGGTCAGTGTCAGAATAATTCCCAAGGGAGTGCCTTTATAGCTAAAATAATGAGATTAGAGGACACTAAAGTGCTTTCAGATACAAGTAACAACATGTAGATGCAATGACCAGACTTCCCTCTGCCTGGATCTGTTCTTCAATAATAGAGTCACATTAATTACGCATGCGCAGCACTGCCACTGTTATTTCTCAAACAAACCCATTCCCCCTGCAATTTATTCTGACATTAACATGATTAAACTGATCCGGAAAACACAAATCTACCTTATCTATCAGGCGAAATATTTATCCTGCCCAACTTCAGATTTTGATGGGATTAGTACATTAATTACTGTGTGGGGTTCCCACCATCATTTGTACTGAAAAAAAATTAGTACAAATTTTCTGTGAACGGGGATACTGGGTAAAAGACCTATATGGCTGATCATTGTTCAGCACTACCCATGCCACAGCGGTCTCACTCTCTTGTGTCACTTTCATTCCAGGGATCAGGATGTCCATGCTGCAGCAGATCCTCCAGGATATGACCATCGATCCTGAACTCCTGGCTGAGCTGAATGAAGAGCAGAAGCAGATACTGTTCTGTAAGATGAGAGAGGTATGTACCCGGTGACCAGTCTGGCAAATTAATTTAAAACCCTTAAATTTCATATGCCCATTACTTCGCATAGTTCATGGCTACTAGGTGTGAGTTGTGAAAATTTATTTTTTTATCGCCACAAACTTATAGCCAGTATATGTACAGTATACAAAACCATAACATGCACAAACTTGAAAATGCAAGCTTTCAACTTTGTGTAAATTTCAAATTCACAAAATTAAAGGTATACAAATTTAAAGTGCTTTACAGTGTAGAGCTGGTTTTCCACTGTAAAAGTTTATACGGTGTTTGCAATGGTTGCCTTGTGTAAAGCATTTGTAGCAAATAAAGAAAATGATACACACTCGTACAACTGTACAATGTACATTGCTTTGTTCCTCGGCAGTGGATCTCACAAGATCTATTAATCTATTAATAGACGTGTGTCAAACTCTGACTAATCGGCACAGTTGGCATATCTTTACCTTCAAGTTTTATACTCCATATATCTGCGGGACTGGCCAGGCCGGCCATCCATTTGCAGTGCAGGAGGTTATGATTCAGTTCCTGACTCACAGTGTCAAACATGTCAAACCAAATGTATTATTACTGGGCAGATTCAATGGTTTCTGCCAACTGTAGATAAGCTTTGTGGGTCATCCACCGCATAATGTGCAACGACTCTCTAAAATAACACTTATAGTTAACATGGTTAAAATTATACCTGTGGGAGACTGGGAGTCTTGTTTGGATGTTCAGTTCTGTTGTCTTATTCGCTTGTGTCTCATTCATTGACTTTTATGCCCTCTTCCGGGTGACAAAATTGCAGAAGTGTTGGAATGTTGCTGCTTGCTTTGTCCTTGAAGCCAGTATGCTGTGCCTAGCACTTACGCAGATTATAATCAGATAAGCACCAACTTGTATCAATAAATGCTGGCAGCTGTAGCGGTGCATGATCTAACGTGATGGCTAAACATTCAAATGTACTCCATCTAAAGTGTATGGAATAGGGAGTTTTTGGCGCCACAAATTCACAATATGAATAATTGGTTTCATTCGGAAGCCAGACTACCTTGGTCATATGTCTACCCTTTAGCCAATCATATTGCAACAAATAAAAGCTCCGCCAATCATGAGATGCCTCTGTTTTCGCGCCTTTACCCTTCTTCGGGTATATTCGGATAATTTTCCTGCCAAGGCGTTTAAAATACTCCCTATTAACCACTCATATATACCTGATAATAACGATTCCATTAGTTATACGATGTCATGTACATAATTTGGAGAATGCAGGAGAATCCCACTTATGGGATCCTGTGTCTGAGCAGTAAAATTCAAAAGGTTTCAGATACGTTAATCCACTCTTGGTTTCTAGTAGATAATCCATGGCTCGTGATACACAAAATTGCAAGTTTGCTGTGATCTTATATACGTTGGTGGCAATACATTCCCTTTAGTGATTAATCTTAACTGAAATAGTCTTGCTTGGCTGAAATATATTCACATCATATATACAGTGGTCCCTGTGATTTAAGACCACCCATTTTGCCAGCAAAATATGGTCTTAAATTGAAGGTGGTCTTAAAATAGAGGGATGTTTATATTAAAAATATACAAGTGATGTCACTGATATCCAGTCTTAAAATGCAGGAAATTGTTAAATAGAGGGGTCTTAAATCAAAGGGAGCATTGTATTCTGTAACCCAAGTGAGTGCAAAATATGGGTGCCCTCACTGCCCTGGTACTGAGAATGTGCGATGTAATTCACTGTTGCCTTATGATTTTACCTTTAGCATGCTTGATGAAGCCATGTCAGTTGGGCATCATAATACCTTCTTCAAAGTGCTGATACAGATCCTGTTTCCAGCCCTGTCCCCCGTGACTATAGGCAACTTGTTCTTGTCAACAAGACCTGTGAATGAATTGCTTTCAGAACAGACTGATCATAAAATGTAATAATGCCAGCATTTATAACTTTACAGTTCTTATGAGCCCCTTTCCTCAGACGTGCTTGTCATCTCCGTTATCGCTATCTGCAGTTCTGCTCAACTCCCCGTCGAGTGAGGATCAGAGTGTACATCCAAAATACAAATTTTCCAAGCCAATAATGCGGCATGCCACAGCTGGTTGGCTACTGACTCTCATTCAAGCCCCAAACTGTTAGTACTGGTAGTTGTGGTGATAGTTTGTGTAGTCTGTGACTTAAGCTTTGTCATTTAGTGTTAGGAGACAATTAAAGGATTCTCAGAAATGCTAAAAAAAATTGGGGGAGAAAAATTTGAAAAATTTTCAGTGATGTTTTTAGTGGCCAGTGTGTGGCAATACTTGGTAACCACAATTCAAAAATTTGTACATAGATACATTCAGTTTAGTATGACTGTAAGCCTTGCTTAAAGGTGGCATTTATACAAAGGTAGACTTGGCTAGAAAAGCTTCCCCAGTTTTCTGTCACTTTAATTTCACCCAGCAAATGCTGGCTGTTTGTGTGGTATGTACCGGAGCAGTGGCGTGGTATGCAGTCCCAGCATTCTGTCTCTCACCT
>JAAUYG010075200.1_pt1 | contig 10038 bp, 7 predicted proteins | sample 7278091 | NCBI WGS metagenome assembly JAAUYG01 (sample SAMN14350201, study PRJNA611818) | marine sediment metagenome | isolation source: surface marine sediment (0.6m) | place: French Polynesia: Moorea | collected 2018-08
TATGAGGTATCACTGATGATAAGTGATCACCAATCGCACACATCAGGGTTGATATATTTGGTCTTAACTTTCCCTGAGAAATTTATAACTTTAGATCATTTAAAGTGAATGAAGTTTGATTAGTTATGAGAATATCGCTTTTCAGCGTGCAAGACCTTGTATTTTGATTTGCTTGGTGCATAAAACTGTTCAAAACACTATCTTGTTCTTAAGGGTAGTTTTATATATTTGACCTCAGGCGCCAGCGCCAGATCCAAAACCCAAGGACTATGTCCCTGCTGAACCCCCGAAAGTGAATGTCTGGGAGAAACGGAAATCCGAGCAGACTGTGACAAAACCAGACAGTGGCCCACGGGGGCCTCCACAGAAACCAGGTAGGAGGGAGTAGGAATGATTTTCAAACTTTACTGCCGTATAAAGGATCAGTAAACCATGTGGGACACATTGTCATCTGCAGGTGATCCACCATTGTTTGAATACTGAACGGAATAAACTTTAATATACATATAGCTTGACACATCATGTATGTATGTGTATTTACTCAGATGTACTCCAGCGGGAGGCACCCTGGGAGTACACACTAAAAAGTCTATAAGCAAATTTAAAATACATGAATATCAACTACAAGAAAGGCAAACATGTATTTGCCAAACATGGTATTCCTGTACTGTTAAAATCAGGAATGCACGCCAGCATTTGTTACAGTTATCTGGTAAATTTCGCTTCGTCCTTTTCAAAGATATATTTGTGTTCTGGATTGTTTGGAGGCTTGATTGACTTTGGGACTTGAGTACCTTGCTCACACGGATTTGTTACTTATTGGATCAAGTATACTGATATATGGTTTCAGTGTGGAAATAAGTAAGAGAAGAATAACAAAAAGGTTTGCAAAATGCACTAAAGAGACTGTTTGCATTCTTTGTGGGTCTAATGTTTGTGGTGTCAGTGAACAAGTCAAAAAGAAAAGCAAAGAATAAAAAATATCAGGTGCATAATATTCTTAGAGAAAAGGATTCAATTGTATTACTACATACAATGTTAGTTGACAGTGTACAATTGTTTTTTTGATTCGTATGTCCTTGCCAATTCCAGGAGAAACTCGTCCGCCTGCAGAAAACGCGTGGTCAAAACGAGGCCGAGGTGCAGCCGTCCCAGCTGGTCGGGGGGAACCTCCTAATGCATGGGGTAGAGGGCGCGGATCTGCTGACAAGCCGAGAGACCCTGCACCAGCTAAAAAGGAAAAACCATTGCCCAAGTCTATAGACGAAATGCCAAAGTTTGATGAGGGCCCCAAAAAGGTATGTTCAACTTCAATTTTGTCTGCTGTAAATTTCAAATGATGTAGTCGTACCAAATTGTGAATTTTGTGCAATTAATGCTCAGAATTTTGATTTCATAGCATGGTAACTATGCCTCTGCAAATGTTTTTGCACGTTCTAAAGTGTCTGAAAATCTAGTGAATCTAGCTTCTTCATAGGTTTTGGGTAAGAAATCGAAGACTTGTTAGAACACCTAAAATTCAGTGTGTGGCACTTACCTTTGCTTCAGTCTTACGGAGACGTTTCGTTTTGTTGCGTCAAATGTTAGCTCAAAGGAACAAAATATTTGTGAGTGCTAAATAGATATGAAACAGTCTTAGGTCGATGTGTAGTGTTTTTCACCTGGAAAATATAGTGCATGCATGATGAGAAATATAATTATAACAGGTGAAAGAATATACTTTGAAAAATATTGATCAGTGATTTTTGTCTTGCCTTCCTCAGGACTGGAGTGATGCTAATAAGTTTTCACTTCTGGATGAAGAGGACCAGGATAAGGAAAAGGCAACAGCAGCAGCAGAAGAGGCGGACGACATCCAATAGCCCTGGCAGATTTCATAGCCTGATAGCATTTACACTGGTCATGTAATACCATCCATACTTATAGCTCAGCGGTTATGGTGGCGTATTGAGTACAAGGCCATCGGCACGCGGGCATAATTAACGAAATATCCGTGTGTGTACAGAGTATTTCTTTAATATGATATGCCACCCTCAGACTCAGCCTCACCCTCAGTATGCTGGCCATGTTGGAGTTTCCAGTTTGCAGAGAGTCTTGAGGCCATCTATTTTTCGATTACAGTCCATGTATTGTGATATGTGTACTTGCGGCTGGAGACTTCGTTGTAAGTGTTAATCACCCCCCATGGCACGTTGTGTACATAAATGTCATGTGAACCTTATTTAAAAATACCGCTGTGTGGGTTTCTGTTCTTTCTCTTGCTCTCGCTCTTTGCTCTCTGGGAGAATGCTGATGTAGGGGGGTTGCGAGAGAGGTTTTTAACTCGACAATACTGCCTAAGTTGCCTGCGCATAAGGCCGATACTTTCTGTTGTGGTTTCATGTTGGCTGGTTACAGGTATGTTGTTTCTATCCCGAGACTTTGAAGAAAGACTTTGTTGGGAGTTTGCTGAAACCAAGATATGCAAATTATGATTGACCCTTTCTTGTCTTGTTGCATATTGTGTGAGCCTGAAAACTGTTGTCTGTGTGTTCTTAGAGAGAGACTTCACAAATTGAGCGTTGATACTGGTACATGTTGAAAAACCAGTAACAAGTGTAGATTGAACACGCTATTTTGTTCGCTGTCATATTGTTTGTTCAGAACTGTGGATACACAGTCATATACATGTACTGCTTGGTTTAGAGAAGGGAAAAATTGAACTGACCAAGCATGTAAGAGACTGGGTGACAAGTGAGCAGTGATATTGTGTTTTTTCTCTGGACTGAGATTTTGGTAGAAATTCTCCCTAGTTCCCAAGTTATAGGAAAAAGTTTTTAACTGTCAGTTTGGACTTCGAAGGCAGCTTAGAGATTGTTGCTCTCCTTGGCTCGCCTAAATGCTTCGCCGAGTTTGAAAAAGAAGGTAAACTATTTCATATACTTATTCTTGATTTTCTTTTAAAAGTAATTTAATACCTGTGTATTGGTTGATTACATTATGATATACAAAGATGAGGAATGAGACCAGGCACTGTACTTGGGTCAGGAATGTGGTGAATGCAAAAGCTAATTCGGGTATGTGGAGTGGGGGTGGGGTGGATTAAAGCAATCTACAGCCATAATAAAGCAAACTGAATATTTATTGATAATTGAACTACAATTAGGGCAGTATTTGTATTGTGCAGCTGGTAGTTTGACAATGTCCAAGAGCTGGCGAGTTGTGGGGAAGATTTCAGTCTGTAGAAGGGTTCAGTTATATATTTATTGATAGTTAAATAATTAGCTATTTATATTCCCACCTTATGCATGTTAAAGTAAGCCACCCAGCAGGAGGTGAAAGTTTTATCACTGGAGCGATGTTAGATGGCAGTTTTGTTTGCAAGAGATCATGTTTAGTATGACGTCTAGCACGGCACATACTGATCAAACTGAATTCTACCCAAGACTAACAAATCATGCTTTTGCTTTGGGACTGTGTTGCAAATTTGTAATGAGTTATTATGACAGTGAATAACCTTCACCAAATTCCTTGGTATGCTAAGCTTAGAAATCTCTAGGTAACTCTGGGTAGCACAAATACTCGGCTGTCACAGCGCTAATACCTGCCACATTGAAGGGACATTTTCCTGTGGTTGGTGTGATATGTATCTGGTATCTGTTCCGGTAGATTTCAGGTGTTAGACTTGATGGTTTTTTCAATGCGCAATTGAAATATCATTATAAAAACAAAAAATGTATCCGATCCTGTTCATTGCGGGGCAGTGGCTTGTTTTTCGATGTAGAAAATTGTCGTAAATAAAGGCTACCTCCATTTTATAGCTGAAACTTGAAGTAAACGAATGTTGGTTTGACACTGCATTGACTTGACTAGTGGCAAAACCTGGTTAAATGATCTACACCAAAAACTAAAAATTTTATGTGGCGGTATTTTGCGAGACAGAATACTGAAATGCTAACAGGGTACAGAGAAAACTCCCGTAAAGTACCGGTGCTGTGCATATCTGCAAACATATGTCATGTGTCCGTTTTCTGCTGAGCCTTTTCAGGCTAGTGTTAAATATCAAACCTGTCAGGTTGGGTGCATCAGTGGAGAGCATTCTGGCTGTTTTCTTGAAATTGGCTGGAATGCTCTCTGTTCTCACTCTCTGGTTAGATTCTAAGCCTACTAGCCTAGCCCGTGGCTTAGAATCTAACCAGAGGATGAGCTTGCTCCTTTTGTGAGGTCGTTGTGTTGGACACTTAGAGCTATTGGTTGCTGACTGCATAATATCGCTAATATGTTGTACTCCCAATGAACTGTCCTGGCCTTGACTGTATATTGGTTCCATGTTGAGTACATACACTAGTACAGTAACTGCTGTTATTCCAAACAAATTGTACTTGGTTAGATTAGCCCTGAAAGCAGTGTGCTTGAAATAGGCCTGAAACTGTGTGACAATAACGGGATGATATAGATTTCATGCTTGATTGCAAATTACCTGTCTGGCTACTGGGTTAGTGCAAAGAGGTGGTTTTAGAAACATTGAAGTCCAATGTGGTATTGTACTTCCAATAGGGTTGATAGGAAAAGAACTGATCTTCAGTCATGTATTTACTATGCAGTCTAGGACAGATCCTCTTCTACTCACTTTCTATTCTCATCAGGATTAATTTAACATTAATAGTGATGTGTAGCAGTAGAAAGCAACATTAGCAATATTTAAGAGCCAGTCCTGTCTCAAATATTGACTGCTGGAGTGTGTAAGGGTAGGCTATATATGTGCGTCTCCAAAAGATATTTTTTGTATGACTCCGAGAGAATAGCAGAGATCTCAGGATGGGGCGGCATACATATATATCTGAAAGAGGACACCAACGTGCTTGGTTTTGTCTCGTGTCTTCATCTAGTACTTGATAAAGGAGGAACTGGGCACATTGAGGTAACTTCAAATTACTTTCACATCCGCGAGCCAGCAACTCTTGAAGTGAAAGATCTTCAAGACAAGTGTAACTTGATAAAATGTAAAAAAGTTTCCTCTGAAAAAAATAAATATATAGGCAAAGCTTTTTGGTTCAGTCATTATTTGTGTATAGGTGTTTCATATATTTACTGAAAGTGTGTTTTGCTAGTCCTGTGTACCATAAGGTTAAGCAATATTATAAAGACTGGTAACTACACATTTTCCCTAGAACCAGTGTGGCCTAGAGCCCAACCAGTGCCCCCAAACCAAAGTGGCTTAGAGCCTAACCAGTGCCCCCAAACCAAAGTGGCTTAGAGCCTAACCAGTGCCCCGAACCAGGGTGGCTTAGAACCTAACCATAGCCCCGAACCAGTGGCTTAGAACCTAACCAGTGCCCTGAACCATAGTGGCTTAGAACCTAACCAGTGCCCCAACCCAGAGTGGCCTAAAACCTAACCAGTGCCCCGAACCGGAGTGGCCTAAAACCTAACCAGTGCCCCGACCCAGAGTGGCCTAAAACCCAACCAGTGCCCCGAACCGGAGTGGCCTAGCACCTAGACCATACCCCTAGAACCTAGTCAGTGGCTCGAACCGGTGGCCTAGAACGTAACCAGTGCCCCAAACCAGTGGCCTAGCACCTAAACTGTACCCCTAGAACCTACCCAGTGTCCCTAATCACAGTGACCTAGTGATCCAGTGCCCCAAGTCGCACCTAGCCACCTACCCACTGCCACCAGAGCCTAACCATGGTGTCCCTAGAGCCTAATGGCTTAGAATCTAACCAGTGGTCCTTCATGCTTAATCCATACTGCTAGCACCTAACCAGTGCCAATAGCCAGTGTCCCTACAAGCTAACCGGTGCCCCTAATCAGTGGCCTAGAACCTAGCCTATGCCCTAAGACCAAACCAGTGAAGTATAACCTAACCACTGTCACTAGTTCCTAACCAAGGTGCCCCTAGAGCCTAGGCAGTGGCTTAGAACCTAACCAGTATTCCTAGCACCCAACCAATGCCCCTAAACAGCCAAGAACCTAACCTGTGCCCCAAGGGCTGAACCAGTGGCCTATAACCTAACCACTGCCACTAGAGCCCAAACAAGGTACTTTCCTAGGCAGTGGCTTGGAAACCTAACCAGTATTCCTAGCACCTAACAAATACACTTAGCCAGTGGCCCTAGCCTCTACAAGTGCCTGGTCAGGCTTACAGCAACATGTTACACTGTACCACGTTTTCGCCTTCTCCCCTGCTTTATGCAGTGTATCAGTGGTAGCTTACCACCTCGCACCAATACCCAGAACATCTCCCATCTCATGGACTGAGCCTGTATGATCAAGAGTATTAGCAAGCATTCAAGGTGTTAAGTATAGTGGACTGCAAATAACTTGTGCATTGTGAAACTACATATATGTACATGCTTGGGAATACAAAGTTCTACATACTGAAGCATTTAGTTATTTAAATAATTTTTGTGGTGCGATGTACATGTATATAATATAAACACACACAGCTTTCCAGGTTTAGATCAATATAAGAATTTAATTTACAAACATCCACGGTTTGTAACATGCAAGACCAAGTAACATTAAAGCCATTTTGTCAAGGCCTCTCTGTAAATAATTTCAATTTCACCTGATCATCGTCGCCTCAAACAAAACCCTGTCTCCAATGCATACAACTCAACAATACGCACTCCACTACAAATGATTACTTGACTATTTCGATATATTACCCTTCACAGTTGGGACATGTTTTAGTCCTTTACCCTGAGTTTACATAAAGACAGCAATATCGGTACGTGGAAAATGCCGAACAAAAGGACAGTTCACATCATCTGATAGCAGGTTAACGGGTCAACATGAAACATGAGGGGGGCTTTCGGCAATAAGTACGGTATATGTACATTAGAAACAACACGGTGCCTCTCACTAAGGAAACCTCTGCTGCGGGGTTTATATTCACAGGCACCGTACCTTTACTCAAAATTTTAATGTGCTGTGGTATATAAGCAGTACAGACTCCATGAAACTAGGATGGTACATCGTGTTTACATTCTCAACATATCGGATCACGCCAAGTGCTTATGAGGAACCCAGGCAGTTTTAGCTTTGAGGTCAAAAAGTATGTAATTAACACACAACAAATCAGCAAAAATTCCCACTGCATGTAAGCTGCAGTACACAAACCAATGCCCAAACTTGCATGTATACGTAGTATTTGTGATGTACCATTTAGGACTGAGAAGGCTAGAAGGAGCCCAGTGTATATCAGTGATTGTAGTCAATATGATTTTAGCCTGAATTCAATCCGATTTACCCCAACAGAGCCACACTGATTTTGTCAACTTTGTCTCTAAGTCTACCATCTACTAGTATCAGTACTGGCCTAGCTACACAGACTGTCTCTAAGCTACTATGTACACAGTTAATGTTGGACATATTAGGAGGATAGAGAGAGAAAGGGAAACGGGAAGTACCCCTCCCTCGCTGCTGTCCAGTGCTGCAGTAGTAACCACTACGCTACCGTACGCCACTTTCCCGGCCAATAACAGGTTAACAGATCACAATAAAATGCTACGGCCGCCATATATAAAGAAACAGATAAAAACCAGACACTGTTACAGGCAATAAGTACACAGAATGCAGGTCAATAATGTTACATATAGAGAGAGAGATTATAGCTGGTCACATCAATGTTACCGCCCGGAGTAACTGCTGCCAATCCCTGGTCACCACCACACTGAGTATAGCATAATATATACACACATTATTATGATAGAAAGAAGGATCACACAATGCATAGAGTACCCGTTAACACCAGTGACTAAAATGGTTTGAAGTCGTAGTATCCCCTTGAGGGTGGAGATTACAGCTCTGTGGCCATGCCTTGCGGCGTCCATCCGTCTGTGCAAGGAGGAAGGCCAGCATCAGTCAATGAACACCACCAAACACCCAGACTCTAACCACAGCCACATATACATGCAACTCCTCCAAAGCACCCAACACCTCATAATAGACTCTTCCTCACATCTCTTGCTTTGAGGCACCAGCTTACTAGCTAAAGAGGCTGTCACGGATTACTTCGATGATGTCATTTAAGTCAAAATACAGCACTGAGAAAATGTGCTGAATCAGCTCCACCAATGAGGGCATGCTTTTTAATTAACCGTTACGCTAACAGTCTTTGCCAAATAAGCTTGTGCGACAAAGCAAAAGTTCGTGGAAGAACCTAAACATCTCGTGGCCAGTAGTGCAGCACTAGACAAAAGGAAATCACTAGCTGTCACACCATTACAACAACACATGCTTTCTCTACTTTCAACACAAACACCCTTCACAAAACTACAATTACATCCAGGGCAAGGAGAAACTTGGACTAAAACTAGGCAACTGGTGTTAAAAATTATCCATACATCAATAAAATATATGCATATTTTGTTTGGTATAGGCATCAATAGGTTTCTTTGGTATGTTTAGAAATATGCACACAAAATATGAATAAATACTATCACGACCAATACTGGCGAATGCAATGAGATGCATGCATTTGTAATCCATATCCTGACAGAGCAAACTTTGCGGATTTCCACAACTGCCATGTAGGGAATGATTTCCCATATGCTTCGATCTGCTTGTCTGCAATATTTTTGTTCTCAATTTATCATGTTATGAATTAATTACTATAACTTTCAAAGGTGTCTCGTTCTGAATGTTCGAATTGAACACAATGACTATCTCACAACAACTGACTGGATCAGTCTACAACGGTAAACAAGTACATATGTATTTCAGTCCTACTAGTAGAGTAACTACTATTACACTATCCTCCAAAGCATATCAGCTTAGAAGGACTGTTACCTGAGCATGCTGAGAAGTATCTGTACATACTTTCTACATGCCGACCAGTTCTTAGATATTTTTCAAAGAAACGAGGCACTCACAGTCAATTCAAGTTGATCTGGGATGGTATTATGAAGCTCTTTATGTTGAGTAAACTGTATGATTTGCAATTATATGATAAATAGATCTATGAAACTAAATCTTTGGTATTCAGACATTCAGAGCATTTGAGTCACTAGTACTACTACCCATAGTTTTGGTATTCAGACATTCAGAGTATTTGAGTCACTATTACTCTTTTTTTTTTTTTTTTCAATCATGCAGGCAACACCAGCAAACACACACACATATATAATACATGGTGGCACACTCTGAGGTAATAAAGTCCTTCCTGACATAATGCTTAAATAACACAAAATTGTTATATATGCACATTAAAAGTTTTCAACAACAAAGGATGGTTTGACACGAAAAAAAAAACATACCCGCTTTCCATGTAGAGAGGCTAGATATACGTATAGAATATAAATTATAATACATTACTTACAAGTAAATATCTTTGGAAATACATCGAGAGCTGCATGCGGCATTTTATACATGATGATGCGTTGAACATACCAGTAACCACTGCAAAAATATATACCTTAACCCGGTCCCTAGCTGTAACATAGCCCCGCCATACATTGTGTAGGCTCGTCTTAGCACATGGTACACCAGCATACATGCAATTTCCATGGTGTAGACAACTGATAGTATGTTTACACGCTAGTAATAAGTTATTCATTTATAGTAGCAACACTTTTCTGTCCTGAGCTCAGGTAATACAAGTAGTTATACATCTTAAATATGTACTTCCTCAATAAATTATCATCTGTTACCAGAAAGTAGAAATATGATCCGGTAAATCTAACTATATGTTCCTTCTGAATTGATCATGAGCTTAACTTGTACATAACTTTTAGTTCATTCTTTTCTCTATGCAAACTGTAATAAGACCCGGCACTGAAGGCATCTACTCACATAATAGACTGTTAACCCTGGGAGCTCATATTTGCGTACAATTCTGTTTGACAAGGGGGGGGGGGGGGGGGGGAGGGTGGTTATATATTGGTAAATAAAAAAAAATTTTTTTTATATAAAAAAAAAATAAAAAAAAAAATTTATAATGTTGAATAATAAAAAAAAAAAAAAATTTATAAAAAATAAAAAAAAAAAAAACAAAAAAATAAGTTTTTTTAATTTTTTATTTTTTTATATAAAGTTTTTTTTTTTTAATTTTAA
>JAAUYG010171097.1_pt1 | contig 10037 bp, 8 predicted proteins | sample 7278091 | NCBI WGS metagenome assembly JAAUYG01 (sample SAMN14350201, study PRJNA611818) | marine sediment metagenome | isolation source: surface marine sediment (0.6m) | place: French Polynesia: Moorea | collected 2018-08
CTAGTCGATCTGAAGTAGTGGTTTACACCATGTGGTTTACACGTCTATAAGCGCACCATCCTTATCGATTCATTGATTTACAACAACGAGTATATAAAAACAATTTAGTTATAATACATGTAGGTACAGCTATCCAATTAATAGCAAGTGTAAAATTACCAATTGTCAACCCAAGCTGTGCGATTGCTATCAATAAATATCTTATCTCTTATTTCTAATCTCAGGAGACTGGCCGCAGGTGGGACTAGTACAAGACGGGTCCAGTACATACACACCAACTTGCAGTCGGTGATATGACCATGAGTGGTTGAAAGCCGACTATAAGCCTGATTCATCTATCCGTTCTAGTTAATATGTGTGAGTTAATTCAATATTTAAATCACTCAGCTGCTGGATACACATTTCCGTTTATCCACACTGCAAGCTGAAAAAATATGTTCAACTCAACCAAGTATGCAAGTAATTGTCTCTGGAAGAGGTTCAAGGTTCAACTGAAAAGGTTGATGAGAACTTCGTACCAGCAAATATGCCGACACTACTCATTTAAATGTCCTGCCAAAACTGGAATTAGCATTAATTTATTAAAAAGTTTAAGTTTTTCGGAAATGTTCCTAAAAGCCACACTGGAGTAATATATGCATTAGGATGATCACACATCTCCTTATAAATGTATCGTTAGTACACTGCTCAACACCTTTAAAGAAGCAAAATTTAGCATAGCATAATTATAAAGACATGTAAGGGGGCAACGTTCAAAACATTCAAAGGAGCAAAGTTTGAGTAGTTTATTGCAATTCAGTGGCCATGGCAGCTACTGATGTCACAGTATCATCCTGTTTGAAAGAGTGAAGTTCACCATCGCATTTGCGCTGATACACTTATGTTTTGGGGGTAATTTCCCTCTATCTGAGCTATGTAAAAATAAAGGTTTGCTATTTTGTTTTGCCACAATTTCATTATCAAGCAAAATGATTCAACTAAACATGGCTACAATCTAGAAGGATTGTTCCCAATATATTTACAAATATATGGGTTTGAAAAATTGTCCCTTTAAATATTTTGAGCAGTGTGTATATTTATTCAAGACAGCGATTCTCATTCAGAGAGAATTTAGACTCTGTGTTGACCATGCTCGATGTCATTCCTCACGTCGTTCCTAACAAAACGCGAAGAAAGCGGGGTTCTTATAACAAATACCACTGCCAGCAGTGTATTTCTTTCCTCGGTTTATCACGAAAGCTACCGTTTTAAAAAGTGTACGGTAGTACCATCATTAAGCTTACAAAATATATGGAAAGTTTCGATGGTTATGCTGTTTGTATATATTATGCTTGAATGAATCCCCGGTCAACATTCAGAATGAAATTATATACAATCTTGACCCCCCATCCCCACCCTCTTTCACTTTTTACTATAGATCTAAGGCATTCTGTATGAAATATGTCAGATAATTACCATAAGCATATACCATTTTTCACGACGTTGTGTGCGTTCTACACCTAAAGCTGCATTTTTTCATGTCTCTGTCGTAAATTTGCATATTTGAAACTGAAACAATTCGTTTTAACATTAAAAATATATACTACCTCCAAACAGTTGCTAACGTAAAGATACGCAATAATAAACTACAGTTTCATAACAATATGAAATGTTCAGCAACGGAAGAAAACAAATTATGTTGTGCCACTGAACAAATTAATTAATATCGATTATTCAATCGACACTATATCATTTGGGTCGGATTACACCATTAAACAAATCGGAATGACAAGTTTATCAAGCTTAAAATTTTAAGTTACATTTTCTATAAATTTGCAGAAAACCATTACTATGGAGTGTGCGGCATGTTAAAACTGTCAATCTTGCTCAATGTTTAGAGAAAGATTGGCCTATAAACATGTTAAGTAAAATAGACCTTCACACCGTGGTCAGGAAAGACGCTGATTTCACTTGACCATAAGAGCAGAAAAAAGTGACAGGGTCCCGTTATTATGCAATTGGGGAACTTTGATGCCCTTATTTAAAACTGTGTACGCCAACAGTATCACAAAAAAAATTCAATGAACAGTGCGGAAACTCTTGGGAAATGATGGACGGGACATTGGAATGAAGCCAATCACTCTAAGACTGCTGCCTGCCAGGGAGTGAAGTGTGCCACTTGTTTCTCTCACTCCAAATCGCCAATTCTTTGTCCGTTTCCGTCTTAATCTAGGACGTCCCTATCACTCTTGAGTGCTAATAAGGCTTAATAAGCCGTCGTATTATCGCCCACTTTTCATTCACAAATTCGCGAATTCGGTTCCATCAATAAAAGCGAGGTCGGCCGTTTCCTCGAGGCGCGCGTCGGAGAGCGCATGTCACGCACTGGGTGACTTTAATCCCTCGGGGGCTGCCTCCGCGTATTTAAGGGGGTGGAAGTTGTTCTGATTATTGGCTCTTTCCTGGCAGATTAATGCTGTAATAACGTGTTCCTTGTCAGTTTTTACTTGCGTCTGTCGGAGTGTAAAACAGCTCGTGCCGCGATCTAGTTCCTAAAGAAATCCCCCGTGATTGTTTCAATAGATTAATCCCAGAATGCACCAGTGAGTGTCCCAATCTTATGTGGATACCGGGTTTGTTGCTATCAATAAAATTTGAAATAGCAATGCAGTTTCAACCGTACAGCAGAATGACGACCCAAGCCCAACCAAGCATTGCTACCACCCTGGCAGGTTGCTACCTTTTCCCCACAGTGCGGCTTGCAGTTACTTATTGCAGTCTTCCGTATATAAAAGCGTAAGAAAGAGTAAGAAATACAAGAAAGAAAATTTTAAAAAATAAAGAAAAAACAAATTTAAAAAAGATAAGATAAAACGTTTTTTTTTTAAATCATAAACTAACATGCTCTTAATTTTCTCTCTCAGACAGCACATCGAAGACCCACGCCATTCTACACTAAAATGTTTCGGCACGGCTTCTCCTGAACCTTCCTGATCCAGGGAACATCATCTCTAAGAGCACATTTGTATGTGGAAAGTCCTGCACTCGACATAGCATACACTGTGTCCTGAGTTTCAACGCCCAAAGATGGAAGGACCCCCAATGGAAACCACTGGTGAGTTGCTTTCAGGCCATAATCTTTATATTTCAGATGCTGCGATTCAGCAATGTAATTGTAATTTACGCCCATATAGTGCCAGGTTAATAACTTTAACTGCTTATAGGAAAGACATACTAACATTGGAACATATACATGTGAACAGTGAATTTGGTTTCAGTCAAACGTGGCTTTTTATCTATTACGAGTAGCACACAGTCTTTGCTCCCTTGGCTCTTTCTGGTTCTGAATTGTGTGCTGTTGATTCATAAGACAAGAAAGACAGAACGAAAGATAGAAGGGAAGATAGTGAAAGGAAAGACAGAAAGGATGACGGAAAGACAGGAAAGAAGAACGAAGAAAGAAAGAAAGCAAGTGTGAAAGAAAGAGAACATGAAAGAAAGAAAGCATGAAAGAAGGGGAAAAACAGGAACGAAGGAAGGAAGAAAGGATGAAGAAAGACAGAAAGAATGAAAGAAAGAGAGAAAGAAAGAAAGAAAGTAAAAAAAGAAAGAAGAAAGAAAATAAAAGAGAAAGAAAGAAGAAAGGAAGAAAGGTAAAAGAAAGAAACAAACAAACAAAAAAAAAGAAACAAACAAAAAGCAAATAATTTAAAGTAAAGTAGAGACGATTCACATGTACAGCCAGGATCATAGTCAGCACTTGTATATGCCCCACATCCACATGACATCTGACAAGCTTTGTGTTGGAGACAATGAATATCACATATTGCATGGCAACAAACTGTGCTGATAATCCAAACAATTGCATCACTATTGTGAAATGTAAAGCTATTAAATATTGTAAAAGCTATAATACACGCCATTTCAGTTAATTTGTAGTGATAATCATGTGCATGTGTTCATATTTTTGCAATAAACGCTACATCAGAAGCGCACGAGCCATGGTACTGTACTTCCAGAATAGTCAAGTGTTACTCGATAACTTTTGTAAATTTTTCATGGTGATAGCAAACAAAAGTTTTGTCATTATTGCTGCCTTTTTGGTACAATATTAATAGCCAATGTCTAACAAAATATCAATTCAGTACCTACGTGTCTTTGAAGTTATTTTTATGGTGTTTGTCTCAACTGTCAGGGCCACCCCAGTGCCTCGAATTACACGTTCATGTGAAGATAATTCAAATTCTACCCGTTCAGATAAAACACCAGATAAACGTTCAGTTTCATCATTGGACATCGAGGTAGAGAGCATTGATTGTAACATGGAACACCTTATATAAAACAATGTTACAACAAATAAATAAATTCATTCACCCACATTTGAAAACCAGTTAAGTTTAGTACATCTGGGTTGTTTGAACTGTTGACAGATATTTCTGAAATTTGGGTGTGCAGGCATGCCAGTGGTGTCCCACCGTAAATGTCCAACTTGCAATCTGTGATTATGAGAGTGCTCTTCCTGTCCAGTTGATCAGGCAGATGATGTCACGGTATGACAGCCAAACCTGACCAGATGTTTGCCCGCCACTCCAGCTCTCTCCACTCGCCAATAGTTTCACCATTACCCATCTATTATGGAAGCCCAACCATCTTTCTGATCGCATTAATTCCACCTCTGCATAAGGTCACGAGGCAGCTGTAATATGGAGAGAAAGCCAGCGTCACTTGAGGGGTCAGCGCGTTAAATCAACGCAAATGGGTCCGGGTCAAAATGCGACAACCTTCACTTCCAGGTGCGTTGTCGCAAAAGGGATTTTTGCGACAACCGTGTTTCATAAAATTAGCTACGCCTCAAATTTGAACGGCGGGTGGCTTCGGTTAGGGGGTGGGTGGAGTGGAGGGATGTGAATTATAAGCAGGAAATCTGAATGACTCGGACAGGAGATCCGTTACACAGCTGCGACAGAATCTGACGAATCACGTGATCGTGCTTGAGCAGACGACATTTGCAGAATTGCTGTTAGGATTTGGTCATTTGTGTAATTTTTCTGATAATTAATTGGACAAGGGTGACAGCGGTTTGACATACCCGTTATCCCAGTGACAGGACATGGCAGAGCGGCGTGGACAATTTTTGGCAGCATTTCCTTGTGCGAACACTGCGTGGACAGACCAAAGTGTCTGTAGTGGAACAGTCCATTTGTCAGCACGGTCTGTACGCGGTTCCCGGGATAGAGGTAATTAAGCTGGCCCGATATGGTTAACCCCTTTTAACCCTTGACCGCCAGCGAACATATCGGCTTGTCCCTACGATTCGTCTAATTCCTGTCGTATCACTTGAGACTGCTAGGATGCTAATCGACTGCACTGCTAATCAGCCGATACTGACAGGCAAAGGATAATCCTTCACTAAACAAGAGGCTACATTCAAATACAGTTAATGTTTCACGCATAAATACATGACAGCCCATTCACTGTTTAGAATGATTACAGGTCTCGACTCGGGAGATTGTTTTCAAGATATAACATGATTTATAGAAAACCATATGGTTGGCTTGACAAGAATTAGTCTATGCTTCCTTCTGTTTCTTGTGTGTATATCTATAAGTTATCAATATGATTCGTTTGTGGGCTGTTATGTTGTAAACCTTTCAAGGGATATAACTTAGAGTTAATATAAAAATCATGAGAAAATGAGCTGTTAAAGTACTAGCGATACATTTGCATAAACAGAAAGACACATATATTTGCATAAACAGAAAAGTGTTTCTGATAGAGCGTTTCCACATGGCTCAGTCCATTGAGTTCAGCTTATTAAAAGGCCATTTCTGATAATTTTATCTATACGTGATCTTTGTTAAATTTGATGACGTTGATGCTAAGCCTTAAAGATTGTACAGTAGACGATATATCGTAACTTTTGTACGCAATATAACACTTCTCCGGAATAAATCAGAGAATTAATTCAGAATTTAATTCAGAGCCTTGCCTAAAGTATAGTGACAACCCAAACGAGATATTCTGTTACAGTGTGACCTTTGTTACTTGTACTTTAATGAAATAAGTGTTTCAATATCAAGCTCAGATAAAAATACGTGACTGAACATAAAAGTAAAGATAAAAGTAATATGTGATCAACGTTAAATTCCTGGTTCCTTCACATGCACTACTAATTCAGTCATTTTGGCAAGTGGCGCTGTTTTGTTTGATGCTGCCTATAGATTGTTCATAATCTTCAGACAATGGAGGAAATAAAGTACAGTCAGTCGTTCATTCCTGGGTTTTCCACAAGAATCATGCAGCACCATACCACACCATTGCTGTCATTAAACGTGTATGGTTCAAGTCTCAATGCTACAGTCAGGCGCTGGTATCTTGTTAACACAGAAAATTAGTTACATGTATTTGACGGATTTACACTTCTTGGGCTTCAAAACAGTGCATTACGAAGGGATGCATTGATGCATCCGGTCGCTGCATCAACTTGGTGGGTCACGGCTACATGTCGTTCGGTTACACTCGCCACAGCTGTCAACGGGCAAAGAAAAACATCAAAGAAACTCTAATTAGAAACCACGACCAGCACGAACCGTGCCCAACGTCCAAATGAGCGGCATAAACTTGCGTGGACCGTGATTCAAGACATCGTCATTCACATGGGAGAAATCTTTTTTTTTTACTCGAGTAGCTAAACCAGGAGTAATCTGCCCATCGCTTTCCACACCTTCTGTCACCCCAACTTCTAGCCCAGTGGCTCACCGAGCTCCACTGATCCGCATCGATAGCCCCCAATTTGCAGATCCCGCCCAGTTTGCTGTCACCAATATTCACACAAAGAATAATTAGGAAAGGCCGTCCGCATGTAAATATGTTTCTCACCCAGGGGCCGCCTGGGCCTGTAGGTCGCACGCCTTGAATTCCCTGTATAAAATATTCCTCCCACCGCTGTGGGAATGTCGACCCACCTGTGGCAGTCAGGGCTTCTGCCCTTTTTGCCGAGGGATTGGGGTGGCAGGAGTGAAATATTGAACTCAATAAATACACCAAAAGAGCACCCGAAGTGATATCGTGCCTTTTTGACAAATTGTTTCTAAAATTCCAGACGTTCTCTGTAAAATACCTTTTAAAAATCAAAAGTACACCTAAGGTATTCAAACCTGTAACAGATTCTCGGTCAGTAGGGAGTATTTTAAACCCGTTGGCGGAAAAATTTTCCGGAGATGCTCGAAAGAAGGGTAAAGGCGCGAAAACCGGCATCTCACGATTCGTGGGGCTTTTATTTGTCGCAATATGATTCGCTATAAAGGGTAGTCATATGACCAAGGTAGTTTGGCTTCCGAATGAAACCTATTATTCATACTGCGAATTTATGTGCCAAATACTCCCTACTGTAAGTCATCCAAATCAGTTTAAGTCATTGGTGAATGATTTACAAGACTTTGCGAATGGGATGCAGTTTTGATGAGTAGAAGGTTCTATTGATTTGCTGCTCGTCTAATGAGTAAAACAGTTTAGCTACGTCAGGGCAAATAGCCTCAGTCAACTATATTTTCAATTTGCATATTACTTAGTTTGAACAAAAATAGATAATTTGAATGAAAAACGTATACAGCCACATGTTAAAATGATATGAATATTAACAATGAATATTAATAAAATAAATAAATAAATACACAGAGTACTCATAAATACGCTATGTCGTGTTTCTGACTCGCGGCAGCGAATTGTAACAATTATGGATTAGTTAGGAAAAGCATCAAACACGTTTATCAACAGATTAAATGTGTTAACACGGCAAGGCCCATTTTATGATTTGTTGCATGTCGTAGAGCCAGGGGATTCATATCTATGACGATAAGAAATGGCCTTCACATGGCAAAGACCCATTACTGTCATCGTTATTGTGTCCCCCTAACGGTTAATTTTAAAAGAAACGCGAGAGGGTGTTGCCAAATTTCTCGTTTAATTTTTCACACTATTGTTTCCACGTTTGACCTTTTCTATCGTGTCTGTCAGATCGAGGCCACTAGCGCCCGCATTAAACTTTCGGTTTTACATCTGTTCGTCTGCCGCGTTCGCGTGCCCCGACATGAGCCACAACAATACGTGAAGTGCTATTGACACACGAATGTCAAACAACCGATATTTCCCCCAAACAACTGCTTAATAGACTGGCGCGAATTCCCGAATTTACCGTATCCCGGAGCCAGCCGGCCTTGCCAAGATACCGGACTCCAAATTTCTCGAGTTACACGCGCGGTGGGCATTTTTCGCCCAGGGCTACAACTTTAGGGCAGGCGGGACTTTTTCGCGTTTGTCGGTCCCCCTACGGGCCGAGCGGTAACCGGGGTGTGAAGGGGCGGAAAGGGTCGGACAAAGAACCCTTTTGGAAGGTGACTTTGAGGTCTGACACATGAATGCCGAGCCAGATAAACGAGCGAGCAGGGGCTGATGTAACGACATTCGCACCTGGGCCCTCTGTTCGAGGCCCGTAGACTTGGTCAGTGGATAAGAGAAAAGCACAAGGGTCGACGTTTTAATATGAAATTAATTTCTTGCCTCTCTTCTGGCATATCAGATAGTGTATTTTATATACAGCCTCCGGTTAAAGCCCAGAGACCGCACGCTGTGGTGTTTTCCTGTTCCACTCAAACACGTGCGCTATCGCAGCCTTTGCTTCTGTTCAGCAAACCTTTTTACATTTCCAAACACGACAGATGGACTAACTACTATACACTTTTTTCCCCTACGGAACATTCCCTTCTCCTCTTTGGGCATAAGGTCGAATGGTTGACGATTTTTCAAACTTTTCTAAACTGGGCCACACAGCGATTCATGATTAATCAAACGGGTCACTTAAAATTTGAAAAAAAAAATAAAGAAAAAAATGTTAGGAATCTTTAACTTTATAAGCTGAGCATATTATCAGGGCTAACAGAGGTAACCAGTCTGCTCCGCTTTGGTGTCAGGTTTCAAGTGACTATTGTGTAACTGTTACAGATTTATAGTTTTCCGCAGTTGAATAACGATATAATTGACAAATGTCTTTAAAAATAAATTCAATCAATCATCAAGATTCATGTGTAAAACTGTGTGCTATAAAACAAGCGATACTACTACTACTACTACTACTACTACTACTACTACTACTACTACTACTACTACTACTACTACTACTACTACTACTACTACTAAGATAAGTGAGTGAGTGATATCAAAGTTTAACGGCACATCAACACCAAAAGGGTCATACAGTGCCAAAAAAGGTGTAAACTGCGTCTAAACAGAGTCCACTAGAAGAATGTTATTGTCAAATGAGTGCAAAGTCCAAGGTAAGATTTCAAGTCACATCTTGAAAAAAAAGTCCAATAGCTTTAACGTACACTACTAAGATAAGCACGTACTTCATGTAGTGGTTTCATTTTGCCAATTCGTTTCCTTTTTGCTAATTTTTGGGTAATTAGCTATTAGTAGGTTAAAACTATAGCTCGGCAACCTACGTCATTGTTCTTTATATGAAGTCTTCCAGATCACAGAACAGTGACATACGGTATCTAAACTCACTAAAGTTCTACGTGACCAAAACACAGGCAATAACCATAATTATTTTTTCCACTTCAATGTTATGGGCTTTAATTAATAGTTTGATAACAAAAAGATTGCTATATAAGCTAGACTAAAAGAATAAGAAAAACAGATCGTTTTGGTAAAGTATTAATTATTTCTTATTATTATTTCTTAGGTAGTACGTTCATACATGGATGTACTACCTATGCAAAGGACTGCGAAAATGATTGAATTCCGTTATCATAGCGTTAGACGCTGAAGTTATTTTACACGCGAATTTAATATTGCATGCACATATAGATAGATTAAAACGCGTATAGAATGATGAAGTTAATTCAATATTTAAATGGGGCCGGTGGACCTTCTGAGCAATGGCCCTTCGGAATATATGTCTTGGGGGCGGGGGCCCCCCCCCCCCCCGCGGCCCGCCCGGCCGGGGGGGGGGTGTTGGGGGGGTGGTGGGGTTTTTAAGTAAAATAAAAAAAACAAAA
>JAAUYG010230662.1_pt1 | contig 10037 bp, 6 predicted proteins | sample 7278091 | NCBI WGS metagenome assembly JAAUYG01 (sample SAMN14350201, study PRJNA611818) | marine sediment metagenome | isolation source: surface marine sediment (0.6m) | place: French Polynesia: Moorea | collected 2018-08
AACGATGTCTACGGATGACGGACGGACGACGGACGGACAACGACGGACGACGGACGCCCGCGTGACGACAGTAGCTCTGCTGTGCAGTAGCACAAAGCAGAGCTAATAATAGCATCAAATGCCGATGTTTGTGGTATTCTATGCCCATCCCAAGGAAATATCACTAACGTTACAACATCGTACATGTATAAACCAACGGCTACACTTACATGTACAGATACTACAGTCTCCACAGCCTGCAATATTGGTTAACAGGCTGTTTTGTGTGGGGTAGCGCGATTCGAATATTGCTGTTCCTCGTGTACCTCTCAACCATACAGCTACATTGTACTGGCGATACAGCAGGACCACACACGTTATATAGCTAGACAGTTTCATTTTCTCCAGCCTGAAGGCTAATTCCGTCCTTTCCCATCACTGCTTACTACTTACCAGTTGCCGCGGCAGTAGATATCAGAGTTACGTGCTACAACCTAAAGAAAGAAGGGGGGAGGGCATAATACATGTGTAAAATAAGAAAAGGAAAAAGTAATACAATATAGCCGAAAAAGAGAAGAGAAGAAAAAGAGAAGAGAAGAATTTCAAAGACAAGGGGAAACAAGGATAGAAAAAAGAACGAAGAGAGATAAAGAAGAGAATTAAGGCAAAATAAAAGGAATGGTATCAAGCGCTTTTGGTGGACATATACAAAACTGTAGGCGATTGTTACTAAAAGTTGGCTGGAGGACTGGATCATCAGGTTAAGATATTAACTTAAGGTGTCGCGGTGTACCAGTGGCTGTGAGAACCTGAAAATAATCTTAAATAATAGTATTATTAGCATGACATCCAATAGTCAGTAGATATAGCTATCAATTGGTCTGAGGAAAATGACATGTGTATAACTCCAATGAAACCAAGGAATGTTAACATATTTTTGTAAGGACGAGCGACATAACGAATCTGTGCCCAACTTGCACGTAAACGGCGATATTATTGGAAGGGTGTCCGCCTCGAAAGTATTCGGTGTTATTGTATCCGACCATCTGTCTTGGAATACACTGCTGAAAGCTTTGTCACCAAAGCGGCCAAGCGCTTTTATGTCCTGTATCAGTTAAAGCGCGTTGGTGTGAGTCAAAGTGATATGCTAAGGGTGTATTTATCAGTTATTCGCCCAGTAGTTGAATATGCCTGCCCACTGTGGCAAACTAACCTACCAGTGTACCTGTCTGGCTGCATTGAGAATGTCCAAAAGAGGGCTTTTAGAATGATACATCCATGTATTTCATACTCTGATGCCATGGAAATCGCCAATGTACCCACGCTGCACCAAAGACGAGTAAATCTATGCTAGGGTTATTTTAACCATCTTAAGAACAAAGAACATAAACTGCATCATTTGCTCCCTCCGTGTCGCCAGGCTCCTTATTCTTTACGCGACGAGGCCCATCAGTGCTGCCTAAGATTAGAACACAGCGATATTTTAATTCTTTCATGTCGCGGGGTGTATGAAATTGTACATGATGTTTTTCTAGTCAGCGTAACTCTCTTTTAAGTGTAAACTACTCTTTTACTACAGTATGTATGTGTTGAATGATGACTTTATAGTGCCCTATATCGTATTGTATTGTTTTAACCTGATTTGTACAAACCAACCTGAGGGTTGCAAATAATTTTTACCTTACCTTATCTTAAAAATATGACTACTAAATTCTATTAATGCACTGTTTGTATGGTAAGCATACAGGGATAAGCAAATAACCCCGATTCGTACTTTAGTAGAGCTTTTAGCAACAGTTTCCGTATAGTCGGCGTGTGTGACAAGAGAAAAGCCACAGAGGGTAAAGCCAGAGTAGACCCACTGTGGAATCCCGCTTGTGGGCAGATATCTACAGAAGAATGGTTGCGTTGGCTCAGCACTGGCGCCGAGTAGTATCCAGTGCAATCTCTCAGAAGCCTTCAGCCAGGCGAAACTCCCAGCCTGCCAACAGAAGCTTTAGCCTACCTTTCAAAAGGCCCCAAAACCCCAAAGCCTTAAGCTGATGTGTGTTTCATTAGCTCGACCCCACTTCTATTTTTGAGGAGTAGTTCCGTCGTTATTACTCTTTTGGTACAATGCCGCTGATACATTGACATGAGAAAACAATATACAACCCTATCACAAATGTACAGTATCTACTCAATAATGAATAATGGAACTACATGTACCCTATGTTTAATCTATTACCAAAATATTTAAAATGCCTTGCTAATATCACAACCTCGTTCCTAATATTTAAAACGCGTCGCTATTTTGCTAATATTAAATCTGGTTGCTGAGATTTAAAACGCGTTGCTAATATTAAAAACGTGTAATATTTAAAAAGAATTGCTAACATCAAAGATTCATTGCTAATATTAAAATAGGTTGCTAATAATAGCACCCGTTTGTATTAGCAACACGTTACTTCGAAAAACAAAGTAAGATACAGAAAGTGTCAGCCACGAGAGGTTATGATATAGAATAGAAAAGTAATTAATATGTTTGTCATGTATTCCTTTTGGTGGCAGTTTTCTGTTTGTGCAAGCTACATGCATATACACTCGAAGTGTCAATGTACTTAGGTGTAAGATATTTTCTAAGGTTCTTTATCACAGAGCTTTGACTAACACATGAACCACAGCAAAAGGTCTTAAACCCACAAGTCAGAAATTCTTCCGGTATAGTAATTATTCGTCGTTTCTTCTGAATATTTGTAAGATTGTTTTCAACCTCTGAATTGTTACACTACATGCACCTCCCTTCTGCCAGAACAACCAACAAACTTGGATGCGTGGAGGCTCTGGGGGTTTTGACAAAGCCAAGGTTCTTCGGGAAAGCTCAGCAAACAAACAGTGCCTGTAGCAGCTGCTTGATCAAGATGTATTGTATAGCGGGATTGTTCTTGAACCGTTCCAGCTGCCCCCTTTGGCGGAAAAAGTATGGAGCACGCACACCAGCAGAAAGTCGGTTCCATGTCTGTGAAAGGCACTGCACCACGGCGCTCAGTATCTGTTGACATTTGAATAGACGTCCAGCAAGAATGAAGACCCTCCATTCTTTAATGACAGGGCCAATATGTCTTCTTTTGGCAAGTCAACACCCCGACAGGCATGATGGGAGCGAGCAAAGAAACTTTCCCGAACTGGCGCCAAGAGATTAAGCTACTGCAGATGGCAATCGTACTAATCCGATGTTTCATCTGTGTGTTTCTTTCCTGCCTATTGATGTTTTGCACGCTGCAGTGCCGAGAGGCTGTGGGCGCATCCTCCAGGCGCCACGCCAGATTCATCCAGCCTTCTCATCACCTGTATTTGATTATATGGGCTTCATTGGGAAGTCGGCAAGCGCAGCAAAAATGCAAAAGCATATGCGGGAATTGGTGCATGTAGGGAAAGAGAGGAGGGGTGGAGAAAATAGTGAAATCATCAGCGTTTCTGCGGTCTACCTGGCGGGTTGTGCGGAGGCGTATCAACATGGCACGGGCCGTGAAGGCCCAGCGGCTGCCTCAGACGGGCACCACGGCTGGAGACGTGCTTTACGGGCTGATGCCAGCCAGGGACGGCCGTTGAGGCAACAGTAGGCTTCCGGATACAAGGCACATAGTCTGGGGAATCGGATTCTACGTGGATCCCGACTTCAAAGGGCTCTAGGCAGGTCAGACATGCGTCGGTAGACAAGGTGGTAGCTTCGGCAGCAGCACAGTGGGCAGCATTGCGGCGAGTTATAGCACGTGGGATTAAAGAAAAACGTCGAGCTGAGATAGGCAAAAATAAAACTGCGGAGAGCAACAATAGGACTTAGGAGTGTTCTGAACTCTTATTCTGACGAGCCATTCTTGGCAGAGAAATATTCCACAGATAAATTGTTGTTGGCTATTAGCACCGGTTTTACATGTTTAACCAGAGGTTCTGCGTGAAACGGCAGATTTACCGTATAGTGTCCTAGGTTTGAATTCAGTGTCCTCTGCATGATTAGACTATACATGGGATGCGTTGAGGCCTCCTCTTCACAATCGATAGCTCGGGATTGCCTGGTGAGTACGTACATGTAGCAAGTCATATCTTAAATACGATAAGGATTCACAGTTGAGTTGGGATAACCGTTTGCTTGAAACATATTTTACGGTAGTATTTCAGCAGTTGACAATAACATTAATGCCTTTAGCTTCAACTTGTTGTATCGCACTAATAAAACCCCACGAATGATGCCAATGATGCTGACGACGACGACGACCACTACTACGACGACGACAACGACGACGATGACGACGACGACGACGACGACGACGACGACGACGATGATGATGATGATGATGATGATGATGATGATGATGATGATGATGATGATGATGATGATGGAATACAGAGTCTCCTTTCAATATGCCCTTGCTTTGCTTTCTATCTATTTGGTTCTGTGCGACTCAAAGACGGCACCAAGTCCATGTATGTCACACTCGGCGACCCCTGGGACCAGGAAAGGCGTCACGACGTCCGACATGGCTAAACACATCTAGCAGGCGGTTGGAGGATTGTATATTATTCCTCGGGGCTGTGGAGAGACAAAGGGTAAGGAACGGTATGGGTGAAAATCGATTGTCTGCATGAGGCGGATACCACCCACATCAGTCATGTCTGGCTATAGCGTGTCTCCAGCAGTGGTCTCTGCTAGAGACACATAATAAAACTTACATCTCACAGACAACAAGTTCCCACAAAGAAGCGCCACTATGGGAGCCCTATATGAAGACGTAGAGAAGTTCTTCGGCGATATCTTCGCTGCGTACGGTCGCTTCCTGGCTCGGTACCCTATCGTGTTCATAGCGCTATCTCTGTTGTTGTCCTGCCTGCTCGGCTTGGGTCTTGTCAACCTGAGGTATGAGAACAGTGTGGAAAAGTTGTACACCCCAATGGGGAGTCCCGCCTTCAAGGACAGGGAACGGCTCTCCGAGATCTTCCCAGAGTCGACAGGCGCCTCGTACTACTTTCACCAGGCCGTCCACCCGGCCCCGTACGCCGAGGTGGTGTTTGTGCCGAGGGATGGCGGTAACGTGCTGAAGCTGCAGCACATGGAGGTGATCCGTGCTCTGGATGGCCGCCTACAGAAGATAACCGCGGAGGATGACGAGAGGGGTCTCAACTACAGCTTGCTGTGTGCCAAGCGGAACGGCGAGTGCGTGGTCGACGGTGACGTCATACTGAAATCTCTCTCGGACAATACCTGCATGAAGTCACTGGGAAAAGAGATGGTCGTTAACGACAGCACGGGAGAAACGTTCGACTTGCGTACCAGCCTGTCGGGGATTTCCTCGAAGAATAACTGCATGACGGCGAAGGCTCTGCGGCTGAGGTACAACCTGGTTCGGGACACGGAGGAACAGAGGACCCTGAGTCTTTTGTGGGAACGTCGCTTTCTGGATAGCATGGCGGCTTACCTACAGCATCGCACGGACGACAGCCTGGACCTGGCTTACTCGGCTTCGGCATCTCTGGATCTGGAACTGGCCGAACATCTGGGCAAAGACACAAAGTTCTTCTCGCTTACTATCATCATCATGGTCTTGTACTCCGTGTTTGTCAGCAGTGGCGGGAACTGGGTGTCGACGCGGACTCTGCTGGCACAGGCCGGGATTCTGGCCGCCTTGCTGGCAATATTGGCAGCATTCGGCCTTCTCAGCATGGCCGGTATGGTGTTTGTGGATATCTGCGGTGTCATGCCCTTTCTCATTCTAGGTAAGATATTGGACGAGATGAAGCAATCGCTACGGTACCTAACCATTAATACAGGAAGATGTTATTTAAATTAAAATATACCAAGTTACCAACTACAGGACCACTAAAAATGGAATTTGAAAAATACCCTGTATAAATGCTCTCAGATTGCAGTTTCCTTTCTTGCTATACGTAATATAACATGGCAAGCTCTCTCTCTCCCCCCTCTCTCCTCCTCTATACAACCTTCCCTTCTCCCTCTCCCTCCCTTTCCTTCCCCCCCCTCTCTCTCTCCCCTTTCCTCTTCCCCTCACCCCCTCTATGCTCTGTCTCTCTCCCCTCTCTCTGTCCATTTCATTCTCCCCCATCTCGCCTCTCTCTCTCCCCTGTCTTCCCTCCCTCCCTCTATTTAACCCCCCCTCTCTCTCTCTCTTTCTCATTTTTTCTTTTGTTGAGCAATATACGGTTAAGTCTAATTTATCGAGGAAACTGGTCATTGAAATATTACATACATGTACATACAAGGCATCACCATACTGAATATGGTGATTCCTTGTATGTACATGCATGTATATTATTGATTCACGTCGACACCGCTGTCGATATTCCACAGACAGAGCATATTAAAGATTAATAACTTAGAGACAAGTAACATTCCCACATGTGGGGCAGTTATGCTACATAGACATAAAAATGCAAGGAAGAAGAGAGAGAGAGAAAAAAAGAAACTAGACATTGTATGATAAAGTATAGCCCAGGTAGAACATCGCTCTGCGGTAATTCATCTCCAACGTCTGATATCTCGGCGAAAGCTGCAGCAATCTCCCGCCGGGGAGTGAGCACTTAGCGTGAGAGGAAACTACTTAGCAGCCGTACAGGTAGCCTACCTCCCAGCGCAGCCATTAGCTACATCCTATTATGACATCTCTGGGTAATAGAATAACACGCGATAGCGACGTAATGGGAAGTTGGTCCTCGCTAAATTAGACGGTAGATCCTTACTTCTCCTTGGAGGAACTCTGAGACGGAAGGTGCACGCCGAATAGGCGCTTTTCTAGTGGTAGTTGTCTCTCCTTTCAGGGGTAGGAGTGGATGACATGTTCATCTTGATGACCGGCTGGAGGAGAACAAACAGGCAGCAGACGATAGACGACCGCGTGGGGGAAATGTTCCGGACGTCGGCTATTTCCGTCACCATTACGTCATTGACCAATCTTCTGGCCTTCTGCATTGGCGCCACCAGTCCATTTCTGAGCGTCAAGAATTTTTGCATATTTGCAGGTTCTTTTCAGAAGCAGCAACAATAACAAAGATTAACATTATCTTTAAGAACGATATGACTAGAGTTTATATTAAGTGCAAATACGAACGTAGTGGTATTAGGAAACTAAGTTTTATAAAATAACAATTGGCTACTTTTCCTGCACAAATTCATTTACACGGGAACTACATGTAAGACGAACACTTAGCTGGTAAGCATGTTTAGATCGTACAATAATCGAGCATTTATAACAGTCAACATAAAGAGCTTTGATTCCCTTAGAACTTATCTTATTTTAAATTAAGACTGACTCCTGTTTATGTCAGATCACGCATTTCAACCCTTGTAGTGGCTGCTGTTGGCTTTGAAAGATTCTACCAGCGCCATGGGAATCAAATGCTTTCTGTTTTTCTATCCAGGTGTCGCTGTGCTGTTCTGTTACATTAATCACCTGACGCTTTTTGCCGGCTGCATGGTAATGCATGCTCGTCGCGTGGCCTCTTCCCGCCACTGTGTCACGTGCATCCCAACCAAATCCCGACAGGCATTGCGCGAGGACGGAAACACAAGGCTGCAAGTGTTCTTCTGTCACGGTCAACCGCCCCAGAAAGTGGGTGACGAGGACAGCTACTGCGACAAGCTGCCGTACACCAGCCTGCCACGGCTGCTGCTACAGTGGCCATGTAAGCTACTGGTGCTACTACTGTTCGCCGTCTACCTGGGAGTTTCCATCTGGGGGGCGTCTCAAATCAAAATTGGGCTGAAACTGGAACATGTCATTCCGGACAGTTCGTATCTAGCGCACTACTTCCAGCTTCAGCGCGAGCATTTCCATAGCTACGGACCCCCTGTTATGTTCGTCGTATCCGATCCAGTGCTGTACAACAAGCGGGATGTCCAGGCCAAGATTCACGACATTCTGGATAAGGCCATGAAATCTGGATACACAGATGACAAGTTTAGTGTATCGTGGTTAGAAAAGTACCTAAAATATCTGACAAAAACTCGAAAAGGTAGGATTAGTAACTCAAAGTTTATTTCGTCTCTTCGGGACGACTTCCTTAAATTGCCAGAAAACAGACGATACATGAACGACATCGAGTTTAACGCCGATAGAACAACAATAACGGCGTCTAGGTTTTACGTGCGGTCTAAAGTACTGAATGGCTCTCTGGCCGAAGGGGACATGATGCTGTCTATGCGGGCGTTTTGCCATAATACCAGCATCCCTGTGATCGCCTACAGCACGGATTTTATCTACTATGAGCACTACGTGTCCATATTGAAAAACACCCTGCTGGCTGTAGGGGTCGCTGTTATCGGCATGCTCTTTATATCGCTCATGTTTATTCCGCACGCGATCTCCATCACGTGCGTCACGCTCACCATGATCACCATAGTGCTCGGTATGTTCGGCTTCATGTTCTTTTGGGATCTAGAGCTCAGCGCCATAACTAACGTCCAGCTCATTCTCAGCGTGGGCTTCTGTGTGGACTTTACTGTGCACATCAGCCACGCGTTCATGGCAGCCACCGGAAAGAACCGCAACGAGAGGGTGATAGCCGCCCTCGAGAAAGTCGGGATCCCTATTCTGAACGGAGCATTCTCCTCCATCCTCGGCGTCCTCATCTTGGCTTTCGCCAACTCGTATGTGTACCGCTCGTTCTTCAAGACCATGCTGCTGGTGATACTGTTGGGGATCTTCCATGCCCTGCTGCTACTGCCGGTTCTCCTGTCTTTCATCGGACCCCGCCGGACTAGCAAGCCACGGGTCTTCATCCCCATTTCAGTGAACTGGGGCGGAGCGGCCGCCTCGTCTTACCATCCCAAACACTTAGGGGAGGAGAATTTGGAGAGCCCGGCCCCGCCACCGCCTTCCACGGCCGGGAGCCGGGCGGACTTAGCCGGCGAAGATGACGGGGCGGACGTCGAGCTGCTGCAGCTGAGGACCCCGGACGAGCAACCGGAGCTGCCGGAGGAGGACCCGCCCACCAGTGGCTCTCCACTTCGCCGTACCCTGCTGGATAAATCTCCAGACGAGGAACAATCCAGACTACCCATATCACCACAGGAGGTGAAGCTCAAGGTTAGCAGCGATCCGGACACCGAAGACTCGAACGGTACGCATCATGAACAACATAGACGGTCTCGATCCAGAACGCAGTCCCAGATAGAACGGGAAGACTCGACATCCACGGATTAAATACACGTTTATGGCAATGCAGCAAGTGAACGGCGGCAAATAACAGAGGGGGACCTTACGACCAAACGTAATCGTACTTTTATCTTCAGATGCATGTGTTGTATCGCTCACTGTATACATGTTGGATGAATATCACCCATAAATATTTGCAGTGCATCATGATGATATATTTTTAAAAATCTGTTGCAATCAGTTATCACTGATGATCTATCGCTAAATTTGGACCGTCATTGGCTATATTCGGACCATAGCATCCATATTATCTCCACGGTTGTCTATCGCACAGCTATTTATTTATTTATTTATTTATTTAATATTGAATATATTTATACAGGGTAGGCCAGTTACAAAACGCTGTATTCTACCCTGGCTCCCAGTCTATCCACATACATACAAGTGGGTTTATGTCCTTATTGAATATTCTTGAGAATCTTGAGAGTAACCACGGTATCTTAAACATCGGACATATTTACACATCCCGGCCCGCATCAGTATAGATTGGACAATCTGAAGTCCATGTAAACGTACTCCTTTAAGGAATATGAAAACATGAAAGTGTCTACCGAGGAAAAATATATGCATATATCAATGTTACTCATTGTAATGTTAGTAGTAAGTAGTCTGTATGTTTTCTGATGCTTAAGAATTAAAGTTTCTTCTCCGGAATCCTCAAGAAATAAAGTTTCTTCTTCTCCGGAATCATCTTCTTCTTCTTTTCTTCTTCTTCTTCTTCTTCTTCTTCTTCTTCTTCTTCTTCTTCTTCTTCTTCTTCTTCTTCTTCTTCTTCTTCTTCTTCTTCTTCTTCTTCTTCGTCTTCTTCTTCTTCTTCTACTACTAGTTACTACTATTTACTACTAACATTAC
>JAAUYG010036678.1_pt1 | contig 10036 bp, 5 predicted proteins | sample 7278091 | NCBI WGS metagenome assembly JAAUYG01 (sample SAMN14350201, study PRJNA611818) | marine sediment metagenome | isolation source: surface marine sediment (0.6m) | place: French Polynesia: Moorea | collected 2018-08
AATAATAATAATAATAATAATAATAATAATAATAATATATCTCAAGTTATATTGGCTTGCTTGAGACCTGAACTCAGATTTTTTTTTCTGAGGAAGTTTGGCTCAAATACTAGCAATTATATTATTTCCGACGTATTAAAATTTTCTAAAGGATATGAAATAAACCAGCATCTGTACTACTGTGTGAATAAAGAGGAATACTGTAAATTCATTAATGTTTGCGAGGGATTTATATGGCAATTTTCGCGACCACTTTTAAATCGCGAAATAAATACCCGGAAACATAATTCATGTACCTAGATAATTAACAAGACCTGAGCTCACAGAAAATATTAATCCCCTCGAACATATGCATGATTTTGTAATTTACTACAGATATCACTCATTACAAGTGGACGGGTGTATTACCTAGAGTAAATTTTCTCTCCTTACTCTTTGATAAATCGTCTGTTTTCTGACATAATATGCAAATATCCCTACATGATCATGCGCACAAATATTATTTCTATAGGGAGTACAGTGTCCCCACCCATACCCCACCCCACACTCCGCACAGACACGCTCACAAACAGTGGATACTCACGATGATATTAAACCACAAATTGAATATGGTTTTACTGTTATCTCAGTGTCGTCGAAATAATAATATTTCTCCATGGCACGCAAGGCACAAACAAAGAAGCCCCAACTCTTTATATATGTTACTTTAGGGTGGAACAAGGTCAATGCCATTGTATGATTGGACGTAGTGTCCTGATAGCTATTTTTGATTACTGGTATATAATGACTGACCTTCTGATAACATATCGCGTGGCAGCAGTGACGTAGCGTACACCATGCATAGTCGTCTCCTGAGTGAAGTCGTACACCAGGTGGCGCCAGCTCTGTACGCTGGTCTCCATTTTGCTGAAGCAACCACAAATGATAAACCAGAATCTCCTTGCCAATAACATTTTTAATTTTTTACCTCTGTTTTATGCTACTGGTACAGCTCAGCTGCTGTTGTGGCGCAGCCTTCCATCGTCCTTGCAGTATTCATTTTCTGGTAAACCGTTTGGCGTATTGACGTTCAAATTTGATAGAACTCTCAGCTCTCATCCCTATATCTAGCCTTTTGTTTCGGCTTTTTTATTTGATTTGTTTAAACATTTGCTGGGAGGTTAGTTTTCTTTCTTTCTTTCTTTCTTGGGGGGTGGGGGATCATTTCATAGCACAGTATGGAGATATATTATCCGAAAGTACACAGCAGCTTCACTCCAAATAAATTATGCCGAGTCCTACTGAGAACTTCCACTACTGTAACAGAAGTCTGCCCACGCAAAATGGCTTTCAAGTCTCTTCGAAAGTTTGGAAACTAGCCAAATAAGCAATGTAATTGGTATAACCTTTCTACGGAAGCCCATTGGTATCAGGGCTCATACAAAAAATTATCTGGCGGCCGCCACATAAAGTTAGTAAATTATAGTTTACACTCTACTACAGTATAAAACAGTCTGTCATATAACAAAGTCAATTTTACCATAAAAAGTGCTGTAACGCTTGCAGATTGTTGCACGAAAGTGCCACTACATAATTACGTATTCATCTCTCTAGTTCCGGCAAGAGTTTCGGCAAGAGAACTTCAAGAGTTACGGCATTCGCCTGCTAGTTGCACCCAAGGGAGCAACTAGCAGGCGAATGCGGTAACTCTTGAAGTTCCTCTATTGCAAAGTAAAATATTCTCTGGCGGCCAGATAATATTTATAAGTCACCCCTGATACCAATGTGCTTCCGTACTTTTCCGCAGTATCCGCACTAATCGTAAAAGAACTTCGTGCCAATTTGTGCTGTGTTGTGCTCATGAGAAAGACAGAAACAAAACTAAATTCTGTCACATTATTGCTTGCAATGAAGCTACAGGTTTTAGTTTAAAAAATTCGTGTAATACGCTAGGCGCGAATGTAGAATACAGTCGATGTATATGCTTACTCAGTTCAAAGATTTTGAAATAAAAAAAGTTCTGAATCTATCGTATTCTTGATCAAGCACTTTGCAGAACCTCTTAACTCTCACCTGGCATTAACATACGACTCCAGGTGAAATTATTTCAGAGTGTAATGTTATTCCATCATCTGTTGTGTCATCAGTAGGCTTCTATGTCATTTATTCCAACACCTGGGAAAAACTTCTTCCAATATGAAATCGACGGTCACATGAGAGAGGCTCAGAGAGGGCACATGAGAGGGGCTCAGGCTCGGTGTGCCCAAGTGACACAACATCCAATCACAAAGCCTATCAGCAGCGACAACACTAACGCTACCACGGAGGATTGACTTGTGTGTTTGCCCTTTTTCGAAGCCAGGGCATCAGGCAGCCTATTGGCAGAAGCTGCGTTTGATATGAAGCAGTCGCAACAAGCAGCATTTATCAGACACATCGAAGGGGCGAGGTGTCCATCTCGCTGTCTTTCTTATCCATTTGATTTAGCTTTACTCTTCTTGGAACATAACAATAGTTCACCCCTTTATAATATAACTGTATGGGTTATGGATATATCGCCAAGAGGTCATAGAAGAGGAACGACTTAATCCTTCATACAGTAGCAGACATGTGGGAAGTGATAATTAAATTGCGGGTGCGAGGCCTTCGCGTTCTGCCTGGACATAGATGAATAAATAGGTCTGGAGTAAGCCACGAATGCTAATATGGCTATTCAACACATGCGTGTAAGTGGCGGCAGTTTAGTGCATGGAAAGTGGCGCGTAAACATACGGTTATTAGAACAGACCGTTTGTGCTGGCCTAGAGTTTCAGACTGGATAATTATTTTGAACACGATAAACGTATGGCAACAAACAATATAACTTAATAGCCAGATATACGGCACTTTTTAATGACAGTTTTTATTACGGCAAACATATCTTCCATATCACCAAGCACATCGATTTCACAATGGTAAATGTAGTTTAGAGCCCTTACTCCTTTATCCTGTTCTGCAGCCCTCACTAATATGACTAACACAGCAGAGTTAGTATATTTTACTGACACTACTAAATCATATAAAAGCATTACTAGCATATAGCACTGTCAGTTGTTTTAAGAATACTCAAAGCGTGTTTCCCATAGGCTGGGGTTTTATCTCTGTTTGATATATGTCAGCAGAGCCCATGCCATCGAAATCCGTCTGTCGTCTGTGGCGCAATTATCTCTGTTTAACTATCTGTTTCATGTATTTCTTTCAAATCTTAGTTGTTCCTTCCCCTGGACAATACGTTCGGATGAGTTTGAAATTTTTAAAAACAAACAAATAAAAAGAAAGGAATAAACTACGATTTCTACGATTTTTTGATCATTTTCGTTAAATTTCAAAACGCTACTCCTCGAACAAATCGGAGCCCGGACTTTTTCTCTATAGTGGGCCTCACAAAACGACGTTGGAGACTTTTTCAAAGTCTGAAAGTTAACATTTTTATTTTGTTTTCGTTAACATGACATCTAATGCAAATAAAATTAAATTTCAAAATGATATTCCTCCTGCAAACTGCAACCAAATGGTTTCAAACTTGTCTTGAATTTTCTTGTTGTGGAGTGATGTTTCAAATTTTAAGCTTCCGATTTTTAAAGAATCTCTTTTTGGGGAATTTTCAAATACACCATTGGACCATATGGGGAAACCAAAACATCAATTATCTGCAAAATGAGCTATCGTGTGGCGAAACGGAGTGAACTATTGGAACCTTGGGCGTTTATGGAATACAAACGGAGTACCTTTGACCATTTACCGTTCACGGTGATTTTAGGGTCGTTCAGCGCAATTGCATGTTTTTTTAAAATACTGTTTTCAAAGCACTACTTCTACAAATCGCAGCCGAACTTTATTAAGCTTCTAATTTTTTTTCATTGTCCTCATGTTGTCCTTAACATGGGACCAGTGGGAGTGAAATTTTCAAAATGAGACTCCTCCTGAAAATCATAACCGAATGTTTCAGACTTGACTTCTCCTGAAGTTTCGTTTCAGTGCTTATCAGAAAATTAGGTTTGCGATTTTTTTCTTTACTTCTTTTAGCTTTTGTTTTTTTTTTGTGTTTGGAGTTTTTAATTTTTAATTAATAATTTATTTCTTCCCGACAATTGTAAATTCACCATTGCACCATATGGAGCCACAAAAACTTAGTTATCGTGAAATCGAGCCACCGTAGATGGACAAGGAGTGAAATTTGGACTTGGGAGTACTAGAGGAACATATATGGGGTACCTTTGACCTTGTAGTATATAATGTCATCTTGGGGTCATTTGGTGCACTTGCGATTTTTCCGAAACACGATTTTAATAAGTAAACGCTTCTTATCCTGCAGATCGCAGGCGAAATTTAAAAAAACTTTTCGTAAATTATCTTCTCTATGGTCCTCACAAAACTATGTTGGAGATTTTTGAAATTTTGAGTCTCCAACTTTTTCTTTTTTTTTTTGGATATTTTTTACAATTCTATTTTATTTTTTCTTAAATTTCCAATCCTCCATAGTACCACTTTGGGATGTTAAAAAACCTAAATTATCTGGAAAATGAACGACCGTAGAGCGAAATAGAGTGAAATGTGGACATATATGGGGTATACGTACTTTGACCTTCTAGCGTTCAAGGTCATTTTGGGGTCAAACCGCGACACAGGCGTTTTTTCGGACAATACGATTTTCAAAGCGCTGCTTCTTCTACACTAAGTCTTATGATTGATTTTCAACCAACCGTTTTCAGGTGTTCCCTGTGGCTGTCCATACAGCAAAAGCTGTGTCCTGGTGTCTTGGAATGGATAACTTTACAATTTGAAAAAAAGTTAAATTTAACATTTTGAACTAATGCAAATGCTTTGAAAATAGCTATAAGTAACCACACAGCGAAAGGGAGTGAAATTGGGAGACAGCGCTAGTTGTAGAAAACATAATGTGGTACCTTTGACTTTGTAGTGTTTAAGATTATTTTGTTATCATTCAGTGCAACAATAGTTTCACAATGCCATGTAACTCTAAAACGTCCGGCCGAAAAGCGAAACAGTTTCGGACTCGGGGGATAGCTGTAGTACACATATGAGATAGCATTGACCTTGTAGCTTTCAAGGTAATTTTGAATCATTTCACTGCACTGATTGACCGTCCGTACGCATTTTCTAAGAAACCATCAAGCGAATTAACGGCAAATTTTGCGGAAAGGTAGCTATCAACAATATCTCCATGCCGTTTGTTTTTCAAAATGCTGGAATGTTTAATCTAAACGAATTTTTCCCATTTTCGATAACAAGGCACCCTATGGTAGTGGAAATTTGAAAACGCAATTTCTACCGCTGTTAAGATTCTTTTCCAGCCAAACCTTTTATAAATATTCCCTGTGACAGTCTCACATAAGTTACTTCTTGACATTTTTAAGATTTCAATTTTTAACAGATTGAAATTTTCATTAACATAGGACCCTATGGGAGAATAAATTTCAAACTCTATTCTTCTCACAGTTATGATTTTTTAATCAACGTTTTCTGAATGTTATGTGTGATAATCTTCACGAAAGTATTAGAATTTTTGAAGTTTCAAGTTTAATTTAAAAGATTGAAATTGCAAATCGAGACCAATGGAGAAATTAGCGCTACTGCTCCCACAGTAACTGTTATGACTCTTTTTAACAAATTCTGTTCTGAATGTTGCCTGTGATAGCCTTCAAAAATCTACCTTTTGGCATTTTGAAATTTCAAAATTAAATTTGCTTAAATAATTGACATTTGGCATTTTGGTCAATGGAAAAATGAGAAATAACCAATATGGTGGAAAGCTAATCGTACAGCAAAACGGAGCAAAGTCGAGGGTTCTAGTTGATCTTATGTGGTGCATTCAACATCGCCTGCAACTCGAAAATGGTTGCCTGTAGGGTGAAGTGATTTTGCAATTTGGGACTCGGGGGTCCTTGTGGAACATATATTTGGTACCTTTCGCGTCCTATTGTACGAGCTCACTTTTAGGTCATTCGGTGCACTTTTAGCTCACTTTTAGGTCATTCGGTGCACTTTTCTTACAATGGGCCGTAGATTCAAAATAGCAAGTCATAGAGTGAAACGATTGAAATTGAATAATTGAAATCGGAGGTGCTAGACCAACATAGGTGAGGTACCTTTGTCCTTGCTGTGCTCAAGATCTTTCTTGGGTAATTTGGTGCACTTGTCTTAAACTGGCCGTTAGCGCAAAGACGGCGTTCTATAGAGCAAAATTAACTAAAATTTGGGAGTCAGGGACACTGGTAAAGTATAAAAGGGTTATCTTTGACCTTGTATCATTTAGGTCATTTGGGGGTCATTTGTTGCACTTATCTCAAAATTGTCATTAAAATGAAAATTATAGCTGGGCGTGGATCAAAACGTCTTAAATTTATTGCTCGGGCACAATTACAGTAAAATGGAGTAAATTTTACCTTGTAGCATTTAATGCGATTTGGGGATCATTTGGTTCAGTCGTTTGTCATTACTTACATTATATTTAGTGCTGAAGCATTGTTATTATTCAGATAGGCCTATGGGCCTTTGTGCATATGGAACTTAATTTACACACTTAGGTCACATGATATACATGTAGACTCAGTTCCTTCCATTTTCTTTGGTATTTAGTGCTTATCAGATGGATTGATGTAGAATTAGCTGGGGTTTTGTAGCATGTAGAGTATGTAGCTTTGGTAATTATATTTTCAAATCCACACACATCGAGTAGGTCAGATGAGTTAACTACAGGAGTCGTTTGGGTATAGTAGGTGCAAAATGGATGATGTTTCAAAATCTCCCCATATGAGCCTTGTCCAGCCTGGTCACCTCACATAAAACAGATTTGGGAGTAGTGATATGCATAATAGAGTTGATATCTGTATTGTTTTGGAACTAGGTTAGTTTATCAGCTTAAAAGCATATACAAGTTTGGTTAGGTTGTGACTAAGGTAATTTATGTGTGCTTTCCAATTTAGTTGGTCATCTAAATATATGCCATGGTATTTCACAATGATGTAACCTTTCAATAATACCCCCCCCCTACATTTAGGGTATTAAATTCATCACTAATTTGTTTCCTAGGTGGGTAAAAAATGCTAAAATTTAATTCATCAAGGTTTAAAGTTAATCTATTTGAACAGAACCAATGGCACAATTTGTTAATTAGCTCTTCAGCAAGTTGGTTTAATTCTGTCATGTCTTTGTGAGTGATAAATGCATCTGAATCATCTGCAAACAGCATTAATTTTTCCCTTGAATCATTTACAAGATGCCCGATATCATTAGTATGCAACAAATCTAGTATGGAATTTTAAAATTCTTTGCTTCATTAGCTTTTCTATTATTTTACTCAAATAATTTAGCATACTTATTGGACTGTAGTTTTCCATCTCTGATGGATCTTTTCTTTCGAAAATTGGATTTACTTTAACCCTTTTTAAATATTTGGAACATTAGGCCTTTTTAAAATATTGGGAAATATGCCATTACAAAACGACATATTTATAATATAACATAAAGGTACCTTCATGTGATCTGTTCATCGTTTTAAAAATATAATTGGAATATCTATATTGGCTACGCACTCTTTGGTGTTTATTGATGATATCTTAGCAATTTCATATTCATCTACCGACTGAAGAAACATATTGTTAGGATTAGTATCACTCATGTATACTTAGTAGTCTATGTTATTTTAATTTGTGCTGCCAGTTTCCTTCCTGGTTCACAAAAATAGTGCTAATAATTCACAAAAATAGTAATAAACAGCTAGAGCCATAACCCCAAAGACTAATGCAGTAATCAGTAATCAGTTATACCCTGAAAAGTAGTTTGTCATATACTATTTAACATTTGTTGATGCATCTTAGCTTTTAACCTGCCCAAAGACCAATATTTCGGCTGAGCTTAGAACACAGTTTACAAATATATGCACACCAGAGAAGAGTCTGTTTATAGTTAATCCTAGTGTACCATTCTGTATGAGCTTAAGTAGGACAGAACCATAACATTATTTGTATCATCGAATCCAGGAGTCAACCTGAGTCTCTGGAAAGTCCTAATGAACATACAGCCACTTTTGATTACACTAACGGAAACTTTGATATGACCACTTTTAAATATTTGTTGCATCCGATTGAAGTTTTTCCGTGACCTGGTGGAAAGTATAGTCATTACCATATATCGTTACAAAATAGAATGTCTTAAGATTTTTTTAACATATTAAGGTAAACATTAAAAGTGTAATAAGTATTAAAAATAAGAGAGTGCTTATGACAGACCCTTGAGGATCACCAGCCTCAACCTCCAGCTCACGTGAAACGTTATGGCCAACTTTAAACCAATAGCCTGTTTTCTGTGAGACAAGTAGGACTTGAACCAATTTAAATCAATATGATCGTGGACACAATATTTATTCAGCTTAAAGTAGTTGGGGATCAATAGTATTAATACATCTTTGGATATCAAAGTATCATGTGCCACTTAACACATCTTCATTTACACCACTGAGACGTAGTGTCAAGGTAATATGCAAAATTCCACAAATTCCACAATTCAACAGGTACATTTACGTGTGAAAGATTCAGCCGTATCATTTCATCTGGTAAAACATATTAGTTTGGCTGCTTGTTTTACATATGCGTCCGAATCTTGTTCTCTATTTGTGCTTAGTATAAGTATGCACCTGATTAAAACCCGTCTAGGTGCAGCATAACGTGAATGCTGACCACCTGGAAATAGAAGCGAGTATATTGTATACAGATATGCAAACAAACTGCGATAATCCTTCAAGTTGACTTTGTTGTTATGAAGACCACCAAAACAATAAATTTAGCCGTGGGACCGCCATGACAAATTTCCTGAACACTGATATGACGCAGCATGTTTGTAAAAAGTTTTGAACTATGCATTTAACCGTTCTTTGTTCACATGTACTGTGTCGTAGGCATACTGTATTACACGCACATGAAGATACCGACAAATAGATATATATGCACATACTTGTACTGTATTATAAGCGTAGAAACAGATACATGAGACAGATACGTCCATACTGTGTATACGCATTGGGACAGATACTCGCACCCTCACTGTATTGTCTTAACCACTGACCACATAATCTATGTAACCATCCCCACTCACCACGTACAAATAGAAATCTTTATTTTGAAAGATGTCACACGAATAGACAAGTCACAATAAGAAAACGACGCTTCACATCACAATTTTTCATTTAATAATCGTGATGCAAAAACACGACCACTGGTGCATGTAGTGGCAAGCCCAATACGCGATATCCTGTGGTTTTAGCATTACTTCTGAAATCTGTAATGCAATAGTAATCATCTTGTGGATAATAAAATGTCGCAGCAAGTTATGGTCTTTATGAGACAAGTAAGCCACGGCCAGTGACATTTTCTCGTGTGAACGTGTTGGCAGTTGAGGTGTCATAATAGATAACAAAGTAGTTGCTGCTAGTATTTACACTACCCCATGTAAAGTAAAATTATAGTCGCTTACACTTAATATCCCTAAAAGTCTTTCGTGATGCCTCAGATTATAACATATACCCTATAGCATCCAAATATGCATCCAGCAGTGATACAATAATATAAAAATAAACGTAAAAAAACATCCCCAGGATACAACAAAACTACAATATGTTAATACAAATGCGTTTTACTTACTATGCCCCCCCCCCCAAAAAAAAAAAAAACAAAAAAACAAGAGGTCCGAGGAATAAAATTCGTTAAAATTTCAATTTTCAAAATTTCAAAAATCCCCAACCCAGTTTTGTGAGGACCATTAGGAAGAAAAATCAGAAAAATTGAAACCTTTAGGCTGCGATTTGTAGGAGTAGCGTTTTGAAATTTTTGCTCCCATAGGGTCTCATGTTAACGAAAACGAAAAATATTCGTAAAAAATAAAAAAAAAAAATTTCAAAAATTAAAAAAACGTCCGAGCGTATGGCCCAGGAAAAGCCACAACTAAAATTTGAAAGAAATCCGTGCATTAAGTTCAGAGATAATTGCGACACGGACGGACG
>JAAUYG010072538.1_pt1 | contig 10036 bp, 12 predicted proteins | sample 7278091 | NCBI WGS metagenome assembly JAAUYG01 (sample SAMN14350201, study PRJNA611818) | marine sediment metagenome | isolation source: surface marine sediment (0.6m) | place: French Polynesia: Moorea | collected 2018-08
ACGAAACTTCTCAAGAGAGGCCGAGCAGAGACTTCATGATCAAGCTCACCAGGTTTGCCATGACAATGGTGTCCACATAAGCCGGAGTGGAGTTTGTGCCCAGAATGAACTGCAGTCCACGAGGAGGCTGCCCAGTCTGCGAATCGTAGCAGTGACCTGAAAGGAAACAGAAATTGCTCTAAATTGCTTCTCTTTAGCTGTTTTTGCCGGCAGACTACGAGAATGAAAAAAGAAGACAACAGTTCTTAGTTCTTACGGTTGCAGAAAACAAGACAAAATACAACAGAAAACCAAGAACACGTCTTGCCTTCAAGAAGCAAATACTCCAGCTCAAAATCTGCGTAAACTCCGCTCTCGACCTCTTCAAGGTAGATGTTGTCCAGATCATAGGGCGATTCGACGGCCTCAACCAACCAACTCTCCGGAGGGTCAATGGCTGTACAAAAAAGCATCCCCTTATGTTCTCACTTTTGTCAACCAAAGTGAGGCAGTTTGGCAAAAGGCCAAAAGAAAATCCGAATCATCTCTTTGGCCAAGGCATTGCATCAATCAAAGAATGCCAAATCCTAGGCGTTTCTGTCCAGTACGACTGACAGCTGTCTAATGCTGCAACTTACCCAAAGTAAGAAGTGGTTTTTGAGCCATATCATTGAACCTGGCCATAGGTCCTGCAGACAAACTGCCGTCCACTTCAAACGATACCTCCGGCTCCAGAACGTACCGATAGAAACTGAAACATTCACAAAAACAAAATATTTACTGCGTCTGCCTGCGCCTACACAGAAGAGAAAGTGAACGAGGCCATGTTCGTGTCGACAAACACATTGACAGGAACCCAAACCTTTTGAGAGGCATTTCTGACAACTTTTCTCTGCAATTCATGAAGATTTTTATGTTCACATTAGCAACTTCTTGAAGGACCTGAAACACAAGAGTAAAACATCAGGTACAAATAGGAACAGCAGTGGAATGAAGATGTTTTGTGCAGGAGCACAGCCAGATGTGAAAACAAACTTTGCCACACAATGAAAAACAACACAACACTCTAACTGACAAAACTATGGAGAAATCATGCATCATACCATCAGCAGAGGGGTGTACTTTTGAGCTGCGCTTGTAGCGGGATCGAGAATAGCCACCACATCATACGCCGGTTTGCTCTGATCCGCCTCTATCTTCACAACGCTGACGCAACAACAAGAAAGGAAAAGAACTCCGTCAATTCCGTTCAGTCACACATCACCCACTCTTTTTGTCACAAAAGTGGTCTGTACAACTTTGACACAGAAATTGTACCTGTGTTGATCACCATAGTAATCCAGACTCTTCCTGGTTTCACTGACGGGAATGGAGTTCAGCAGGGACGAAATGCGCATGATCATGTCACTGGCCCTGAAACAATTTTTTTTGCCTTTTGTTTGCGGACAAAGAAACATGTGTTAGTTTGTCGAAAACGCAACTTTTCCCAGCCCTCTGCGGCCGAACCAAGACTGTCATGATGCTTACTTTTTGTCGTCAAGTTTCATGGCGTTGATCTTCGACTTAATTTTTTGCGCTGATGTCTTCATCGTGTATTTCTCCAGCAAGTTGAAGTCTTCTTGAATGAATATTTCATCAGACCTCAGCGGCCCAATGACCTGTAAGAAATGTTGAAGAGTAAGTTTCTTTTCAGAACCAACAGGCAGGTGAACACACACGAGCAGGGTTTTGTCTGTTTCGTCGACAACCTCTGGTGAGGAGTGAGACTTTTAGAAAAGACGGCAGTGGTGGTTGTCTCAAGTACCTTCCCATTGGTGACGATTCCACGATCTGCAGGTTTGAATCCCAGGACCCTCTCGCAGAAAATCCTGTGCGAGTGAAACACAGCATTGCCTAGTTTGTTCAGCGCTTCTTGGTATGCCTTGAAATCCATATTCTGCAACGAAGCAACGTCAGCAACAGTACGAGATGAACAACATAAGAAAGCAGTGGGTGATGAAATTAAAATTTGTACAGAAAGCGTGTCCATCAAAACACTCACGTGAACAGCAAGATCTTCCAGTGATTTCTCTCCATTCTGAAGTGCTTTTACGTTGTCTTCCTTCAGTAACTTGGTGACGAAACTTTTAGCCATTGCTGGTTCTTGGGTGGCAAGAGCTGCCTGTATGGCTCTGGAGATGAAATGCGCCTTTTTGTCGTCTTTTTCTGGGATTGACCCTGGGTTGTGCACGACACCAAGTCTGACATCATTTGTGTGCCTCTGGAACCAAAAGCAAACATAAATAAACAAATAAACTGCGCGATCACAAGAAATTTGTTTCCCAGTATTCTCCATGGACGTGAGGCACCACATGTATCAATGGAAAAGACGAGGACTTGAACTGTTTGGCACACTAAATGAGACAATATGATTTATTTCGGGTGCGCACGCATGTTGTTTTTATTTCGCTTTGCCAACAACAGGATTGTTGCTGGGAACTTTAAGGACAATTCTCCACAATCAGTTGACCTGTTTTGAGAGAGGCGAGGTGTGTAGAGAGGTTCTTTTACCATTTGTTTGACAGCCTCGTACAGCAGTGTCCGACCCGACTCCGTTTCCAGGTCACAAACCACCCAGTTCGTCACCGGCCGAACAGAAGACTCATCTGAACCAGAAAAAAAAAACCAACTTATTACAAAAGTGGTTTCTACAATAATTCCTTGATGAACGAGTGAACTTGAGGTGTCTTGATCACAGAACAACGGATGCATGTGCTTGAATGACTCATCAACAAACAACCGAAATACTCGTGAGCTACTCTGATTTGCAAACCGACTAGTTGCTTGTCAGCAGGAGGCTGCACTGTATCGCGCTTTCAGACATGCGAACAGAGTATCAAGGTGCAATGGTTCGACACAATAATACTCGAACAAACCAGTTGAAATCCAACAAAAAGCTGTTCAATTTTACTGTCAGTGAGATGGCAGGAAAACAACAGCCGAAAAACGAACAGGAGATTTGTTTCACTCGAACACTTTCTCCATCGGAATACGACATGTGAAAAGTCTTGACCAACATCAGGTGACAAATGTGGCATGCAAACAAGCACAAGCCCAACAAGGAAAACAAAAGAAACCAGAGACAAGATCCATCTTGAAAACACTGGACAATTCAACATGTTCACGGTAAATATCCACCTTCATCCCTTTCGGGTTTGTCAGCAGCGAACTCCTGAAAATCAAATGGTGCCCCAAAACCGTTCCACTCGGAACGGAATTTCTGATGATCATCTCTTGACTCCAACTCTGGACGCTCCACAGCCGGACGCACAATGAATGGTCGTCCAAACGGGTCAAACACTATTCTCAAAGGACCGCTTTGTAAGCGGGCTCTTCGCCGAGCTCTTCTTCTCTCGGCTGCAACGGCTTTCTTTTCTTCGTCTTTGAAGCACATATTAGTGATGGTCGCCTCCCATGGATAATGTAGCACGACTCCAAATTTAAATTTCCACTTTAGTGGATGAAACTGGACTATTTCTTCAGGTTCTGTTTCCACAGGGTCCTCCACTTGTGTCTTCGGCTCTTGTGTCTCTTTTCTGGAATTCTTTTTTCCCAGGCCATATTTCTCAAACAGTTTGTCTTCGTTGCCTGGGTCCCATATGGAATCTTTTCCGTCACTCTTCTTGTGACTGACACCTTGTTTGTTATCAGTGCCTCCGGCTTTTAGGTCCTGGTTCAGATCAAGACTTGTTTCTTCAGGCTCTGCAATGTTCATCAGTTTAGTGTGCTCTTCCTGTTGACGTTCACCTTCAATTTCAGTGACTTTGCATTGGTCATCAAACGTATCATTCATAAGATGATTTGCGTGATCATAATCATTTGTCGTATCAAGGTATTTTTCGCCAAAATCTTTGTTTCTTTTGGCTGGGTTATTGTGATCATCCATTTTTTTCTCAATTTCCAAATCTTCCATCTTTTGTGTGAGGATGGTTGCATCTTCATTATCATTTGGTGCGAACTCCCCACGATCGCCACCAAGGGTAATCTTTTCTTGCTTGTTTGTATCATCAGCATGGATATTTTTTATTTTGTCTTCATCAGTGTCGACTGGAATCTCTGTGACAGCTTCACTCGCTTCCTCTGGCACTTCAGCCTCTTCCGCGGAAACTTCAGAGTCCAAAAATTGTTCTTCAACAAGCGCCTCGTCCTCAAGCATGTCGCTCACATCATCGGGTGTCTTCACCTGTTCATCGTACGATTCTGATGCGTCGTCACTGGTATCTTGGTCAGTTCTAGAGACTTTGCGGTGAATCTCTTCACCAGACACGATTGTTTCATTGGTACCAACATGAACACGATTTAATTCTGCACTACTAGATTCTCCAAAGTCTTCATTTTCATCTTCAAAGTTGACACTGTTGTCAGTCTGTTCTGGTTCAGCCATGATTTCATCAAATTCTCTCAATGCGTCTGCGAGCTTTTCCTTGGTTTTAATAAAACTGGGCATGTTTCTCTGTGACTTCAATTTTGGAATGCCCTGAAATTTTTCCAAAAGCAACTCAAATTCTTCGCGTTCGGATTTTACTTCAGGCATGTCGTGCATCTCTTGCTTGGCATCTGTCACACTCTTTCTGTCAAGCAGAAACGATCTCAGAGGCGATTCCTTCACTGTGCCAGGTTGCTTATCAAGATCATTGCCGCTCACCATGGAGCTAAGCGTTTTTGCGTTCATAGTCTTCGCCTTTTCGGCATCGACAGCGTTTTTTTTCAGCTCACCGCCCAATTTTTCCTTTTCCTTTTCAGTAAGATTCAAACTGAAATCGTTTGTGACGGTTTTGTCACTGTTTTGTGTGTCTTTACTGTCATTAGTTTGAATAATTTCATCAGTCTGACCAACTGAAACAATTCAAAACCAAAATAATGCAAAAAGAAAAAGAAAAAAGCTATTGATCCCTCTTTCTTCAAACAGGTGAAAGAAGATGCTACGTTCTGTAACACTCAAGATAAATGAAAATTCGTTTGTTCACACTGAATCGACGTCTGTGCAGAAGGATGCACTCAATGTTTTTTTTTTTTTTTTTCTGTTCAAAAATTCCCCAGCAACTATGTTGATGTCAAAAAAGCACCTGTCTCACTCTTGACTGAACAGTTCTTAATTTCTACGAAGAACTATTTTCTATCCTGAACTGATTCGTACCTTTTTTCGCCATGTAGTTCATAGCAGACCACATCACGGCTGACATCTCTGAAGTCGTCAAACTGAGAAAAGCGTCCGGGTTTTCCAGAACGGCTGTCGCTGCAGAAAGTGAAACCAAGTAATGAATTCTTTGACTCAACAAGCGTACGCCGTATCAGTGTGGTTCGCAGTGTTGTACACGAGGGGGTACCAGGCATGTAGTTGGAGTTCACGTTCGGGGACGAAGGGTTGTTTGTTCTCTGGCCCAAATTTGTAGGCAGGCAGCGCAATGGGGCGGCGTCTCTGACCCAGATGTGCAAGTTGGCAGTGTCACTAGTGGGAGTGGGGTGTCTGTGGCACAATGGCAGCAATGACAAGGACGACTTCAAAAGGCCGCTCTGCTTTCAGCCACACGGCCGAAGAAGCCTCTGACCTTGTGACCACGTTATGCTTGGTTTGTTTTGCTTTTTGTTTTTGTTGGGGGGGAGGGGTGGTTTCCTCCGTGTCAAAGGAGAGGAAACAAGCACCTGTTTGTTGGTGCGTGAAGTCCACGTACTGGTCGGACGCACTCAGCACCCGCGAGTTGAGTCTCGGCATCACATTACTGCGGGTCATCACGTGTTCCAGAACATCCATCCCGTCCTTCAGTTCACCCTGTTAAGCAAGACAGTCAACAAAAATACAAAAATACAAAAAAAAAATCAAAAAAAAATCGAAGTTTTCCCATTGACATGAACGTTGCCAAAATTTTGCACTGGAAAATGGACACATGCCCCCAAGGAAAACAAACAAAACACTCACATTGTACACATCTTTTTGTATCTGTGGCGTCAACTTGAGAATGGAGCCGACTACGGTTTCTTCAAAAGAGTCGACAGACAAGTCGTTCCTCTTCAGCGGAACTCCGTTCAGCAGAACCTGTGGTACACTTCCCAGTCCAGTTCTCTCCAGAAAGGCGTAGTTCTCCTGAAGTGCAAGTGTGCGACCAAATGAGCAAACAAGTGAATTTAGGAACAACGCACAGCAATTCACTGGTATTTTTGAAACTTTATCAATGATACTGGTAAACAAGGACGACGCGATCATTCCGCTCTTTTGATCAAAAAGAAAAGCGAAAATAATCTCGCAGCAGGGACGATCAAAAGTCAAATTTCTGCGCTGGACATTATTGAAATGCGAAGTGTCAGTTCACCTTCCTGTTCTTATCGTACTTGGACTGCTGACCAAACACTTCATCTGTTGAGCCTTGCGGGTATTCGTTGTTGAATTCGTTGATGACAATCTGTGCGGTCAGCTCTTTCTCAGCACTGGCCCTTTCGTACGTCTGTATAAAACAAATACGCTTCGTCAGCGTAAAGGCCGAGCGCCCCCTACCATCCATCACATGATCATGTGATACCATCACGTGACAATGTAATGCCGGGCCAGGGGGTGGTCAGCCCAGGGGTGGTGGGGGGTCTTTGACGACGATACGTAAATGACTCCACAATGCCGTCCTGACCTCGTCACTCTCGGCCAAATAACCAGCAGGGTTGGAATCATCTGATTTTACGTGTAGTTCGCTTTTAACTGGAAATAACTAGTCTCCATCTATTTCAGTTTAGGAAAGTCACGGCACAGCTTTCATCTTCAGAACAGACCACGCGCAGCACAAAATGACTTACGTCAGTGATGAAAGACAGAGCTTTCACGGGCGACTGGTTTTCAGAAATAAAGTTGAAGGCCCTCAATATCGCGACGCCCGCATCTGACAAGCCATCAGCTTCTTGATCAACAACCAGGACAAATCCAATCCTGAAATAAAAAATACTTTCACGTTCTGTCTTTGTTTCGACCCAGTGTGGTAAATGCATCTCGATGTAGAGGTGATCTATGCACTGTGGCAGTCCTCAGATACAGCAAGCTGGGTTTTTGCCAGTCAGTCAAGTGCTCTTTCTGCTTAACTTCAAGAATCACCTCCATCCCCACCTGTGCGGTCGCACACAGCCATTTACGCTGCTCCAATTCAATATGAAAAGCTTCTTTCTCTGGAACCATTTTTTTGTTTCAATTTTTCTTTCCAAATTACAACTCACACGTCCTCTTGTTTACATGTAACCGATTGTTTCGTGTTGCAGATGACCAAATCTCAAAAATGTATGCTCATTGGTCCTACCTGATGGGGGCGTGGTGAACATAAAACGCTTCCGCCATCTTGATGATGTCCCACTGGCTTGGGTCGGACGGATCCACAAAATACACCTGACAAAGAAGTCAAGAAAGAACAATGAACAGCAACAACACAACGTCAACTTCATTACGAGCTGCGTGAACTTCAGCAGCTTGCGTGAGCCTAAATGCACAAACCAAGGCAACATTTCAATTTGTTTCAGCTGTTGTTTTCCAGATTGTTTTGTTTTACATACCAGGTGGAAGAAGTTGACAGCCAAGTGGCGCAACATTCCTGGAAACGTGGGACGCAGGATGTCTTGAACTGAACCCGGCCAATTCTTGTAGCGTTTGTCTTTGCCCAGGTCATTGATGTACTGTGTGAAGAAAATGTTTGTGAACTCACTGACTGCACCAGCTGATTTTATTTCTTGATTTTTCTTTGCGCTAATTACCAAGCCAAAGGGTGTCTCACCACGACAGTTGGGTCCCTCACATCCACAGCATAGTTGGACTCAGAGTCTTTCATGTCCAGTTTCATTATGGATGACAGCAAATTGCCCTGCAGACAGAAAAAGCATTCGTGGTAAATGACAACAAGAGCCTCCCTACAATAAGAGATGGCTTGACACTGGTAAATCACTCTGTTGCTGTCGCTCCCACAACAAATCTGCACAGACTTTACAAGTTGTGTTTTTCAGGAAAGTCGGAAAGCCCTGTTTCATGAGTGTTTGAAAGCTTCTTTTTTGCTATTTTCTTTATTCAATATTTGGAACAAACCTTAATTCCAAGTGAATGAAGTCCTTCCATCAGTTTAGCTTCTCCTTTCAGCGTGTCCAGCAAAGTGAAGACGTCATAGATGTCCAGATCGGCTTGCAATCCATTGATGAACAGGGCGGAATCTCCGGGTGCTAAACCGTACTTCTGTTCCCAGGTCTGCAGCCAAAGAACAGGCCGTTTCAGCCAAATAAACATAAAATGTGCAAACCAATACAAGTGAATGAAAACTAGTTCTTCTTTGCTCTTTGCTGACCTTTTGATTTTTCTTGATCTCTTTCCTGACGTCAGCGCTCACGACGGTTTTGACGAGAGAGCGCGCCTGCAGCGGGAAGTTCTGGCTGATGTCCCGCAAAACTTTCATCGCTTCATCAGGAGGGGACGACACCACTCGTTGCGCTGCTTGGAAACTCAGATCTGTCCATGAACCAAACAAAAACTGTCAAACCACCTTCTGGTTCCATGTAGCTCAAGGAAAACTCACGTCAAGTTGATTGCGTGTACGCTTCAAGGAAAACACTTTCAAGATTCAAAACATGACGAAAATTTCATCGCACGATCTAGTGCAAAAAGTGTTCTTGCCTTGTAACTGCCAGACCTTGAGCGGAGTCATTTCTGAGCTGCTCTCAAGCAAGTGTTGTCTGAAGGCGTCCAAATCAGGATGAAGATCCGGATACAAATTCCTGAGAAAGGAAATCAAGCACCAACGTGGCACAACGATTGCAAGACAAATTGCTATCGCGTGGCAGGGATTTCTCTCGATCAGCAACCCAATTATTTGGCATGATTGTCTCACTTGAGTTCAGAAAAGATAACGCCTTGGACCTCGTCCTCTTCGTCTGTGTCCTTCATGTCGTCCTTCTTCTCACCTAAAACACGCTCACAGGATAAACCAAAGCAATGTGTGTTGTCTGATTTCGTTCTCGTTTTTGTGTCAATTCCCTCCACAACCAAATTTTTACTTCTTTCTTCCCTCACCTTCCACTTTTGTGTCATCTTTGGCTTTGTATTCTTGGTTCTTGATGGCCAATTCGACTCCATAGCCAGATAAACCCACTCGTTCCTCTGCTGGTTTCTGGAAGGAAAGCAAAATGAACATCTGAAAACAAGAGTATTTCGAGAAAACCAGCAGATTCTTCCAGAACAGGCAAAACTCGACGGTCAAAAATCCGTTTCATTCGGAGTGCAGACAAAGCTATCAGAAACCAGTGAAACTTTACTTGGATGTAATGCCTCAGGACATAGTTGACTTGAGATTTCTCGGCCATCTCTCGGAGTCGGCGGTGGAATTTTCGGAAACTCTCGCTGCCAAGTTGCCCATATAGCACCACTGTTACCGGCAAGTCTTTACTTCCGGGATAATGATGATCACTTTTGATCAGAGCAGGCTTCGCTCTGAAACAGTCAAATTTTTGAGTGGTGTGATGTAATGCTCTCCAGGCAGAAAGACGTGTTTTTTTTTGTTTTTGACTTCTGATTCAAAACACACAGTGACGAAATTTTGATAGCGTATTTTTCCTATGAACCATCGAGGGAAAGAGGAAAAGACTCACTGCTTGTTTGCAGCTTTGATGAAAGCTGCCATGGCTGGCATTTCACACGTGATCATGTTGTTCACATCCACAAAAGCTTCGCAGTTACTCGGTGGTTTTTTGTCATGTGCCATCTGCAAAAATACAATTTCCATTTTCAGTTTTGTTGATGCCTGTGATGCCTGTCTTTCCTTTTCTTTATGAGATTCCAGACAATTACCTGATTGAACATTTCCACTGAAGGTGAGTACGCTCTCAATGACAAGGAAAATTTCAGAAGATTAAACTTCAGTGGTGAAAGCTGTTTACTGGCCACGTTCAGGATCAAATGGTACATCTCTTCGTCATGATCTGCATTGAAACACAGCGGAGAATTTACATTCAGCAACACACTCCAGGTTTAGCCATACGGTACCAGTATATCTCAACACAATAGCACAAGCAG
>JAAUYG010087532.1_pt1 | contig 10035 bp, 2 predicted proteins | sample 7278091 | NCBI WGS metagenome assembly JAAUYG01 (sample SAMN14350201, study PRJNA611818) | marine sediment metagenome | isolation source: surface marine sediment (0.6m) | place: French Polynesia: Moorea | collected 2018-08
AGTGACCAAGCAGAGCATCAAGGCCCCTGGGCCTCTTGTTGAAATTTTGAGTTTCCGACTTTTAACGACTTTTTTTGTGCTCACTCTCTTGTGTCTAATTACCTATTGGGCCCCCATCGGGCGGTGGCACCCCGAAATGTGACTGTGGCTTAAGTCGTAGTGATACCCCCGGATAATCACGATTTCCGGGAAAGTAGCTTAACAGGGTTCCACCTAAAAACTTGCATGCATAGATTGTTCGGCCCAATACACGACGGGTCAAAATCTTTTTAACTAAAGAGACTTGTATCTGTATACATTGTAGGGATCTGCCTTACTATTGGCTTATAATAATAACGATCTAGAGAAGTGAAATACTGTTGTGAAGCAATATAGTCCCTCTCTTAAAGGTCACTGTAGAGAGGACACCCCTCTAGAAAGGACAAATTCTTGGCACCAAGTACTATGATTGCATTTGATACTTCCTCACGATAACCTAAATGAGAACAGAATTATTTGGCAGAAGGGGGGGGGGGGCATATTAGAGGGGAACTACTGCCCCTCCCCCATAGCTATGTCACATATTTCTGATTTATCCTGACAGCCAGGAACAAAGCAGCATATAAATATTCTTTGAATATGGTGTATTTTATTTTTCAAGTGATGCACAATCATTGAGCGGAAGGGGTACTTCGAAAGTTTAGGAAATAGTAATGACAAAACATTCCCTGCATGTACTCTGGTAAATAAGTTAACAGATCCTGCTCAATAAATGTCAAATTAACAGATCCTGCTCAAAAAATGTCAAATTAACAGATTCTGCTCAAAGCAAAATTTTCTTTTCCTAAATCCTGTAAATGACAATATATGTTTTCTTTTTGAACTAGACATTCCGAAATTCTACCTTTTCATAATTCATGTCATTATTGTTAGACCAATTTGTAGTTATATGACCAGATACATTTGGATTTCTGTTCTACAGGTAGTTAGAAAAGATTGATTGATCATTGTTGAGGGGAAGGCCATGCAGACTTCCTGCATGGGCTTTTGATGTGCCATCTCACCTTGGCCCTGGGTAAATTGGGTTTGAACTGCATGTACAAAAAATGTTCACTGAATAATTTACAACAGTGATTTTTCACCAGTCCCTGTACTCTATAGTCAGAGTACTTATTTCATACAAAGAGCATAGTTCCTCTTTTCCACTGTGAAAGGGGCCACCCCTAAGACCTGAAAGAAATTTTTGGCTCCACTGTTCGTACCACTGCGAATAAATTTAGTTTTCTCTCTATCCAGAGGCCACTTCTCTAATGCAGCCAGTGTTTCTCAGCAAATAGTATGGTCATATTCGAGATGCACTACTGTAGGGAGTGAATAGATGATCTTTGCAACACCCTGATGCTTATTTTGATCAGACAGATTCTGTTCAGTATCTACATGATCTAGCTTGAGATTGTATCACAGCCACATGAATAATTGAATATATTTTATTGGTGTGGGCTATCCTTGCACTGGTCTTATGTGGCTTCCAACATGACTCATAAAATAGTCGCAAGAATGAGGAGGATTCTTACAGCATGACAGAAGCTGACAAAACAGCTGATTTAGTAAATATTACTACAGACACCAGTATATCAGTGCCAGTAGTACAATCAGTTATTGTTATGGAATTTTTTCAACAGGCATGTTGTTGAGTAAAGACTTTGTCAAATCATAAGTCACATTTCTCGAAGCGTGGAAAATGTATGTAGACGTACAGTTTGGTGGAGCATACAATCAATTCCATATAAAATATCTAAAATGTGATACACCACCTGTCCACTCTGAATTTGGGGATGTTTCATTGAATAGTGGATAGGCAACAGACTGTATTTGAGATGCTATAGAACAAGTCCCCTGCCCAGTATCAGTTAGTTATTGGTTATTTATTTCAGATTAACGATTCAGCGAGCAAGTGAGTAAGTGTTATCCAAGTTTAACGGCACATCAACACCAAAAGGGTCATACAGTGCCAAAACAGGTGTAAACTGCACTATTCAGCGAGCAAAGCATAACAATTGTACAGTGCAAACAATTTCCTGCAATATAGCCAATCAAACAGACGTCAATCCGACATACATTAGCTCTCAAGATGGTAGTGGTAGATGGTAGCAGTTACATGTATTACAGGCCAACAGTGCAGCCAGACCTGACTGATATATCAGCTTAGACACCTAGCTGTGTTATTCACAGACCTTAGTTAACTGCAAGTGCAAAATATGGTTTTACCCTACTGGTACTTTAAAGTACATGTACAATGTATTCCCATAAATTATACAACAGAACTGAATCAAGAATATTGCCAGAAATTAACTTTAAGTATTTTATCCATGTGCAAACAATAACTTCAATTTTTTGTGCATTATATTGCCATACATGATGCCATCAAAGTGTACAGGTGTGCTTGTATTAAGATCCTTTAATTAATAGCAGGCTGTGTGTATAATGCACAGGTATTTTATTCATGTATGTAATGTACTACAGAGCTGCTAGGCCTCTCTTGCATATATCTGAAAGATTCGCAATTTACCATTCAGGTACATGTATATGGGGCCTATAAGCAGGTGGCTTTTGGCAGGAAAGTATTGCCTTACAGGTTCTATATCAAATATGCATGATTCCATAGAAAGGTTATCTGTTGACAACCAAGGTCAGTTTGATCTATCCTGGGTGTTATTCCTAGGCCAGTAGCCTATGTTGATTGGTGGTTAGCCTTGTTTGGCAGATCGATATATGAACAGATGAGGGTCAATGATCAACTTGCGTTATTTAAACCATGCCAGCTCTGCTGGACGAGGTTTCTTGTGATGTGTGTTTGTGTGCATGTGTGTGTGAGTCTGTGAACAAAATATCTAAAAAAAAAATAGGAATAAATCAACTTCATTTTGGGGGGGAGCATCTGTCTGGTCCAGTGAAGAAATAATTAGATTTTGAAAAAAATTGCCCAGCGGTAAGGGTGGATGTTGGTGGATATGAAACTTTGGCCCGGGGATAAGGGATAGGCAGAAAATTTTCAGGTGCTTGTAATAGCTAAACGATAAGAGATAGGCATGTGTTTACTATTAGACACTAATCGTAACAGATATATGGGGACTTCAACTGTACCATTAGATTTGACCTGTATTGACCTTGAAAGGTCAATTCTAGGGCACTCATATTTGAAGGTTTATATATCATAATGGAGCCGAAGTAGATTATATGTAACTGTTAAACACTAATAGGTAATCATATATGGGGAGTCATTTGGCACCATCACATTTGACCTTGTGTGACCTTGAAAGGTCCAGGTCAAGGTCATTCAGATTTTGAAAAGTTAAATCTCATAAAGGAGCCCAGTTAGGTCATATATACTATTAAACTCCAATAGGAATTCATATAGGATGAGTCCAGTGATCATCATATTGGAGCTCGGGTGACCTTAAAAAGGTCAAAGTCAATTAGGTTAATCAGATTTTGAAGGATTTTATCTTGTAAAGGAACCCAGTTAAACCATATCATGATATGTTACTATGAAATACTAATTGGATATCATATATGGGGAGTCTGATGGCACCATAAGATATGACCTTGGGTGAGACTGAACAGATCAAAGCCATGGTCACTCAGAGTTTGACAACTTTTATCATAAAAAGGAGCCAATTAGGCCATATGTTACTATTAAGCACAACCTTAGTATGAAATATTTTATGGGAATTCCAATGGCACCATCACATTTGATCTTGAGTGATCTTGGCTGGACAATTCATGGTCACTTAGATTTTGAGTAAGTACTAGATCTGTACATGGTCTGTAGTACCGGTACGGTATATTGATCTGGATGTCACGTAAGGAAATGTGTGGGTGGGTGAGGTTTTCCGCTGTGCCAGCGATCTTTGTTCTATATTTGAATAGATTAGGCTTGACCACTGGGAGGCTTTCTAGTAGACATCTCCAAGTTGGTATAGGAATTATACATTTCAACATAGCACCATGTAGACTGAAATGATAATAAAATAGTGAATTTCAAAGACTTATTGATGACTACCCAGAACAAGAGCACATAATAGCAGTCCTTCCTATTTAGCCACACTTTGACTGAAAAGTTAAAGGTTCTAGATCATAGTGGCAGTGTGTACTAGTTTATATTGCATGTGAGGTGTCTGCTGAAAAAATAAATCTTTAATATTGAATGAATTACAGCTGTGTTACGTAATGGTCTATATGATCTGTGGCTCCAAGACTGTTTCAGGTCTTCTTATTAAAAATTGGATTTAATATTTATTTTGTTTTAAAATCACTTTAAAAATGTCAAGTTCTCGGAAAACAGCCACTCGATTTAGCCCATTAAGGAGGCTTAACCCGAAAGGCTTTAATATTTGAAATGGAAGTACTGGATAGATCAAAGAAAGTTATTTATCTATACACATGTATAGATGCAGGTGTTTTAAGTACCAGTAAACTAGATATGCTAGAAAACATCAATAATCTTAATAGTAAAGCTGGACCAATATATATGTGCATCATTGTATAAGAAAAAAGTGAGACCCTCATATAGACAAAGAAAAGTAGCTATTGCTGTGATAAATTTTTGAGTATGAAAATGATGATTCAGAGAGCCTTAGGCTTTGGGGCCGGACACACTGTGTATAGAAACTGTAGATGGTTGTTTCGAGTAGGAAAAGCAACAAAACTCATACCTGCTCAGTCATCAATGATAGATTACGCAACAGAACAGTGTTGTCAGGGTTGTTAAACTATTACTAATAGTAATAGTAATATTAATAGGCAGTTTTTGAGGTAATAGTAATAGGCTTCGGCAAGATTTAAAGTAATAGTAATAGTTTCAAAGTAATAGTTTAACAACCCTGAGTGTCGTACCTGCTAACCTTCTTTTCAACATGTTTATGTTCAGATGCATGAAAAATAATTGTTGTAGATGAAAGTTATGTTCATAATTTCTTTTTCATGTTTTCATTATTTTTAGGAATCCTCCCCATCCTTTGGTTACTATGGCAACCAGTCGGCCAGATTCATGTCACTTCCTGCTGCAGCAGGTGAAACGGCTGATGCGTGTTTCAGAACAAAGGTACGTGTACATTAAAGCCAGTAGTATCGCATGGTCATGATATCATACTCTTGTCACTCCTGAATGTCTTGATTTGTTTAAATTACCAATAAAATTGCTGCAACCTGACACTTTCAGCTGAGAATGAAATACAGGTACTAAGAATGAAATACTGGTACCATTATGCTGTGTCATGGTATGTAATTGTTGCTGCTAATAATGTTGGAAATTGCTTTTTGTGAACCCAAATGCAGCATGTTCAGAATGGAACTAAATTTTATGATAGAGAGTTATATATTTTAAAAATTTCAAAACACTATAGGGATGCTAAACTAAATGCACCAATGATTAAAATTTACTACCATTATGTGAATCTGTTTGCAAGTACAGTCATGCCATGGTACGTATTTGAGGTACTGAAATTTTGAGGAAGCTAATTCTGGGAAATGATCTTATGACCTCACACATACCGGTACATGTATAATTCTACCTGTACCTGTACAAGTACTTTTGGGAATGTCTTACTCCCTGCTTATTGCATTATTGAATCAATTATTTGCAGATTCTAGCTCACTACACTAGCTCAAAGACACTTGAAACTGAAGAAATACAATCCACATTATCATCAAATATCCTGCATAATCGCACAAAATCAATTTGCAGTGGAAATTGGTCTTTTCACTTGAGATTCAGGTGTTGAGAGGCATGAAGGATTTAGCATGGGTTGTTATTGTTGAGTTAGAGGTTTTAGGTCCAGAGCCAAATTGGACTTTCCCACCAGCAAGTGTTTCCCCTGTCCCGCCTTTGCAACAGCACGAACACAAAAAGGGCATCTTTTTGCCTGGCCAAGGTTATTCACTTCCTGTCTGCCTCAATTTGATGACGAACAATGGGACCGTCTCTCTGTCAAGGAATTCTGTCGGGACTGTTACGTCGGGACTGGCACCAAAGACATTGAAAGCGGCAAGGCCAGTATGGCAAGGATACCCACGTTTATGGCTTTGTTATCAGGAGTAAGTAACCCTCTGGAAAGTCTTAATCTGGTTTGGTCGTATCTTTTGGACGAAAGGAGATCAGCCATGGAATTAGTCACCTGACCGGCCACGGAATTAGTCACCTGACTGGTGTTTCCTTAAGCGCATATATGTTCTTACATATTGGAATCCAGCTTCTGTTATGTACCAACAGATGTATGGATACATTCTAAACTTATTTCACCAGCAGTAACAAGAAGAACAAGAAACCTACCAATCCACAGAGCTATACTGTCTTTGAGTAAATAGTATTGGCAGCATGCAGGTTCTTTTTTCAAGGTCACTAAAGGGGAGTCCTATAATAAAGTCTGTGGCCACTCCATATAGAACTGCCAATTAGTGGCCAATAGTGATTTTCGAGTAGGGCTACTACATTATTGGAACCAAATATGTGTGACAGCCAATTTACCTTACAAGGTCAGCCAAGGTCAAATCAAATTGTGCTTCACGATTCAGGCGCACCCTAGGCAGAATTACTTCCTATATTGAAACATAGCAGATGTTTTACTATAAGTTACATTCTCTATGTTTTAACCAATATTTTTGTTACTTGTGTGTAATTATACAAATATTTAATGTCCTACAAAAAGGGTATCTTATCATGTTATCACGTATATCAATGGTAAATACCATTGATAGATACATTCATAAAATTATGAAATCTTGAAAAGAAATAGAAAGAAATAAAAAGAATCTTATTTTAAGATTAAGAAAATATCAGCATATAATCCTAGTTACCTAGTGATTTTGTGCTGCTGTGATTAATTTTACAACTCACAGTCTGTCATTATTAATAGTTCTTTATTAAATATGAAGGGAATATGATAGCTACTTATGATGCAGTTTTGAACAGAAATTAAGCATGGAATGATGATTGCTTTGAAGATGTAAAGTTAATCCCTGGTGTGCTATACATGCATGTTTTTATCGTCATGCAAAGTTATTTGATGACTTATCTGTTTTTCAAGCCTAAAAAATTACGCTTTTGCAATATTGAAACCTAAAATTTAAAGCCTTCTTCATTTAAATATCTTCTTCTTTTCCACATCTTGAAGTAAGCTTTTAAGGTTACTTGGTGGTGGTGGTGGTGGTATCACAGTTTAATGGCACATCAACACCAAAAAGGGTCATACAGTGCCAAAACAGGTGATAATGATTGCAACGTCAATTCAAATCGCTACAGTCTAAGTACTGCACTGTGTGAGAGCAATTCGCTATCAGGTCAAGTCTGAACAAAATGTCCGACAAGATCTGATACCCAGGGGCGCCACGTGGAGGCTGCTGTCATGCACCAAGTGTGTATCTACTTCCAACATTATTGAATACATAATGTGCAAAATGTATTCCCATCCTTTTTCCATTACGGCTTATTGATGGACTTGTGAAAATTAGAATTTTAAAATTGATCACAAAAATTTTGCATTGTGCTCTTGAAGAACCACATAAAAACATTAGTTTGAATTTCTTTCAAGTGGTTATGTTTTTGAATGGATGCAAATTAATGGTCCATATGTGTTGGCTGTGAATTCCCAACTTATTGAATGATAGTTAAAATTTTTATATATAAATTACATTTTTATGTTCATCTATTCCATTTGTATTCTAAACCCTGCTTGTGTCAAAGACATGGACTTAATGTACCTGTGCTAGGCAGTACAGTCCATTTCATCCCTCTTTACAAGAGCCCTGAGTTTCCCTGTGGTCCGTATTGTGGGTAGATGCTCAAAAAATGCCCATTCCCGTTCTTCAATTAGCAAAAACACCTACATGTATCCATAGTAATGAACAAAAATAAGCCAGTGTATGTATCACTTTGTAATGAAAAAAAATATATATCTGCATCCATGGATTTCCTCATAAAGTCAGGACACATTATCCTGCAGTGTAAGTCATTTCTTTAATGTCAGAAATTCCACCGAAATGTCAGAAGCCGGAACCAAAACAGCCTGCTAATGTTAATACTGATCAGTTACATGGTGGCCATAGCCACCGGAGATTGCTAGAATCACTTACCACTGCCACAAGGGATAAACTGGGAGCACTAGAACAGCATGTCATCAAACATAGCAGAAATGGGTAATTTTTGGGCCTTTACATGTTAGCTACATAGATATATATGTATCCAGCATCACTCCTCTATATGTTTCAAGTTAAATGTACAAGTACTTATTATGTCTTGCATTTCAGACATGTACATGTATTCTGAACTCCCGAGGCTGTATAAGGCACCTTTTCTCTCTGTCTCACTCAAGGGATTGTAACAAGATGAGAGATGGAGATACTGGACAGAGACACACAGAGGAAATGCATGATACACTGGTCCCGCTGTAATAAGGCCACCCTATTTAGCGAGAAATTGTGATCACATTACAGAGGTGTGGCCTTTGGTGGGAGAGAGAATTAAATAAATTCATAGTAGTACCGACAAAAAAAGACTTATATGGTAGTCATATTAGAGAGGGGGGCTCTGTTGAGAGTGGCCATTAAGAGAGGCACCACTGTAGTGCTATCATACAGTTTGCTCTGGCCTTAGGAACATCCTCAGGTCATGACATTTCCATTGAATGGACCTTAAGGGCCTTTCATAGTGCTGTTTCTGCTCTCCTGATGATATCTTGGTCAGCGCCTTACAACCTTTGATCTCTGGTCCCAGTGGAGGTCCCTTTTGGTGGCAGTGATATTGGCATGTGATAATGCTTGTGACATCTGACATAATCCATAACTCAATATTCACTCTGAGACCTTGCCAAGGTTCTCGATCCGCACTTTGACATTTCAACTTCATTATACAGTTACCAGTAGCATAATTCTCAGATTGACTGGAATTATATTGGTCCGGTGTTGGGTCAGCAAAAACATGTTCTACCAGTATTTGTCTGTCCAGGGGCGTAACTGGCTTGTTTTAATTGGTAAGCACAGAGCCCTTTAGACACATGTTATAGGGGGATCTGAGGGGTTCTCTATGGTCGTTTTGAGAAAGTTTGGAGCAAGAAGGTATGCACAGTGCTTATGTGCAGATAGGCAGTTACGCCATGCACTGCTTGATTCCCTTGAACTCAATCCAAATAGCAACATTTTAAGTTATTTTTGTAGTCACCCTTTTAATTTGGACAGCTCCTCTGAAAAATCATTCTGTCCACATTCAAGAGGGGTGCTAATTGGTGACAGGGAGCATCAAATGCATAGATTTTTCTTTCTAAAAAAGGTTTGCTATGTGGAAAATATTCTTTTTTTTTTAAAGAAACGCATTACCGCTAGTTAATTTAACCTGTTTGTCCCCCTTGCTTGTTATACTTTGAAACAGGATGTATGCCACATACTACATGCCTGTAACATGTGTAATGTAAGAAATGTAGCATCGAGACAGCAAAAAGAAGCATCGAGAGCACTCCAAACACAAATAATTTTTCAGGCCGTCAGAAATTCTCCCATTCAGTTATCATCAGATTATAACCTTAGGATAACATGAGCTCTGCAGAACTTAAGACTCATGTTTTATCAGTGTTTATGCCTTATGGATATAATGGATATGGTATGGTATAAATAAGTGGCTGCAAGGTAACTAATGAAGCAGGAGAAATAAATTCATTCAAAATGTGCCAGGTCTAGGTATGAGTGTAGAGTTAGCACCCGGGAGTTAGCAAATTTGCAGCTGTATTACCCGCACAAATTGTAGCTGGTGTGTGTTGCTAAAGTTAACATTTATATGTAGTGTGTGTGTAGCATATTGGTCCTGTTTTTCCCCTAAAGTCAGTAGGCCTATACCGTAATGATCTTAATTGCAGACCTTCTAACAGAGCTCATCTTTTGAAATAGATACAATTGCCGCTAGGCTAGTTGCTGCAAGCGATGCAGTAGTCAAAAGGTTATTTAGAAAATGGAAGGATTTTGTTCAGATCTTCTAGACTGTATTGGGTGAATCATAATATCATTATAGCC
>JAAUYG010203298.1_pt1 | contig 10035 bp, 11 predicted proteins | sample 7278091 | NCBI WGS metagenome assembly JAAUYG01 (sample SAMN14350201, study PRJNA611818) | marine sediment metagenome | isolation source: surface marine sediment (0.6m) | place: French Polynesia: Moorea | collected 2018-08
AAAAAAAAAAAAAAATTCTGGGGTGACTCCCTGCTAAAGAAAGAAAGATGCATTCTAAATTTTCTGTGCACTGCCCTCTTAAGCAGTGGGATTTGTCCAACTTCTACTTGATGTTTGCTGTTCCCATTTTGACCGGATACAACCAGAATAACAAACAACACAACAAAAAATAGGACATTGCCAAATCTGTTGTTGTCATCTTCTTGTACAAGTAATTGTCCACTTTATTTACTTGGTATCAAACCAAGATTGGCAATGGTTCTTTGACCTTTGTTTTGCTCCACTCAAAACAAAAAGAAGCAAATTGGACACCAAAGAGTCGCAGAGTTTCTGATGGATATGCAATTGTTTTCATTGTTTGAGGATTGTTTTTCACCATCAAGGGTTCAGGCCTTTCAGTGAGAACAAGACCTTTGACATCCCATCCTCATGTGCCACCTCACCTCCACCCATACACCCAGTGCTGCCCCATGAATGAACAAGTCACCCCGACTGTTGAACTCATGACCAGCAGGGGCGGATCCAGGATTTTGGTCAGGGGGGCCCAGCGGAGTTTTGACCCCGGGGGGGGGGCCTAGCCCAAAATTTGCTAAAAAATAAGGGGGTTTTCCCTTAAAATTGCCTGAGAACTGCATGAATTTGAATAAATCTTGAGGGCAATGGGGCCGGGCCGCTAGTGACCAGATCCTGAAAGCGCACGAATAACAGACAGCAGAAAGAGCTTTTCGTGATTGCCAAATGAGAAATGATTTACGATTGTGTGTTCTCTCTTTATCTGCTTTGCTCTAAAAGGCAGTAAGTACCAGGCCCGTTTGTTTAGCTGCGAAAATCTGTGTGAAAGTGGGAGCACAAAAGCGAGACTTTTACGCTGATGAAAGCTCTGCTGTTTTTGTGGAGATTTGGCCTGGTTGAATCCCACTCTCTTTGTGACAAACAGCCTGGGGGAAAACGACTCATATTTGCAGAACAGAACTGTCTGGGAACTCCACTTTTAGGCCGCGCGGCTGAAAGCAATGCGTCTTGGGAGTCTTGCATGTGTTGTGATTGATTATCGTCGTCGTTGTCATCATTCTGCCACCTCCTACGGGGTGTTTGTGTCATTCTGCCGTCGTTGTCGTTGTCGCAGGTAGAGCCCCCCCCTTGCCCAACCCCTCAGCATTGCGGCGCGGTCTCGACGCTGCCAAGCGCCCTTGTTCAGAGATCACCCATTTGTTCAGATTTTACGGACATCGGGTTGATTTGCTCTCATCGTCCTTGACAGAGATGAAAATTTATGGTTTGTACCTTGCGAACTGTCGTGTTAAGACATTGTATCGTGGCGACTTCGGCTTTTTGCATGTATGCCAGACCGTCAACTTGTGTTCAATGCAAAATACTGATCAAACGATAAGAGAAGCAGCTTTCAGTGCAGGCGAGTGCAACATGTGTTGTAAAAATACAAAAAAGGTCTGCTCTGTGGGCTTTTTAGGCCGCGCGACTGAAAGAGAAGCTGAAAATGGTTATGGTGGCGTTGTGGTTGTCCTTGTCTTGATTGTGTGACGTAAAACGCAACGTAAATCTTTACGTTTAAGTTTGCGTTTGCGTGGCCCGTATCTCCAACGCGTAAATCTGCATGCAACTCAAACACAAGTGTTGCTCTTCTGTGTGGTTTTTAGGCCGCGCGACAAAAAGGAGCAGAGCAGCTGAAGAGTTATGTTGGCGTCGTTGTGGTTCCAAAAACTGCACAACTCGAAGGAATCAGCTGGAAATAAAACCGGATTGGGAATTACCTGAAACTCACTCACAGATGATGCCACCATGTTAAAACCTGGTTCACTTTTCATTGAGAACAGGTTTTCTTTCTCCCAGAAAAAACACCCACCCATTCTTTTGATGGTCCAATTGTGCTTAACAAGAGATTTGGCCCCAAAGGCCAAGGTACTTCGCTGCCCCACCACCACCATGCGTGGTGCATCAGTGGGGGGGGGGTGGCATGTTGAGGGGTGGCACTTCTCCATGGTGGGGGGGGGGTGGCATATCCCTGGGGGGGTTGACTTTGGTCCTTACTTGGTTGATGGTCAGCAGGGGGAGGTAGTGGCATCAATGGGGGGGGGGGGGTTTCAGCTAAAGCAAAGGTCTCATTCCTCGCAAAACCACTGCAGCTCCAATACGTGTGTGTTTTCACGGGTGATTACGGTAATCAGGGTCGGCTGTACATATTTTGTTTGTTCGTACATTGCAGCTGGGACGGTTTACATGCTGTACAAACAGAACGGTCCGGCGCAGTGTGAACGACGCGAAGCAATAGAGGGAGCCAAGTCTCAGGTCTCCAAGTCACACGGGAAGACAGGAGGTGCAGAGAGAGAGAGTGTGTGTGTGTGTTAGTGGGAGAGAGGGAGCCAAGTCACATGGAAAGACAGGAGGTACAGAGAGAGAGAGAGAAAAGAGGGGGAGAGAGAGAGGGAGAAAGGTGTGCGTGGTGAGAGAGAGAGAGAGAGAGACAGAGGGGAAGACAGAGGGAGGGAGAGAAAGGTGTGTGTGCGTGTGTGAGGGAGAGAGATACAGAGGGAAAGAGAGAGGGAAAGAGACAGAGAGGGAGGGAGGGAGAGAGAGAAAGAAAGGTGTGTGTGCGTGTGTGAGGGAGAGAGAAAGGAGAGTGAAAGAGAACAGAGAGAGAGAGAGGGGGAGAGTGTGTGTGCATGAGAGAGAGAGAGAGAGACAAGTGGGAGAGAGAGATTGAAGGGAAAGTCTGTGTGTGCCAGAGAGGAAGGTGTGTGTGTGTGAGGGAGAGATCTCGAGTGAGAGAGAACAGAAAGGTGTGTGTGTGTGTGTGACGGAGAGAGAGAGAGAGAGAGAGAAAGAAAGAAAGCGTTTGACGTTTCATGTTTTGTTTTCAGGACGCGCCTGTTTAGGCGGGGAGCGAAGCGGTTTGTCTGTTGTCAGTGGACAGTGCTGGGTTGATGGTACAGCGCCCTTGTAAACATTGGACACAACGAGAATTTTCACGCACATGTCACATCCCTGTTGTCAACGTTGTCAACCCTCACCCCCATCAGTCAGGGAGCCAGGGGCGCGCTTGCGGCTTCGACGTTGACTGAGCGCACTTGTCTTTCAGTTCCGGAGAAGAGTGACGCACATGAGAAGTACGGAGGTCGCGTGGCGTCTCTACCGACGTACAGACGCGCAGAGGTCGCGAAGCACAACAGCGTCCAGAACGGCGTCTGGGTGACGTACAAACATGGCGTCTATGACGTCACGGAGTTCGCGCAGGAAGGTCATCCAGGTGCGTCTCAAAATGGCGGAATCATTGGCGACGAGCCAAACAAAAAAAAATTCTCGTTTACCCCAGGAGGGCGCCTAAATCGGTGGAAAAACATTCTCGGACTTCGTGGCAGATTAGTGAAGTGAGGTGTCCTGAGAAGCTTGAACAGTGGGCTGGCTAAATCTTGACAAAGACTTACTTGAATAGATTCTACCTTCTGGGAAGGTTTTGGAGGCGTTCGAGTCTCATCTCTCTGAGGTGTCTTGTTCAACAAAGGTGTCTGTTTTGACTTTCAGGTGGATCTAAGATCATGCTGGCTGCTGGGAAGGGGCTGGAGGCCTTCTTTAACGTGTACGCTGTGCACAAGGCGGAGCACGTGCTGAAGATCATGGAGACGATGCGAATTGGAAACGTGCATCCCGACGACATAACGCAGGTAGGTTTTAGGCCGCGCGGCTGAACGCGGAAGAGACGGCCTTGTGGAGTCGCCTACGTGCCGTCATTGTCACTGCCGTTATTGCCATTGTTAGACCTCCCCCCAACACACAGAATACAACCTGTTGTTCGCATGACCTGTGTGACGGGTCCAGCTTTTACCCCTCATCCAAACAGAGCGCATAAGCGTAACGTTATGCCTGCGTGACGCAACGCAACAAATGGATGTGTTCATACAACAGGCTGAGACAGCAGCAGATGCAAATGATGGAAATTTCCATTTTTTGCGGCATCACGCGTCACGCCTTGTGTGTGGATGGGGGGTTAGGCCGTGCGTCTGACCAATGTATGAGTCGTCGTTGTTGTCATGGAAGACCCCTGCCCCTGTGATTGGGCCAAGGACCCCTCCCAACCCTCCTTGCTTCTCTACCCACTGGTCACCCCTGACTGCACTTCCAGCTGGCCCTGTCCCCCACTGCCTGTACATCACGCGGCATTTGCGCAGACAGTGTGCTCTTGTTTCCAGGAGTCACCACACACTTCCATTTCTGGGTTCTTTTCAATCCTTGTTCCATTTTCGTTGCCAGGAGACAGCAATAGACGCTGACACAATTCCGCCTGGTCCGTTTCAGTCCTTGTATCACGTGATTCTGTTCTCGTTGCCAGGGTACCGCAGTCGACGCTAACGACCCATTCGCTGGGGACCCGGTTCGTTCCCCGGTCCTGCGCATTAATTCCCAGAAGCCGTTTAACGCCGAGCCGCCGCCGGAACTACTCCTCGACCAGTTTCATACGCCCAATGAGCTCTTCTTCGTCCGTAACCACCTGCCTGTGCCAAAAATAGACCCGGCAGCCTTCACTGTTGAGGTCTCCGGTGAAGGTCAGTTTGAAATGTATCTTTGACTTGATTGGGCGCATTTTTCCAGGGCCAGGCGCTTTGCACTTTGCACAACACCTTCCATTCAGGGAACTCCACTCACTCTGAAGGTCACAGGTTATGAAGCAATGCACTTTGCACAGTACCTTCCAGGCAGGGAACTCCACTCACTCTGAAGGTCACAGGCGACAGTTACTGTCTTTGGCCGCGCGAGGCTGCAAACAGGCTGTCATCGTTGCCGTCGTCATTGTGGACCCCCTCCCCCCAAAGTCACGAGTTATAATCACATGACAGGATACATGACGCACAGACCGCTCGGCCTCGACGCTGACTGAGCCCACTTCCTGTTCATTAGTGGCCTTTGAAAAATGCGCGAATGTTGTTGGAGCAGACTGTGGTTCAGCCTCAACGCCAGTGGTTGTTGCTCAGGAATTGACAGGACAGCCAACGTCGAGTTCCGAAGGGAACATGAAGCCAGGTTGATGTGATCTGAATAAAGAGGCCAGGGGGAGAGCCAGTTTTATAGGGGTCTGTGAAGTTGTTTTGGAAGCTTCTAGGCTTGCATGTACTGGGGTAGGGAGTGCTCCTGCTTCATCTGTACTCTTGGGTATGCACACTGAGGTTCTTAGTGCCATTAGGTGCGGATCTATACTTGTCACCAACCTGCACACAACATGATGCGTATCAGAATAACCTAGACTCAGCCTGTGCCAAAAAATGACTGATTGATTCTTGTTTAGGGCACGAGAAGACCTTTGCGACTCTCAGTAAGTGCACTGTAGTCTTACGCATGTCACCAAGTGCATTCTTTTCCTGTTCTAATTCTGGTTGTTTTTCATGAAAGGGAAGACTGTTGAGGCACCAATGCAAAAAAGGGCGTCTCAACGTTCTGAGACTGTTTTGTTTCAGGCGCGACGAAGTCGGGACGGCCTTATGAAGTCATGTGGTGTCGTCATGGACCCCCGGGGGACCCTCTGTGTGTGTGGGGGGGGGTTCTGTGTGTGTGTGGGGTCAGCCAGTGGGGGGATCTGACCTGGCATTACATTGTCACCTGATGGTTTCATGTGATGGACGGTAGTGGGCGCTCGGCCTTTTCGCTGACGAACCGTACTTGATTGGTTTGAGAAGACCCCTAAGACAGTCGGTGAATGAACTAAAGAAGTTCAAAGTTCATATTTGGAGCGCCACTGGACAGCGCACCAACCAACACAGAATTCCCATCAAAGGATGGTGTTATTCGATTGTTTTACTTGTATTTTAGGCATGAGGCGACCCCTGAGACTCTCTGTGAATGAACTGAAGAGGAAGTTCAAAGTTCACACCATGAGCGCCACTGTGCAGTGCGCCGGAAACAGACGCAGCAACATGGCGTCCGAAAAGGTAACAGTTGGAATCAAGTTTGCTCAGTCAGTGCGAAGGTGGCGCCCCCCACGGATTACCAGGGTGACCACGACGACGACAAGGGCAACCACACACACACACACACATGTCACCCAAAGGTCGCCCCAGCTTTCAGCCTCGCGCGGCCAAAATAGGTTCTTGTCTTGTTCTGGTTCAAAAAGGGGGCAAGCAAGTACACTAGGTAAAGGCCCAGTGCATTTGTTCCGCCAGAATATTAAAATTTTCAGGGGCCTTTTGGAGTTATGTTGGCGTTGTTGTGGTCGTTTTTTCCACCCCCATCGATTTCATGAGGTAGGTGTGGTGACGTGCCTCATCAGGTGACCATCACGGCCTTGACGCAGACAAGCGCCCTTGTTGTTTTAGACCTTGTTGTTGATTAGCGCTCTTGTTTTTAGGCGGTGCGGGGACTGAACTGGGGCACCAGTGCGATCAGTAACGCCACCTGGACTGGAGTGAAGTTGGCTGACGTACTGGCGGCGGCGGGCGCGAAGGAAGAGCAGGTGGAGCACGTGCACTTCCAAGGTGAGACGCAGCGCGCTGATTGGCTGAGGAATTCTCGGCTTTGATTGGCTTGGAAAAGCTCTGTTGTGATTTGCTGAGGAAAGGGTCCTGATTGGCATTGAATAGCTGTTTGCTGGGAAGAACAGGGCTGTGATTGACTGAAGAATTCTCTGTTTTGATAGGCAAGGAAAAGATCTGTTGTGATTGGAGAAGACCTGAACTGAACTGACTCTGTTGCGTGTGGCTCAAGAGGCTATCATGACATCATTTTCCTGCGTCAACTTATGACGTCATTTTCAGGTGGCGACAAGGACATAGAGGGCGTTCCGTACGAAGCGTCCATCCCAGCAGCCACCGCGTTCGACCCAAGACGCGACGTCCTATTGGCTTTCGAGATGAACGGACAAGAGCTGCCATTGGACCACGGTTATCCAATCAGAGTCATCGTTCCGGGAGTTGTCGGCGCGCGCAATGTCAAGTGGTTGAGGAAAATAGTTCTGAGTAAAAAGGTCAGTGCAGCTGTTGATACACAGAATGGTCAAGGCGTGAGTGGTCCCAGAGCGTGAACTCGGAAGTTAGGTCCACGGTGTGATCTACCACACCTGTTTGTACCTAATTTAAAAAAAAATCTTTGGTCCAGGAATTGGGGTCTTCACGACCTGCATCCGTGAAGGACCATCCAAACCGCAATGCCAGTTCATTCCGAATTGAGCTGACAAATTGACATTGAAATGTACGGCGCACTCAATTCGTCCACTCAATTCGGGATGAATTCCAATTCTGTGTCCGATGTGGATGACTTTCATTGAGATAAAAAAGGAGCTTTTTGCCACCGGGGGGCGCTGTGATCACAGATTGGTTAAATCCTCACCTGTGATTGGCTGATTTGCAGGAGTCAGACAGCCACTGGCAGCAGAGCGACTACAAGTCCTTCAACCCGTCCGTTGATTGGTCGACGCTTGACTACAGCAAATCAGTGGCGATCCAGGAATACCCGCTCCAGAGCGCCATCTGTGAACCGAGCCCTGGAACTACGCTCCCAGACGCTGAGGAGGCAAGTGCAGCGTCCCTCTCTCATTCTCCCTCCTCTCTCTCTCGTGACTGTTTTCTGCTCTCTCTTTTCTTCTCTTGCGTTGGAGATTGATTCCCTGGTGGCTTCTGTGAGCTGTTGTTGTAAACCCAATTGTCAGAGCCAACTTCCTGAGACAAAACAGCAAAACATAAAGGGTCCCTTGCCTTGATCACACCACGTGTTCTTGAGCTTCAAGGCCCAATCCACACTGGGCGCGAGGCAACCCAATGCAATGCGCAAATGCAAATGGAACCTGAAGATGTGAATGGGAGTGTCCACGCAGCACGCAAGCAGCATCAAAGGAAAAACCTTCGAATTTGCGCGCTCGCGTCCAGTGTGGATTGGACGGGAAGGCAATGTGTGATGAATCTGAGCGATATTACAGCGTGACGCCACGTGTGTTACAGGTGTCACTGAAGGGGTACGCGTGGAGCGGTGGGGGCCGCGGTATTATTCGCGTGGACGTGTCCATAGACGGAGGCAAGACGTGGCAGTGCGCGGAGCTGAACAAGGTCAAGCAGCCCATGCACAGGTAACATCACCCCCCCCTTAAACTCACACAGGCAACACCCCTCGCTCTCAGAATCCATGCATAGGTGTCGCCTGGATTTTAGGCCGCGCAGCTGAAAGGGGGTGCTCGGTAGTTACGTTACGTTGTCACGGACGTGTCGTCGTTGGTGTGGAAGACGCCCCCCCTACTCCGTGCACCGGACCCGCCCACAAACCTCGATGTGTTCACGCATTCGTGTTCGTGTGGCCTCGACGTTGATAACAGAACTTGTGCTAAAAGTCCCTGTGTGTTTCAGGGAGTGGGCGTGGACCATTTGGGAGGCGACAGTACCGATCCCGGCGTCACAGCGAGGGAAGCAGATAGAACTCATCTGTAAAGCGATAGACACGTCGCACAATGCGCAGCCAGACAGTGTACAGGTGAGTAGTGACAGTGTACAGGTGAGTCTTCCTTGGCCCCGGTGGCCGAATGGTTGCCACTGCTGACTTCCACGCAGGGGACTCGGGTTCGATTCCCCTGCCCGGACCCAAATTTCTAATTACTTAGCTGTCTTTGAAAAAAAGGCGCGAAGTAGTATTGGAGCTCCAGTGTTTCAGGCGTGATGAGACCTTTTTTCGCGCTTACTACCCCCCTTGCTTGTCACCCCCCATCATGAGTCAAGATTTTACCCCTGGGGAAATGTTACCCCCCCCCTCTGACTTGTCACCTCTCTCTGTTTGTCACCCACCCCCGTGCTGTTGAAACGAGTTATGTCTGGTGTAAACAGCCAAACAGCACGAAATCAAATCATTCATTCCTTCTTTTTTTCACGCAGGGGATCTGGAACCTGCGCGGCCTCATTCACAACGCCTGGCATCGGGTCAAGGTCACCGTCCCGCGCGAGTGACGTCATAAGTGAAAAATGGCGGGAAAAGTTTCAAGAGATGACAGGACAGGACAAACGGACAGTATTTTCGTACAGGAGCGAAGTTGTGTTTGTGAACTGCCCAGCCAATTTTCTTGGTTTGTTTTGTCACGTGACGTCATAGTTCAAAAATGTGCGGGCCAAACTGACAGAAAAATTATGCCTGACGCAACAATGAGAATTGAAAATTCACGCTGGAAACTAATTACTTATGCAGTTGAATTGTCAAGCCGCACAGCTGGGTTGTGTTTTCGTGGGATTGAGCGCTGGAACAGAAAGTCAGTTCGCTGTGGTGTGTCCCAAGTGCCATAATGGATAAATGTCCTTGTTTCTCTGGTCTGTCTTTCTCTAGGAAAAGAGATTGCAACACTAGACACAGCCCCCTTCTTGAAGCTGACAGAAATAAAAAATGCACTTGTCGGAAAATAATGCTCAGCGAGAACAAACAAGTACGCTTCGTCAGCGTAAAGGCCGAGCGCGCCCCCTACTGTCATGCGTCACGTGACAATGTAATGTCTGGCAGGGGCGTCAGCAGACGTGGGGGGGGCGTGGTGGGGGGCTCCTGCACGATGACAACGGCGACGCAGACGTGACTCCAAAAGGCCGCCCCGACTTCGTCACGCTCGGACTAAAAACTTGCACTTGCTGTATGAAAACCAGTGAAATGTCCTGTAAAAATGTGTTGACTTGTATGACTCCATACCTAAGCATTTCTAAACACCTGAATACAGATAGGTTATGCTTCTGGGTCTGGGAAGGGTGGTGGCAATTGTACAATTGATTATCACAGCCAGGGAGCTGAGTTGCATTGCTTTGTGTTTGATGTGTTAATAGCGCATCTACCATAATCACCCACGTATAACACGCACGCACTCACGGATAATGGCTCCTCAACTTTTCAGCAGAAAAACCCAGTTCCCAGTTCCTTTCACAGCAAAATTTGTAAATAACCCCTTTTGTTCCGTCAGGTGCGTTATACGCTGGTGATTAGGAAACATGGTTGTAAATTATTCATGAAGGTTGTTGCTTTGTTTTGTTTCTGTGATGTTAAGACTTTTTTGGAATCGTATCTCACAGCTGCATCATTTTAGGC
>JAAUYG010048944.1_pt1 | contig 10034 bp, 9 predicted proteins | sample 7278091 | NCBI WGS metagenome assembly JAAUYG01 (sample SAMN14350201, study PRJNA611818) | marine sediment metagenome | isolation source: surface marine sediment (0.6m) | place: French Polynesia: Moorea | collected 2018-08
CTCCCCCACCACACTATTTAATCTAGCCTCCCCCCCGCCCCGGTTCGTGTCCGGCTCGCGCCCCCCCGGCCCGCGGCGGCCCGCCCGCCCCCCCCCCAACAGTGCGATATAAAACACGTCATCGTTCAAATACAGAGATTTATTGCCGATGGCACCAATGGTAAAGTATAGGGACATTTTCAAGTATAAAAAATAATAATGCAATATAGAGAACTGCAATTTATGTTGGAGTTTTCATAACCATGCGTCTTGCACTGCGCTCGCATTGTACCGGTAAATTGTAACAAATGACTGCTTAGCGAAAAGAGAAAGATCTTCCTATGGCCTCCTATCGATGTGCCTTGGTCTATATATATAGTCAAGGTATTTAATTCATCCCCTTCGACATGAATATGATGACGTAAAAAGGGCCCGTTATATTTAACGCAGTGCTCAATCTATATATTTGCATTCTTTTAGAGGTGCATGATGCATTTTTAGCTCTGTTGAGTGTGTTACCACAGACGTCCATCTGTCGTCCATCCGTCCGTTACTCAGGTTTCTCAGAAACCGCTGCATGGATAGAGGCCAAACTTTGTGGGAAGCAACCTATCGGCCATATCTCCACACCTTTTTTTTCTTCAAAATTTTCATTTTTCACAGTTTTATGATTTCTTTTTCGTTTTCGTTAACATGGGGTCCTATGGGGGCTAAAATTTCAAAAACTGCTTGTCATACAGTTTCTGTCCGATTCAATCAAAATTTATGGAAAGTATGTAATCAGGGGAAAATACAGGCTATTATTATTATTATTTTTTTTTAAAGTGGTACTTGAATTTTTTTTTGCTAACACGACCATATGGGGCTGGAAATTAATAAAAGCTTCTTCTACAGTTTATATCGGATCGCAGCCAAGCTTCATGAGGACGCCATTGCTGACCGTGATGAAACATAGGATATTACTTTTCTTGGCAATGGACAAAGTTTTAAAAATTTTATGGCATTTGAAATATTAAGATGGGAGTCTGCTGATCGTAGAGTAAAAAGGATGAAAATGTGAGACCCACTGTCTTGGAAACTGCGTATGTACATGTAGGATACACGTACATTTTGTGTCGGATTCTCTGACTTCAGTTTGGGGTCAGTCGATGCACTTTTACAAAATTTCCGATGTTAACATTTTAAAAAGGCTGCTCCTCTCAAGTTTTCATTCAATTCCAACCGACTTTACGGAAAGTGTGGTATTCAGGAGCAAATACAGACTATCACTTTCAAATTGGCGATCTTCCAAATTTTAAAAATAAGACACTGACGATAAATCGCCTCAGCTACATTGCCATGGTTATGCATAAAGCCTTTTTGATTTCATCTGACAAAAGCTTAAGCAGAGAGCCAAGGCCCCTGGGCCTCATGTGTTACTCTTCTTTTCATTGTTTTGAAAAAAGGACGGGCTGCCCCCGCTCCGCCTTTGTCTAAAAAAAAATCTGAAAAATATGTCGATCACCTTTTTGTGACGTAATATGTGTACTTTCTTCCGTAAACGATTACCTACTGGGCCACTGTCCGATCGATGTGTGGGAAGTATGCCACTGGTCTAATAGGGAAGCCTTGAAATACCTCCGGTCTTTACATAAAATATCCATCTCTTCTATCGACGCAGCGGAGAAAAAAGCCCGAGAAAGTATGCCGCGGGAGAATCTAGGACGATGTTCACCGTCAGTACTGTCACGGACAGCATCGACCCTAGGCCGGGTGGGAAAAAGCACCTGGCAAACAATGACTGGCCTGGCACAGTTAAACACCTCACACAAAGAGGCGGAGCCACGGCAGACACCATTGTACGTAAAAATGCGATGCAACATGAAAGAAATAGATGCTAAAATGTACTTAGATTGACGCATTGTACAGCGCGACGGAAATAAAGGTTAGACTAGTTCTGATTTTTCAGAAAAAAATCTACTTCCTCTTCGATGAGTTCGGGTAGCTACAACTTTCTGTAGCGAAGTGAGCCATATAAAGGACATCGTATGCATTATTTCCAAGACATGACGGTTTTAATTTGAATAGAATAGAATAGAATTTTATTTAACGTTGGTAAAACAAAATCAACGTTAACATTAGTGTAAAACACTATTGGCCGACAATGGGAACATGCATAGCTATAATGGAAAATGCTGGTGAACGAGTACAATGTAGATGAGGCGTTAAATGAGCATAAATATAATGATGCATAACTAACGTTAGTCACATTTGCGAAACGGTAAAAATGATTTGCATTTCTTTTGCGCGATCTATATAAGCGGCATTGGCAAGCGAATCAGTATCAAAAACATACATAATTTGTGCAATTTCTACTTTGGGCCAAAACCGGGTACTAAATCTGTCGGTTTCAAGCTGGTTACTGCGTGTCACAATACGCATCTAAATAGGATGCACCTAAATAGGTTATTCTATCGTTCCATGCGCGAAACTTTTAGTGTATAATCCTATTCGATCCAAACTTCACCAACGGTGGTGTCGACGAAAAATGCGTGTGGAACAATTGGGCTTTTGTCATCAGCATGTCTCAAAGACTTGTCGGTTTTCTTCAATTATGGCTATGTTATGGTTATAGTTATTTTTTATAGTTGCACTGCACAGCACATACATTGTTTATGTACACATACACTGTAAATTCAACTTCTGGTTGCCAATAAACGTATATCGCATCTTATATCTTTAGCTTGGGATAGCGCCAAAGACCCTCGGCGTCTCAATGTTTTATACACATTTCGTAGACTGCAAAGATCAAATCTGGACTCCGCTCTGCCAGAAAGTCACAAGATGGTGACACCTTTTTTGGCAGCATTGACAACTGTCCGATTTGTATATTATATACAATAATATAAATAACAGTGAAGCTGAAGATTTTCGTTGACAAATTGTTTTTATTAATAATACTGCATAAAAATATAAGTACAGCTGTCCTTACACTGCTTACACGTACAGTAAGCTCTTTATAAAATATAAAAGACCAATCTGCATACTTCTGTCTTATGAAAATATGCTTACGTAAAACTTTATGCTGAATTAATTAGGTAAAGAAGTAACATAAACCGATGATTACTGTGAAATCAAAACATTAATTCCAAAGTGTGCCGAGTAGTAAACGAAATGTATGTGACATTTCACTTGCAGCAGGATATAAAACTATACAGGATACACAAAATATATACGGATGCCGGCACATATTCAAAATCGTAAAAGTAATTTGCACTTCTAAGGTTTTTATCAAAAAAAATCCTGTATTATCTGTTTTATCCTGTATAGATGCTGGTTAAGGTCTCAACTGATACGAGGCAGGCATAGCAGAATATGGAATGCGCACAAGCAACATATGTAGGAACTATACAGCACAATTATAATTCAAGCCGTGGAAAGGGCTTTCAAAACGGAAAGGTATTATAAATACGCAATGTTTCGATAAGAAAGTTTGGAGATCAGTCTTGCGTACTCATCCTCTGAGTGGTGCTGTAACAATGAGAACACCGTCATCGGTCAGCTGAGCTTCCACGGTGAAAGGGTCAACGCTTTCCGGCAGGTCGTACGTGTGTAGTACCTGGTTATCCTTGCTGACCAATTGGAGTTTGTTATCCACGGGAAGCACGCTGACGTCATCTGCGTTGTAGCCAATCAGATGCGTCGCGAGGCGGAGGATCTTGTTGCCGTTCTGTTCCAGAACCTGGGGTTCCGACGTCTGGATGGCTGTTGGTTTGTCTTCGTAAACCATGGCTGGACAGAAACGGAGAGGCTTTTAATATTAGAAAAAAAAGAAGAACACGAAGATCTACAAGGGGCAACTCAAAGATTAGCACACGGTATTGTTATAAATTTTGTGTAACTGAAATCAATTCCAGGTCACATTTGTCTCATCTGGTAGGTTTTAAATTCATAACTTCAACCCACCCTGTTTAGGCAATGGAATAATTCTCTGCACGACTTTTATATTACATAACTAACATTTTTCGTTGGACTTTTGGGTAGTCAAGCACCTGGGGTGGGGGGATATCAGACCCCCCCCCCCCCCCCGGTAGCCAACGAAATATATGTAAATATCTCAGTAGACTAGCAATCGTAACGAGTAACATATTGCCATACAAGCAATACAGCTCCCTTGCTAGGCTAGCGAGGAAGTGAGGAATAGCAAAAGCAAGCGGCTTCTAACTGCGGTATATTTTTTTTACAGATATAGATGCCTGGCCAAAATAAACTTATGATCTGGGCCAGCAGCGGTGTCTATTATACAAATAGACAATGAAAGTAAGTCTTAAAAAAAGTGAGCAGGCCTTTGTGTATTCCGGGCCATTTTAACGTTAGCTGATGACGTGACGGTGGTATCTATGATATAAAAGATCATATAGGACATGTATGCTGAGCAAACTCCCTAAGACCTATGTCAGCCTTACCTTATGTTGTCTGCGGCGTGGAAAAGCGGAGAATATCAGTAGAAAGAATATCTTGGCGGTTACTGATTCCGACTTACTTTGGTTACCGGTTTTGCTCTTGTCCTGTCTTGGAGGCTTCTGATAGCCCGCTCTCCACCTGGAGCCTCTTTTATAACGCTATCCAGAACGTACTCTTACTCATCACATGCCGCGCTCATCGTACTGGATACGCAAATATCTTCATGACTAATTTCGCCAAACCTTCATTCACTGGTGAGCACACGGCAGCCATGTACCTTCTTCTGGAGTCACCCCTCGGCATGTTCAGCGCCGTGAATCAGCCCAGATCAATAGCTGTCTGGATCAGGCTGAGTCAGAGGGGCACGGCACCATGCAGCTGCTGGTGATAGATGGGATCGATGAGGCATACCTACACACATGCCATTATAGGCCTGCCACTGGCAATGCGGCACACTGCGGATGGCAGGATGCTGCCTCACTCAGACTGGCTGGTAATTAATTATGGCCGTCTATTTTTTTAAGATATCGGAATCTCTGGGGCTGTGCTGTTCATGATGCACGAATTTCCTCAAGAACCTTCCACACTCTTGATTATATTCAGTCTAACAGGAATTGAAACAAACACTACCAAAACATTGAGTCATAACAGATCTGCATACACTGAGGTAGAGAAAAATACAGGTGCTAGTTACTGGGATATAGTACACAGCTTTCACAGAATCCTGGCTAACACTTTTAGACGCTTTCGGTTTTATTTTTATGGTATTTTTATGAAGCGGCTTGATTGGTCTTAGGAATATTTCTGTATCAATCGGCAAGTCAGTAGTAGTAGTAGTAGTAGTAGTAGTAGTAGTAGTAGTAGTAGTAGGAGGAGGAGGAGGAGGAGGAGGAGGAGCAGCAGCAGTAGTAGTAGTAGTACGTTAACGTTTAACTCAATGTTTTAGTCATCCAAGTCGTTATCAACTGGGACATTTTATACCACAGAAGTTGTAATTTTATGCAATTCATGTTTTTATTTTTGATGTATTTTATAATAATGCTGGGCGTGAAGGAAGAACACCAAACTCACCCAGGATAAAGATATTTCAATAAAAATAAAATAAAGTAGTAGTAGCAGCAGCAGCAGCAGCAGCAGCAGTAGTAGTAGTAGTAGTAGTAGTAGTAGTAGTAGTAGTAGTAGCAGCAGCAGCAGCAGTTTAGTAGTGGTGGTGGTGGTGCTATGGTGCTATGGCCGGGGGCAGCAGCAGTAGCAGGAGTAGTGTAGCCAATTTTATAAATAATAGAAAAACAGTATCATATACTGCTGGCCGCGGGCGACGTTGAATCGTTGTGGGTGTTAGCCATGTCAGCTGCCAGCTGCTATATAAAACATTGTAGAATGCGTGGTGGCGATCTATAATCCACAGAGTCACGCTCCCGCCAACGCTGGGCCACTGAAAATCCCCCCAACATAGCCAAAGACTATCAGTGTAAACAGGATTTCTTCTTTATGCTCTTCTGTTACCCGGGGAATGGATGTGGTTAGCCGCGACCACGACATTCCTTTGTGTATGTTTTGTATAAATATGCATTGTTGAGGGGGCAGTGTGGCATGCTTATGCTTGTGTAAAGTGCCTTCATGATACGAAGCCGTGTGGAGTGAGATGTGTGTGTATGAGCTGAGAGAGAGAGAGAGAATATTATATATTTTGAAAATACAAAGAGCCTGTGTCTTAGTTCTAAAAACGTAAAGAACTTTTCTCCATTTCTCCAATCTACAAAGTATAGCTAATAAATATTTCATTTCAATAATTAGTGTGACATACACATTCTAGACAAGGTTCGCACAGTGTATGTGGCATTACTGTGAATAATTCATCCGTGATGTGACAAACGCAGTTGTACTTTACGGAGATGTGTTATCTTTTACAGACGATACTTGTATACTGATATTCCAAAATATGAAAAATTATAGTGACACAGATTTTATATAAAATACAAAATATATATATATTAATAATTTAACTGCATTGAGACAGAAGTACGAGATACAGGACCGGGATTGAAATGTAAAGCATGGATTGGCCTGGTTGAAATAAAAGATGTCTTTAGGTCGAGCCATACAGGGGGATGTAGGTTTGATTTTGATATTTATCTAGGCCGAGCTAGAGAACGTGGTTTAGAATATCTGAGTGGTGTATTTTCCTGTTATCTGGGCAGTTTTCAGTCTGTTGCTGTTAACGACTTGCTTCCCTGTTCCATTCTGGCCACCAGAGCCCGTTGTGCATACCTACAAAATAGCTCTGAAGTTTCGCTCTAAGACTATGGTGTAATACAATGACGTGGCTGGGGCAACTTAGCGGGATGATGCGATGGCACATGGGGGTTACCGACTTTTTTCTTTTTCTTTTTGTCTTGTCTCCGAAAATTGGTTTCCGGAACATGCAGAAGGAAACATTTTATTGTGATGGTATTTTAGGAAAGCCTTCACGGGTATCTTTCAAAATAAGGTTATTCTTTCCCAATGTGGGGATTTTCTGTTATCTTTTTTTTTTTTTAGGCAAACAATGCATTCTAGGAGGGTACGCGCAACGAAGGAAACATCGCTAGTTAGCCTCATATTTTACGAAAATCTTCCTACAGGTAGTCCTCTAGACATTTTTTTCCCTAGGCAAATGGGTAAACATTACCCATGTGGCTTTAGAATACCCGCCGTGATTGATTCCATCACAAAGAAAAAGACGACACCTGATTGGCTATTGGCGTAGGGCTATTTATGGAACAACGTCCTAACAAGCCTATAGAGTCTATGCTTGTAAACCAGTACTCCAACTATAGGCATGACCTGTTCACGAACGGGCTTTACTTCTGTTTGCTTGCTTGTGAGAATCTCGTGAGTCACTAGTTTCTCACGTGACATTGTGACAACCCCTTCTGGTCTAGTTACCATCCGCTTCATGAATCTTTTCTACAAACTGCTGGTCAGGAAAAGATCAGGAACAAGTGTGTATGTCATTAACAAAACCATCAGAGGTAAAGATTAGATCATGGTTTAACAATGATTTTATACAGGCCAACCCAAATAAATTTCAATTGATACTATTTGGTACCTCATTACAAACAGGGAGGTAAATGATGAAATTACTATAGAATCAAGAACTAGTGTAAAGTTACTTGGTACGTACCTTGACATTTAGCTATGCTTCAAAGAACATGTTTCAAATTTATGCAGTAAGGCCAACAAAAAAGTAAATGCGCTGGCACTGGTTAGGATAACACTCGATATTGCAGGCAAGTTGAGCATGGTGAGAGCTTTTGTTCTATGTTATTTTAATTACTGTCCACTGTACTGTGGCATTTCTGTGGCCGTGAGTGTTCAAGGAATTTGGAACGTGTGCAATTTCAAGCACAAACATTCGTCTATAATGATTTACGCCGACCTATTCCGAACTACTAAAGCTTTCGGGTATGTCTTACTTGCATCAACAGCGAATTCGCCTACTTGCTCCAGAAATGTATCAGCTGTACAATGAACAAGGGCCAAAGTATGTACACAGCTTGCTCATCATAAAAGAGTATACGATAGCGAGGAACGAAAAAGCTCTTGAATTACCATTGTGCAAACAACAATCTCCATGAAAGAGTATACGATAGGGAGGAACGAAAAAGCTATTGAATTACCATTGTGCAAACAACAAGATATAGGCTGAACTCTCCACGATATCAGGGTGCTAAACTATTATATGGAATTACCTTGGCAATATTTTTAAAGATGCACTGACGCTAGACGATTTTAAAAGTTTTATATGCGCGAGTGTATGATATGAATGAATGTAATTGTTCTTATCGCATCTTCTGTATTTTAAAAAGGATGTAATGTGCACCCGCATGAAGCCACTGGGAATCATTTCGTCTCTTTTCATCTCATTTCACCTGCAATCTCATTTGTCACTGTCGGTGCTAGTCACTAATGTTTCCTCCGACCGACATTAGATAACGTTTTATTCTTTTCTATTCTGAATTGGCAAGGTATGCTAGTAGTTTGACTTTTATATCTCGGGGAAAGCTACGTATTCGCCGAAAAATTGCCTCCCCCCCCTCCTTTTTTTTTTTTTTTTTTGATAACAAGACAACACATTCGCAACAACTGACACATTTACCAATGGCCAAGTTCCATACCGGAAAATGTGAATGTTTGGAAAATAATAGATGCTAACAGAATGGAAACAGCCTCAATTTCCTCCGTGTTGTTTCGGTTCCCCTATATACCAAAACTGGCACGCAAGCCTTGAATTTGCCCCGCACTTCTGTTTTGAGTTTCAATTATTTACATTTATTAACTTTTATTCAATACAGAAACAACCGGGGAATTGGCCATCACTTAAAATACCAACGAAACCAAAACGAAACAAACAAGCGAACAAATAAAAAAAGCAAAAAAAAAAAAACAAAAACAAAAAACAAACAAACAAGAAACCCACAAGCTTAGAGTCGCTTAATCAACGGCCAAATTGCCAGTTGCTGTGTCTCTGGGGTTTGTGCGCCATCTTGAAATACCCTGAAATTCTTGGTATTATGGAGAATGCGCAAAATGGAAAGGATACAAAACTGTATGTGAAATCGATTCAAGTGACCAGGGTTCTGCTAGGGATGCAGGCAAACGGGATTACCTCGGCGTCACACCGCTAAACTGTAACGTTAGCACCGATATAACAAACCAGGGCGATATAATAGATTACCTTCCGCATTAACGATAATACCGGCACAATCATGTTATACGGGCTTCAGCACGCAAAACCCATAGCAATTGAAGTGGCGAACATAACAGGAAGACGGGTCACACCAACACCCATTTGGTATTTTCTAATTCGGCCTGCGTTCTATATCCCACTTCCGGTCGTAAATCGTCGTTTATGCTGGTGGCCCGATTTCCGGTTCGTGTGCTGCCGTTGTCATACCTATAGAGGATTACACCCTGGTCCATTTATGCAGCGTGTAGGGAATCGGTATAAGCACTTCGGGCCCTTCGGCCACACGTTTGCCGGGTTTGGGTGACAGAGGGGGTGGGTGTCCCTAATAAGTAGTGTCACCCATGGCATACATGTCGTATATTTTATTCATAAGAACCGTGAGCAATTGGTTTTGGGGATGTGCTGTGGGATTTTGCCATCGGAGGCATTTCACAACCCACGCTTCATAGGATGCGAGGTCTTTGCAAGTGAGATAAAAGATGTTTACAGGCACAAAAGGGCACTTCTCTTCGGGCCATAGAGGACCTTGGCTTTATATTACATAATGTGTTTTATTAGTGCTAAATATATCTGAAATATTGTAGATTAGAAAGCTTGTTGACTGTCACAAGGTCCGCTATTACTGTAATATATAATGTTGAATAATGTATGATTATAATCTACCCTTGAATAGCATGATATGGGTGGTGACAGAAGTTGTAACCGGCATAGTTCAGATCCAGGACTGCCCGGTTAGAAGTAGATGGGGGGGGGGGGGGGGGGGGGCTACCCAGTTGGGCAAAAAACCCATTAATTTGAAAAGAATTACAAACAAAAAAAAATTAAAAAAATTGGCCAATAAAAAAAAAAAAAAATTATTGTAAAAAAAGTTAAAAAGGAA
>JAAUYG010187399.1_pt1 | contig 10034 bp, 8 predicted proteins | sample 7278091 | NCBI WGS metagenome assembly JAAUYG01 (sample SAMN14350201, study PRJNA611818) | marine sediment metagenome | isolation source: surface marine sediment (0.6m) | place: French Polynesia: Moorea | collected 2018-08
CGGCGCTCGGCCTCTACGCTGACTAAGCGTACTTGTTGTGTTTGCTTTTTTTGTTGGGGAAAGAACTTTTTTTCTGGCATTTTGCTCTGGAACGTGTTGCTTCAAACAAACCTTGATGACAGACTGTCTCTTGAATTTTTGGGGCGCAACAACCCAGAGTTTACGTTTCTGCATGAGTGTTGCTGCAGCTGCACCAGAACGGCTTTAGTGGGCGAATGCAGACTGGGATTTTTGTCAGTCTTGCCCAAACGCTGCTGAAAAACTCCCCAACCAGAGGTGGTGTCCTTGCTTCGTCTCATCGTCTCATTTTCCGGGCAAAAGTTGTTTCACCTGGGGTTGGGTTAGCATGGCTCCGGGTTTGTGTCGCTTATTTTGCTTCAATTTGGTTGTTCCACTTTGCTTTTTCTTTACTTTTCAGACTTTCTTTGTTTCTTTGAGTGCTTAATTTTTGGTTTTGAATGTTCCGGGCCTTGAGGGCAGTGAAAACATTGCATTGTTTTCCCTGTTGGCTGCAATGGGTCCTGCTTGACTGCTAAATGCGTTCGTGTCTCCCGCTTTATGTTTTGCTGCTTGAATTCCTTCGCCAGTTTTTGGTTTTGAACAAAACGAGAGCTATCGAGTTGTGTTGCCACGTAGAAAACCCGCTTGAATGGCCTTTGTTTTAGACCTTTTTGGAAAGAAGTTCTGCCGTTTTGTAAAACATCGGTTTAGCACAAAACAAGCATCCGAGGGATCTGCCAGCGACGTCGGGGCACGCCCATATGTTTGGGGTCGTGAAAGAACAGATTGGTCTCCAAACAAGTTTGAAACCTGTCTGACGCTTGGTTCATTGCACCAGAATGAAAGAATTTAAAAAAAAAAAAAAAAAAGCTGAGATACTTTTATAATTGGGGCCTTTTTACAATGTCACGAATTCCACCGTATTTTTCTTTCTTTTTTGCAGTTCGCCGAAGAAGAAGCGGAAAACTCGAGCCAGCAACCCTCCTGAGTACGGCCGAAGTATCTCGAGTCCCGTGACGAGTCCAACCGAATATCCACGAAGTATTTCAGGTGTGTGCGCTCCTCTTTCTTGCCGCTTCAACAAGAACTTTCATTTTGCCCAGATGTCTATCATTGTCCGGGATCATTGGACTGTGTTGGGGAGAAGCGTCATTGCATAACCGCATTTGGATCACAACACAAATGAAGTTTGTCGAATCGCCGTCCCGCGAATGACCACTTCATTTTAAGAGTCGCATAAAAACATTACCATGATACCATTTCAGTTCCGCTTGTTTCAGTCAGCTTTGCACAGGCTCCTGGGTATGAAATCCAAGCAAACTTAAATTTCGTTTTAGACATCCCTTCCTGTGGATATGTTACGGCAGGCTGTCTCCCATTTGCTCAGAAAACTCCATCTCAAAAGAAGGAATAACTTTAGATTCTTCGGCAGTGGGGACAAAATATATTTTTGTGAGGATCAAACAGAGGGAAATTTGCAACATCAATGGAATATCGTGTCGCGGCTGTTCTTCTTTCTGCCCATTGAAAGACCACTGAGTTGTGAGTTCGAGCAGAATGGGACACGCTTGTGTACGGTCGAGTTTCTTTTCTTTTTCATCGTATGTGTCTAGAACGAACAGGTAGCACGCGAGAGGTACAAACCTGCTTGTATCAACATTTTTCCCGGTGTATCTCAGAGCGTGTGCCCGAAGTGCAATGCCAACAAAAAAAAAACTGGTTTTGTGGCCCTGGTCTAAATGTGGTTCTCAATGAAATGTTTTTGAAACTCTAAAATGCAACCAAGCAAGGCTTTCCACACACAAAAACGTTGGCCTCTTTGGTTTTCTGACAACAGGATTTAGGGCATTGCATTCAAGGCGAATTTATTGTATTTGAGTGGCATTTTGTTTTGTCGCGGAGATCAGTGACACGGGTACTGTGGAGGCTGCCTTGACGCGCACCGTCTGCAGACGGTTTGGTCCAAATGTGGAAAGAATTGAATTGACCGAAGCTGTGATCCACTGTTTGCTTAGACCTTCTGGCCCACAATGTGCCCAAAAAAGGAGAAATGTGGCAGTCTCTGCAGAAAAACCCAGCACCACTAACCCGGTGAACTGTGTTCCACAGATGAGCAAATCAGCGAGCGACCACGGCCGCCTTCTCCCTCCCTAAAAACAGACCCTCATTGTGCGCGTAGAAAATCCACACCGCTGGCTACAGTTTTTCCCCCACAACGGCAAGTATTGAAAAAAAACCACATCAGTCGACCAGATTTTGGCGTTTTGGGTGATAGTTTTGTTACACTTTCCTTCAACTTGTACTTTTCCATTTTCAATTGAACTGTAAAGGCTTAACTCTTAAGTTTTGTTAAAGGGAGAGTGTTACTTTTATTGTCTTATCGATTGGTGTTTGCAAAACTTAGAGGGTAAGACGTCCCGCGTACACTTGAGTCCACCGCAACAGCTTCGTCGCTTTCTGTCTCACAGTTCTGGGTTCGTGGTGAATATTTATTTTGGGGCGAGGAGCGACGCTGAGAGACTTTTTACACAGGTTACTTCAAACAATGGCCTCCGTGTTCCGATTGGCTGGCTGAATGCTGAAGACAAAGAGGGGCCAGCCAATCCTTTTCTCTCGGCAGCAGCTTGAGGGCGTTTGGTATCATTCTCAAGATTTTTACAGATGTAGGGAAAAAATTCAGCACGGAACTCTGAAGATAAAGAAATTTCACCCATTGGGGTTTGAAAAGTGGCCCTGTGTGAAGCGTTTCTCGCGATGCTTCTGACGGAGGAATTCTCGCGTTCTTGCAACGGGTGAATTCTCACGCACTTCGCCCCTCGCCACCCACCCCTGGGCGGTGTCGCCTCAGGTGGCGGTTGCATGATGGGTGTTGTTTTGTACGTAGTTCCCGCGCCGAGTCGCGATGAATCGACGGAAGGTTCGTCGCCTCCGCCCCCCGGCTACCTCCGTCAGACGACCGAGCCGAACCTCAAGCTCAAACTGCCGCCCTTCAACCAGTGAGTACCACCTCTCATCCTTACCGAGTCTTCACAGGTCAGAAATCAAGAAGCGTGAAGTCACCGAAATGATTCTTGAATCGGGAACGGGAAAAGCTGGTGTTTTCAGAAGGCTCCTTCCCGGCAGAAATTGCAATCAACCAAGGCTCAGATGTGTTCAGGGTTCCGAGTGGCTGTTCCTCAAGAGGTAAGTCACACCAAACCAAACTTCCAATTTGGACGACGGCGATGGAGGGTGACAATGTCACACGTCATATTCAGTAAGTTCCTGCACAGTTTAGCTGTATTTCCCCTTTGCAATGCATGCTACTTGTGTGCTTCGACCTGTTTCATTGACATCATTAGATTTTGCATGCCTATTATGGTCAGTGGGAGCTCAGCACTTTGCATTCCCTGTAACAATAACAACAAAGTGTCTCCAACAGACATTTTTCACTGAGTTTGTCGGAAAACGTGACCAACGATGTAACAGAAGAGTCGTTCGTATCTTTGTCAACGTTCTGAGCTCTCCCGGGTTTGTTTCGTCAAATAATTTGTGTTCATAATTGTCCGGAGTAACATGAACAGATCAGAAAATCACTTTTGTTCCCGTAAATCCACGCAAGTCCTCTTCGCTGTGAAGTGCATAACTGAAAATTCAGGATGTCATTTTTTTCCGTGGTTGGGTTGAGGCATGACCATGTAAAAATTATCAGGAGTTTGAGAGGCTCTTGAATGGGAATTTGCGCCCGCGCAGTGAAGCCACATCCCTTCTTGAAAAACTGGGTGAACTGGCACAAACCAAAGCTTGTGGACAAGCGTTGATTGCTAGCTCATAGCGATGGCTTCGGGCTTTGTTGATCAAAACCGGGTAAAAATGGCTTTCTCGGGGTGTCCACTTCGTCTGAAATTCTGTGGAAACTGATGTTGGTCAAAGTGGGTACCCTGGCGGAGTATCGTATCGTCATTTTGGCTCAGAATTTAATTGTTTCAATTAAAAGCAAGACAATATTTTTTTTTGCTCACCAACTCAATATATCTTTCTGTTTAGGAGTTAGAATTGTGATAAAGATGTTAACTTATTTCGATGTGATTTGATCCACTTTGATACGAATGTTTAGTGAAGTTTGGCATGCCCGCGCACTTCGCACTGTATTTCTAAACTGAAGCTGCTTTTCCCTCCCTTCTCACCACATGACATGTCCATAACCAACCGGATTTTCATGTCTTTCTCAAACAATTTGAAGTGTGCTCGTCAACAGCAGAACTCATGGTTGCCCTTTTCGCTGTTGGCAGTGAACGGCGCTTTTTGCCTTTGCACTTGATCTTGATCCAGAGATCCGCCGAACCCCGACGGGCCGCCGTTGATAAATTTTGCAGCAAAACTGGCGCGGGCATGTTAGATAGATGCACAGGTGTTAACTTAATTTACATTTTTACTGATGCGGAGCTTTTTTGTTTTCTCTTTATTTCCCCCCCCTTCTCCCGTTTTTACGTTGGTGGGTTGGTGTTGTGTGTGCATGCTACTACTACCACTACCACCACTACTAACGCGTGACGTGACCTGCACGCGCTGGTTTTGCTGCCGCGCATGTGTAGTCGCGCCCGGCCTCGCTCTAAGTCGACGCACTGTCTGCGACTAGCTGTGCCGGAAATCCACCTGACGACCGCGAGCCACGACAACAGGTGGGTCACGGTTGCCTGTTTCTCGCCGTCGCTCTGGCGTCCACTGCTGCAATCTTCATCATTCGTCCTTGTACATGTACCACTGGGCACTTTTCGTAAGAGAATAACGTTGGCAGAAGTAGACCTTGCAACCTTGTTGTCTGGACTTAGATGTTTCCTCATTCAACACGGTGTACAGACCACATCCCGTGCACTCCTCCAGGGTCTGTCTTTGCCAAATGAAAAAGAAACTGCCCAAACGCAGGAAAAAACTCACTGATGCAAGGCACTCCTTTGCGTTTCCGTGCCCTTCTGTTCTTGCCTTCACTCAGTCTCGTCGCCGCCCATTGGTTCTTTCGTCCTTTCATCTGCATCCAACTTTTTGTGTGCCTGGTGACACCTTGATGTCAAGATATCTGGTTGTGTGGTTCGTGCGTTGATTTTGAGGCTGCGCAAACTGAAAGTCGACGCGGCCTCAAGGAGTCGTGTTGGTATCGTCATGGTTGTCATGCCAAGGACCCCGAACCCCTTCTCACTTCCTGCTGGGGACACTGATCCAGCGTGCACTTGTTTGGTCTGGTGAAAGTTCTGATGGAACGTGCGCAAACTGTGTCAAAGTTTGCGCTTGAAAGTTCATGGACAGCTTTGCAAGCCGAGAATTCTTCCTGGGCTCCCACAGGGGAATGTCTCTCGCCACGTCATGTCTGCTCAACCAAAGTGCAGACAACCCATTCAAACCTGACAAAACTGTTCCACTTCCACAAGTAATAATGTGTTCACGGAACATTTCAGAGTCATTCTGCCGAGGTAAGATCGTTTGGGCCAGCAACAAGTTTTTTCCTGGCTTCCACAAAAGCGAACAGTAGGCCTCTAAGCCCTGGTCTTTACTAACCTAACATGTTTCAGTTTGAGCGCCTAACGGTGTAGATAGTGTTTTTTCGTCGCCTTGGGAAAGATGGATTGTTCTAATGGAAAAACAGCGCATCGATGTCCATCCGAAATTGGGACCAAAATCACTGTGGACCAAACTCACTACCTCCTGGTGTCCAGTGTGATCCACCTGCAGAAAGCGGTTATCATCCGCACATACAGATGGAGCCTGGAGCGCTGAACCCATTTTGTGCAATTTGCGGCGCATCATCCATTTTGTTCATTGACACATTTCCCTGCATTACGATTCTGTTCGACACATTGCCAACACAAATGGTAGCACTGCATTGTTTCTTGTTTTAGTTCCCGTAGTGCCATTTTCTTTTGGTAAAGCATTTAATTTTGGTTCTGTTGGTTTCGTTTGAAGTCGCTTCTCTAACAAGCCGTGGGATTTCACAAGGTTGGTTGGTCGAGGTCACTAACATGTCATAATGGCCACTTTTCAGTGATTGTTCTGTGTCCCCCCCCCCTCTCTCTCTCTCTCTCTCTCTCTCTCACTCTCACTCACTCACTCACTCTCTGCTATTTTCTTGTTGCAACCGTTTTGCGTGCTCAATTTTGAAAGTAATTTTCCATTTGACGTCTTGAACACAAGTGAAGTGAACGTTCGATAGTTGTCACGTTCGTTGTCGTTGGTCAGACTCGTTAATCTGGTGTATCCGTGAACAAAAACTTGTCCGTTGTGTGTTTCTGCTTTTCCATTTGTTTCCTGACGTTCCCCCAGGTGTTCAGGCCGGTCGCCTGTCTGTGTACAGTGCCAAGTGTGGTTTCCCCTGCCTTGTTCATCACCATTGCCATCACTGTTCACTCAGTGACACTGTAGTTCTAGTGCAAAAACAATCTCTTGATTTTCGTCTTTCGTCGGTTTTTTATCTGTCGTGTTCTGTACGCGCTCTGCATTTTGGCAAAGTTTGTGCACATCGCATCCTACAGGTTGTCGAAATCGCTGCTTGCAAACGAGAATGAAAACTTTTTTTCCCCCAAACAATCTCATCTTCCTTCCAACGGCATGTCAATCCCTTCACAGGTTGCACGGTTCGCGTTCAAATCTCACACCAAAATGGTTCATCAGAAAAGTCAATGTTGTTGTGATGGCTGTTTACAATGAGAAAACTCCCATTTTGAGTTGTCGGTTGTCGCGCCGGATGTGACACATCGCCTCTGTCTTGCAGCACGGACTCGATCGGCAGCGCTCTGGGGTCGGGACCGTCCAGCCCGTCGGCGTCGCCCGTGCCGGACACGGAGGGACCGAGCCTCCTGGACACCGGCTCCTCCACCAAGGACGGCTTCTACCTGCTGCGCAAGGACTCCGAGCGCCGCGCAACACTCGTCAAGGTCCTCAACGAGGACCAAGAAAATGTGAGCAATTGTCCATCAGTGATCTTTTGTTTGGGATTCTGCGTGTTTGAAAGGCAAGACTGACCGTGGGACTTTATGTGCCTTCTGCTTGTCCCACAGTGACGCCTTCTGACAGATTCAACGCTTTGCTGTGTGTGCGTTATTGCCTGACAGCCTCGATCGTGTTTCAGATCTGTGAACGTTGGCTCGCGCTGCTACGCAAAGACGTCTCCGGACAACAACGTCTCACCACGGTGCGTATCTGCCGAATCCATGGGAAACAATGTGTGCACCAAATGAACCACAGTCAATTCGCAACATGTTTGTTCCTCGCGCACAACTGTAATAGTGAGACGTGTTGCAGGATCACTTGAAGAAACTGATGACGGGATTGAGGGAGTACATCCGTGACCAGAACAAGAAGGCCGTGCAGATTGCCATTGGTAAGTGAAGAGACATCGCATCAGTTTTCATCGCATCACGCGTTCTTCGTTCTTCTTGACACCATGAAAATGCTTGTTTTCTTGAACAGATTGCCTGCGTGAGGAGCTGGACTTTGATATGGCCGGGCTTCACGAAATACAACTTGCCCTGTACGTCTTCCAGGAATCCGTAAGTTCTTCTTCTTGTTCATTCATTGAATTTGTAATTACTGTTCCAGTCATTCGCAAAAAATGTAACTCGGCGACAATACGTAACTCGTCTTTTGAGAATAACTCTGGCAAACTTTCCACGTGGAACACGAGAAGGACCAAAGACAGAAATAGGCGCAGACTGAAGGCAAACCACGCGTGCTTGTGATTGCAGGCGAATCAGACGTTGAAGCATCATCACATTCAGCCGCACTGGATGTTCGCGCTGGACAATCTGCTGAGAGCCGCGGTGCAGGCGGCCATCGTCATCCTCGTGCCAGGCATGTAAAAACGCTCATCTGGGGTCGTGTGTGCAAAACTTGTGGGGAGATTTCTGTTTGTTTTGTCCAGTGATTTTTGGTCCTGTTTCATTGCCAGTTTCCTCAAAACCTCGCACTGACTGTGACAAAAGTCCCACCCCATTCATGTCCCGGCCTATGGCCGTGTCTATTTCGTACGCAAGGGAAAGTGATGTGACGTTATTTAGAACCTGTGAAGCATCACCATGAAAGCTCCCGCGGAAAGAGATGGAGTTTACACTTTGCCCGTCATGTTGCAGACTTCACTTGTTTGTGTGTTTCAGAATTGGGTGCTAACATCGACGGGAACGGCGGCGCGGAGGGGCGCGGGGGCGGGGGTCGCGCGGAGCGGGAGGAGGAGTCCACCTCGGGCGTCTCCACCTACAACTCGCAGCACTCGCACCCGGACGACCCGGGCGCCTCGGCGCTGCACCGCTCCTTCGTCGAGCGCCTCGAGAGTCGGGACGGCGGCGCCTACCTGCAGCTGCGCCAACTCGAGGATGAGAACCGCAGGTCTGTGCCTGCTTCACTTCTTGTCCCGTTTTGTATTTGACCCGTGTTGAAAAAGTCCATTGAAACCTTGATGTTGTGCAATCGAGAGACGTGGATGCCACAAACTCCATGAAGAAAAGCATGTCTGTCAGTCACGAGTGAAAGAGAAACTTGTTGACTTTGTTCACAGTGAAAAGAACGAAGTCGTTCTCATCAAAGTCAAGTAGTTCTGAAGGAACCGGTTTCTGTGCCATGTACCTCGAGGAATTTCCTTCCAGGCTGCTGGAGCATCTAATAGAAATCAACCAGCATTACCAGGAGCTCCTGAGAAGTAGCATCCAGGAAAAACAGCTGCATCTAGATCACTTGAGGTTCGGTGTCTTTGTCAATTTTCAAAACTAATTTTGATAAGTGTTTTATTTCAAATTTGTCTTTTTCGACACACTGAGCAAAGTTTTAGCTAGCTTTGATGGCATTTTGCAAGGTTTTGCCCATTCACCGTTTGTTCTGCAGGCAGTTGAACGGTACTGGGAGCTCAGTGACCGGCTCAGTGGGTGCGACAACAGGAGGCACTATTGTTCCAAGCACAGGTTGGTTTGTGGGGGCTTCTTTGATGCCGTCCGAAAGGCTCACCTTGCTTGAGCATCTTAATTGCAGCGTTCCAACAAGGCCTGATCTCTCAATAAACGTCACAGATGTTGTGCTACCATCTTTTCATGCGCATTTTTGATACGAGCAAAGAGACAGTTGGTTGACAAAAAAATGAGCAGAAAAACTGATCCTTAATTTTGCAAAATTCTGAAAGAAAAATGACGTGGTTTTCAGGAAGCACCGAAACGCCGATGCAGATGAGCACGGTGAACAGCAGCGCCACCAACAGCGCCGTGACGGCGCCAGGCAGCGGGCTGCAGACGCCCTTCCACTCCATTGACGCGCCAATGGGAGACGAGGAGTTGGTCACGTGGCTCAAACAGTTCAACATTGATCAAGAAACCATTGACAAGGTACAGCCACTTTTGCGCACCCCATCATTGGGAAGCAATTGAAAGCAAAAACTTCGCCGAAATGTGTTGCAGCTGAATGAAGAGATGGCTAGAAAACTTGACAAAGGTGTTCATTTGTTTACAGAAATGGCCAGTACTGAACTAATCGCAGTCTGTGTGCGCAGTAGCCCCTTCCTTTCAGCTGTGCAGAACTTTGAGAGGTTGAATTCTGACGCGTGTGCTGCATTCGTGTCACATTCACAAAATTGTAACTGACAAGTACAATTTGCCGACAGTCGGAGAATTTTTAGGCCGAGCGCGATGAAGTTGGGACGGCCTTATGGAGTCACCAGTCTGTGTCGTCATTGTCATCATCATTGTGCAGGACCCCCCCACCACCACCACCACCCCCCCACAGGGCTGACGCCCCCTGGCCCACCTGGCACTGCATTGTCACGACGTGATCACGTGATAGATGGTAGGGGGCACTCGGCCTTTACGCTGACGAAGCGTGCTTGTTACCCCTGTCGTTTCCTGGCCATCAGGAGAGATGTTCTGTCAAAGAGAACAGAATGCGGTTGTGAACAGTTGTGATCATCTGAACATGTGAACAAAACTTAACGTTGCGGATTTTTCAGCTGGCGGTGAAAACTTCCAGGCGTCGAACGTCAGCTTAAAGGCCGAGTGCCCCCTACCATCTATCACGTGATCACGTCGTGA
>JAAUYG010188381.1_pt1 | contig 10033 bp, 9 predicted proteins | sample 7278091 | NCBI WGS metagenome assembly JAAUYG01 (sample SAMN14350201, study PRJNA611818) | marine sediment metagenome | isolation source: surface marine sediment (0.6m) | place: French Polynesia: Moorea | collected 2018-08
GTGTCATTTTCTTGATGTCACAAAAATGGAGCTGCTGTCATTGTCGTCTTTTTTTTGCCCTTTTTAAATAAAGACAGGAAAACTGACAGAGCCACTCGGAAACCTTTCCCGTAAACCTTGTTGCTTGTTAAAAATATTGAGAGCTGGGCTTATTTGTTTGTTTATTTATGTTGCAGAAAGCAGTGATGACGATGAATACGCTTCAGGAAGCGGCGACGACGGATCAGGATCAGGGGGTGCGTTTTCGACTTCTGGAATTTTTCACCCTGTCAGATATCCTTCGGGAAAAACACTCGTTGGCACCTTGTGGATGAGACGGAATGTTGGAAAATTACAAAGGGTTGGATCACCAGCCAGAGTTCCCCATCCCCCTGGCTTAGGCTTCCTGAAAAGAAAGAAACCTGCAAGGAGTTTGCAGGGACATTGGAGCGGGATGCCGTGACTGAACCGGATGAAAGTCTCTTTGGGTCCACATCAGAGTTTCCGGTTGTTGGTTGTCAAGATAAAATGTGAGAAAGAATTTTCTGACGTTTCCATGTGTGTTGTCAAATGGAGTAGAAGAGTCTCACAGAAGGACTGAGAAGAGCCTGTGAGAGGAATGTTGGATAAATCTTTTTGACAACAAAATTGACAAATTGGAAACTTTATACACATTTTGTAAAGGAAGGACTGCCGTTGTCGTGCGTAGAAACAGTGATTTGGACTTCTTTCCTTTGTCAAGCATCTTAAATTGTGTTGACCATTCCGCCAAGCGTAGATCTTCTCCACCAATGTTAATTCGACACCAGTCAACCAGCAATTATGCCAGCTGTGCACGCCTATGAACACTGATTTCCTGGTTTAGGTGTGTATGTGCGTGTGTGATCTCGGATTCTGACTCGATTGTTAAACTTTCTGACCGTATTTAACTGGTCCTGAGCCTGTTCAACAACTTTCTGGGTTGCGTATTTTTCCTGTTTTCAGATTTTCAAATGTTGAATCCATGAGTTGATCACACCAAGGTAGAAGTTGGGCAGGCAGTATGTACAAAGGATCGTACGTTGAGAAATACAGGAAACCTACTCACGTACATGTATTGGCATTCACAGATAGTTGTGGCAGTTTATCGAAGGAACTGGCTTAAATGTACATGTTTTGACGATCGACATATTTCAAACGAAAGAACGCGGGACCACATTGCTGCTGTTTTTGTCCGCAAAGCAAGTGAAAAAACTGGAGATTTGATCCCAAAGGCCAAGGTACTTGGCTGCCGCTATTTATTATGAAAGGGGGTGGCATGTCAGTGGGGGGGTGAACCAAAGGTCTTGTCGAGCCTAAACCACGGCCTGCTCAAATAGTTCTTAACACCTTTTCCAAAGGCAGCGAAGTAATCAAACAGAGTCAATCCGATTGGCTTTTTGTTCCGAACATGCACTCTCAAGTCCAGTCTGTTTTCCTGATCGGAAGAAGGAAATGCATCACTTTCACAGACTTACAATGCAGATAAATTTCGAGAGAGTTGCCTCAGCTGACCATTTTGGTTTCCCAAAACTAGAAAACTTCACCACCATTCCGGATGTGCCAGACAGATGACCCACTTTAGACCTGGCAGACTTTCAGGAAGCTTAGGTCTCCGTTTAGGCCAACATGTTGGTCAGCGTCTCCCGACTCTGGCTTGTTAGAAACATTCCAAGGTTGCTTTTGGCTTACTTTGCTATTGTTCCTGCTTGATGTCTAAGAAGCACCCCTCTTAGTGCCGCCTTCAACCGAAGAACCATTTCATGTCTGAAAGTTTGTGACAAAATTTTCACACATGTATGTGCATGCAAATGAGATGTTTGAAAAGCACAGGTTTACGTTGAGTGCATGGATTCAAACTGATCATCTGTTGTGTCTGTGGTTGCAGGTGGAGATGCCATCATCTGCACTCTGCCACTGGAACCAGGAAACTGCAGAGCTGCCATTCCACGCTGGGGCTTCAACAAACGCCGAGGCGAATGCACGGAGTTCATCTGGGGAGGATGCGGCGGCAACGACAACAACTTCGCCTCACCCGAAGACTGCATGGAGAACTGCTGCTGTTAATTTCGTCAAAACATCAGACAATTACCACTCACACAAAGTGCTCTTGGGCTACAGTGTTCCGAAAAAAATTGTAGCTGTCCCATTTTTACCGCAGTTTGAGTCCTGACTTACCTTGAGTGAGAGAACTTGAGAAAGAAAAGCATTTGTTTCTTCCGAAACAAAAGAACACCATTTTGAACCCATGCGACATGTCTGCTGCACTGTTCATTTTGGCATCTCCTCTCCATTTTCTCTTCAATCAAAACCCAGGACACTGCAGAGCACTTTCCACGTCGTCCCCACACATTTTCAGTGGTTCAAGGGAAATGGGGTGGTTTCTCAAAATTACAAATTTTCTTCTTGGTCATTCACATAAATTTGGGAATTCTCTTCTGGAGTCGGGTCACAACATATTTTAGTGTATTCAATCTAAGTGTCAAGTGTCGTTTTCGTCTTGTTATGTTTCGTTTTGTCAGCGTCTGAAACAGAAAAATGTGTCCCAAGGATCCAAACTCCGACGAACATAAAACGCAAATGTGTGTTTAACAGAGAACTGCGTGCTAAACTTGATCTCTTCTGGTCACACAGCTTTGTACTGGATGGCAGATTTGATGGCTGTTTACCTGGGTGTTGGGGCATCACACAGGGGACCCGTCATCGAGTGCTGTCATGCATGCGTTATGGAAATTTTGAGTTTCTTTGAAGAAACTTTTGTGTTGTAAGCTTCAGGTTTTTTTTTCACTTAAGAAAGGCAATTTGTGATCTGTTCTTGGCGCATTTTCTCTGGAAGTAAGACATTTCTTGTCGTGTCTGTCAAACTTAAAAACAGCAACTGTTAAAAGTTTATCCATTCTCTCCCCAGGACGAATCCAGTCCAAGTTCGCATGAATCGGGGTGTTCAGTGCGGGTCACTGTCGCACATGTATCCCGCAGGTGAATGGAGTTCAGGACAATGTCAAGCAACTGGAATGCTGAAAGTCATCTTCTGAAAATTTCATTTTGGGTTGATGAGTCAGTTTGACTTGGTGCTTTAAAATGTTTTGGGTGTTCTGAAAAAAAAAATCAGGAGAAAACAATGAAGTGATTGAAAGACACCAAACATTTTACTTAGCCCACATTTGAAAAATTGGGAGGGAAGGGGTTCACCTTTTTGGGAGGGCGGAATGGCACTTTTGCTCAATCAGAAGCAGCCAAACACGAAGTAGTCGAACCTGGTTTCAGACAGAAATCTTTTGGACACTTTGTTTAACAATTAAGTTAATTTTTTTTTTCATTTGAAAAACTTTGTTCATGTTTGCATCTTGTTATCAGTTAAGGTTTGTCTCTCTTCCGGGCTTGTACACCAAATAAGCGCTGTTCAAATTGTACAATTTTGAAAAATTAAACTTTAGAAATTGGGTCAGAAATAAAAAATAGGAGGACAAACAACTCAAGAAAAAACGTATCTGGAGAAAAGTCTAATTTGGTGCACTTGCCCGTTCTACACTTGAATGTGGAAGCGTACTGCAGACCGTTTTAGGCATACACTTTTAGAAATGTTGCGGAACTTGTTTTCAGTTAGGATCTTTTCTGGAAAGAATACTTTGTGATAATTTTTCGGCCATAATAAAACAAGTAAAAAATTGGCAATTGTTGAAAATTTTGTTTTGGTTTTTCTTTCTGTGCTGTTCCAAGGGACAGGTTAGTGCATGGTGAGAATGGCAAAGGCAAAAAATGCAAAAAAGTAGGAGATCTATGTGTGGCTGACCCATTCTTTTCTGGGAAAGAAACATCCCAGTGCACACTCCATGTTTAACTTTTCATTGACATCATGGAGAATCTTGAATTTATTACTTCCTCAGCAAACAGTTTGTTTGATGCCGTAGGAGATCGAAAACAACAAGAGGCGTTTCTTCTGATGTCATTTTATTTTTACTCGTTGAAGAGGAAAATGAAAGAGAAATTCATGTGTTGGAGCACAAATTTGTTTATCGAGGTAATTTTTGTTTTACTTCTTGCTTCGGTTCCTAATAGAGTCCGACATCTTTTCTTCAATCCACTCGACCATGTTTGCGGCGTTGGTGTAGATCCCAGGTTTCTGCGGACTGGCGCACCCGTACCCCCAGCTCACGACACCAATCAATGTCCAACTCCCATCCACTTCGCACACAAAAGGACCTCCAGAATCGCCCTGAAATTTATCACCCCAGTTTGCAGATTTGTGGAGTTGCATTTTTTTTTTCAATTTTGGCTTGCATTGAAAACTGATGGATGGAGTCAACATTCACGACAAGCTGACTGCTGTGGAAACAAATGAACAAGAATTTTTGATTCTGGTGCTTTGAGACATCTGTGTTCACCTGACAGGAGTCTTTGCCTCCTTCCTCGTACCCTGCACAGATCATCTGCTCCGTCACTTCCCCTTCGTACCAACCAGGCTCGTTGCACTTGTCACGGTTGATGGTCGGAACCATGACCTGTTGTAATACGTCTGGACTGCTGCCTCCAGCTGTGTTATTCAATAACGCATTAGGCAAGGCTCCATACAACGTAACAACGTAACTCACAAAAAATGATGGTGATTAAACTTTACCGTGCGCATTTATTCTACAACGCAAAGGCTAATAGACAAATCTGATATTTTGCTCGCACTTGCTGTGCAAAATACAAAACTGTACAGGGTTTGTTTGTGTGCATGTGTGGTACGAGTACAGGATACATCTTTTTGGTGCTGAGCCAAAAAATTCCGGAACTTTGTTGATTCCCTTGACAACCAAGAACCGTGTGCGTGAGGCCAAAAAGAATATCCTGGCGTGGACAGACCATCAGGAATTACGGTTCAGAACAACGGAATCACATCCTCAAAAACTTGCTGTCAGCACAAAAGAAAGGACAAGATAACAGCTGTTCCACACTGTCCTTTGCTGGAAATTGGTTTGAAAAAAAAAAGGGTTGAGAAAAAGATTTTTCAGTGTGATGGTCTCAAGAGACGAAAGAGTATGATTCTCGGCAAGGGCAAAAATCCTGAACCTGCACTTGCCTGTTGAAAAGATACATGTAATGGAACTTTGGGATTCGGCCATGAACACTTTTTTCTGATTAATTCCATTCAGCTGCAAAACATACTGGGGAAAGCAAAAAGGAAAAAAAATGGCAAAAAGCCATTTCGGTCTGAAAGAATAAGATTTGGAGGGAAGGAGAAAGCAAGTGGGGTGTAGCAAGAACACGCCTGATTTTGTTTGGGCACAGACGCACTCTCAACACTTCGTCCTTTGCAGGTCTCAGGATTAGGAAACTAGTTTTTCTGCCAAATCCATTGACGAAAGAATGTGACTCACAAGAGAGTGCTCCCCAGCCTGTGGTGTAACAGGCGTGGTCGTCGGGAATGGCGTATCCGCTTTTTGGCAGACAGACCGCTGCCGCCTGCTCCGTGTACTCCACTGGAGGGTCGATCCGGATCAGCATGATGTCGTTGTTCAGCTCGTGACCCACTCCGTAGTTCTCGTGGATGATGTACTGTGGGAAATGAAAGTGCCCTTGGTCTTTTGTGTAGAATGAGATTTCTGACTTCAGAAACTGGCTTGGATTCTAAAAATGAGGCCTCAATTCCAGTCAAGCAGAGTTTTTGCCAGGTCTGTGCGTGAATCAAAATTTGCGTCAGTCATTTGTGTTTGTGTAACCGACAGCGTTCCAGCGAGAACGTTAATTGTCATCGAAGGAAACCTCTGTGCTGCCCTGCATGGATGCACCTTCGGGCACCTACCTCTGCTACGGAAGCCTCTATTTCGGTGCCTTCCCTGTTTGCTTTGTTGTGCATTGCGATTACGATGGAGGCATCACCATAGGAAAACCTGAACACACAAGGTTCACATGCATCATTCTTCATGTGTGAAAAACAGGAACACAGAAATGAGCATTGAGAATTAAGTTGTAATGAGTCGCATTCTATTTGGAATGCTAATTGTGCAGTTAATTTCCGCGATGGGCTAAACGCCATTGAGAACCAAATTGAAGAGCACATGATAAATGTCTAAGTGTAGACTGCAGTCAATCCGTAACGGTGATGAATACTTGGACGACCGTGTTTTGTGTTTTCTCATTTTCGAAAAATTGTAGTGGAGCATGAATCGGAGAAGCGCCTTTCCAAGACCAGTACCTGCATGGATTGTACACATTTTGTTTTGTCTCTTTCTTGTCCTGAGAAACACGCCGTCATTGCTCTCAAGGCACTGACGGGACACAACAATTATAGAATTTCAGAAGGTTATAATTTACTCACGCTCCGCCACAGTGAGCTGCACTGACGATCCAGTCAGGTGCGATCAGAGAACCTCCGCAGAAGTGGCCAAACCCGCTGAGCTGCAGTGAAACCTGCCAGGGCCACGAGTGTGGGATGGCCTCCTCTCCTCCCACGATTCTTTGAGCGACGGCGGGGGCAATAGCTGGACGACCACAGTTTCCGTCAAACGAGGATGCTGTAATTTGTTGGTTTTTTTTTTTTGGTCAAGGAACAAAGTTTTTTGAGATCCTTGTCTGCAAACGAACTAATTTAGTGGGATGTAATGCAAATCTGGACACAACATGATGGTTGTTTGAAACTAGGAACTGCCATTTTCTGTATTTTACTGGGTCAACGTGACGTTAACTTTGTGCAGGGAACCCCACGCTCTGCATGTCAGCAAACCAAGACAAATTACAGCCAAAAACTGTGGCTGTCAGGATTTTTAATTTCGCCTGAGGAAAGCAAAACCCCAATCTATGTTACTTATCTCTTTTTTTTTCACAGAAAGAACCAACCTCCATTGCCGGGAAAGAAGCACCAGGGTATGTTTTGCACGTTCTGTTCGGAAGGGTTGGGTTTCCAGCAGCAGCCTTTCTCTCGGCACTCGTCGGACTTGATGCCGTAGTATCCGCAATCCTCACGCTCGACCTCCTCCACAGCGCAAGTTGGTTGTGACTGACCTGAATCGGACGTAAAATGAAGAAAGAACCCAACATTACTTTTCATAGAAAACCGGTGTTGATGCCTACCTGAGTCAGAATGCCTCTCAAGGTCAGACCAACTCCCCAAACTTTCCATCGTGTCAGTGTGTTTTGGAACAGAATTGTACTTTTGACTTTCTTGAGTTCAAACCTTTGAATCATGCGCCAGCATTTTGGCTGAGGGACGAAAACTCTAACCATTGAGTGCTAAAAGTGTCATTCGTATAGAAGTGATGCACAAATACGCCTTTTTTCAGTTCAACAATTTGCACGATAAACTGCATGGTGCTCGTGGTGTGAGACATAAATGGGAAGGGTCCCAGATTTGGCGGATTCATGTCGCCTGCAAAACACCATTGAGAGAACCTTCACTTTCAATCTCAAAATGCTTGGCACGTACAGGAATCAGCAGAAAGCGCTGAAACAACAGAAGCGACAGTGTTTTTGTACTGCATCGATATAAGCAACTCTGCCTGACATATTGAAGGCCATGAACCAAACAGGTCCCAAGGGTGAATCAACGTAATGAATGGGTGAAGGAGGAAACCTGTGAATGTGCAGCAAAACAGACAGCGAGTTTGTGACATTTCGTCTTTCATCATCTGTCACAGCAGAGGTACGCCCACTGCGTGAAAGGTAAACTGATCAGTAGATGATTCCTGGTGCAAACTGCTGGAGCAAAAACTCATTGCAGGCAGCGTGCATGCATTTGTGTGTGTATGTGTGTATGTTGCTCAACGAAGGAATCTTTGAATCAAGTGTCCTTTTGGGGCAAACATTCTGACTTCTTGTTTCCAGACCAAAAACAGACCGTGCTATTTGATGTCACACACGAAGCAACCCACATGTGCACGCAAGGTATCAAGTACCAAGGTGCTTTTTACTCTGGAAGTGAACATTCTTACTGAGAGTGTGAAAACACCATGGAACTCCAGGTATTACAGACTCTTCCCAGCAGCAGTCTCGGGAAGCACACTGCTCAGAGTTGATCCCAAAGTACCCACAATCCATTCTGTCGAAGGAGCCAACCTGGCATTCACTGTAACTCACTTTGTTGGACTCTGTCAAAACAAAAAACAAAATGCAGGAAAAAATAGAGGGAACTAGACGAAATCTTTCTTGACCTTTGTTGTGCGGTCAGTTCAATCTGCTTTGCCGAGAATACAACAGACGAAACTCACCTCGCTTGACCAAATGATGCTTGACTAGGGATGTCCAGAGGTTGTTCCTTTTGTGATAGAGGCCCTTCTTTTGAGATCTCGTCTGGAGTATTTGATTCATCCATGGATTTTCAAATCTTTTTCTGTTGCTGTTTTGAGAAAACCTCGGCTGGTGCATGGATTTCTTCTCAATATCATCGTCCGGAATGAGAAAAGAACTCACCGACACCAGGGACAAACACAGTGCCACTAATATTCCACAGTATTGTGTCATGTTGCAAAAATTTTCCTCCAAGTTTCTAAACAGGAGTGAGAAGGCGACCTGTTCTGCTGCTCAATTGAAGTCAATAGAGGAGCAAAACGATGGCGATTGCCTGAACACACGAAAAAGTTATTCTGACCCAGGCAAGTAAAAAGTCACCGAGTGTCACTTGCAATCTTATGTACTTGTACCGCTGGCTGACGGTACCCATCTCAATTTACAAGCGGCACATAATTATACACTTGCGCTATCCAATTTTTGTGAATTGTTATTCGGAATAAATATGTAATTTAACGAGCCTTCATTTAACAGGAGAGGCATTTAACTGATGAGTATCGCAACCATTAAACTTGCCAGGACAAGCCACCGAGTTGCAGGACCATTTATATGCTCTTGAACGCAGCTCCCTTTCTGAAGCGTCAAACATACTAGTACAAATTAATTATTAAGCAGCTGGGTGCTCATCCCCAACAAAAATGTCTCACTCCGCCGGAGATTTGTTTTTATGTATTTCAAGATGTTTCATGCCATTTTGAGTACTTTTCAGGTTCACCCCCCAAAAGAATGCTGCTGTTTCAAGTGAAAAGACTGTGCACGTCTCCCTTTGCAAAATTGATGTTCATCAAAGAATACCTGTTTGACACAAATTAGAGGTGGGTCCGGTCTAATTCGAATATGGATAATCTGAATTCCCACTTAATTGGAAAGAATTCTGGTGGAAGGTTTTTCTCCTATCTCTTATGGGTTAAACTTCCTGCTTAATTTGAACTTGGTCAATCCAAATTCCTGGATAATCCAAGCAGAAAAAAATTAAAATTTCTCTCAATTGAAGGCTCAAAATAGAATTTTGTCTTGCTCCTCCTGGCTATTCTTGTGTGCCATTTAGATCTGCTTTACATGTAAATCGAAACTCAGATTTCAGCATGGATGGACTGTTTGCTGTTTTAGGCAGGAAAGACAAGTGAATTGTATTTTTCAGCTGTCTCAACCAAGAAGAACATCCCATACAAAGTGAATGGAGTTTGCTTCTTGATTGTCTTGATTGAGAAGAATACAGCATATATAAATCAAACAAGGCACCAACTTGGCATTACCTGGGGACTGTTACATGGAACCATGGTGCTGTGGCCCCCACTTATTTCTGAATTTGTGTTGTTGGTGTGTTAACTGGAAAACAAAAGAAACAAAATTCTCTCACCTCAAAATTCGACGACCTTGGGGGGGGGGGCACCAACAGGGCACTCCTTGATTTTTTGTGGTCTTTCGTTCTGAAATTTGAAGCAGCTCAAATAAGTATATATGTCACAGCCGTGACGGGTATGCGCATTATTGCGGGGAGGGGGGACAGTGGAGCGCTGGGAAAGCCCGCCCCAATGGGGAAGAGAGCTGCCATGGGGATGGAGGTACCACCCCCAGATGAGGGATCCCCCAAGGGGGGATGACAATGTTGGTGATGAATACCTCCCAGAGGGGGGGTGGATATCAGACCATGGCATGGCCTGATGGAGTGTGAGGCTGGTCCAACATTGTTACCACCTAATGGTCCAACCCCCTTGGGGTTCCCCTCCCCAGGTCAGACTGGAAACCAGAAGCACCTGACTGATGA